>ERZ724520.1612-NODE-1612-length-11096-cov-5.508197_pt1 | contig 11096 bp, 10 predicted proteins | sample MGYA00376053_ERZ724520 | MGnify/ENA primary metagenome ERZ724520 (study PRJEB28724, sample SAMN07190886) | activated sludge metagenome | isolation source: activated sludge of sewage treatment plant in Hong Hong | place: USA: Christiansburg, Virginia | collected... | reverse complement strand
GGGCGGCATACCCACGTCGCGGCCGGATAGGGTGCCTCGGTGAGCGGCGACCGCAGGGTGCACCTCGATCGGCTGGCGGTGTCGCTCGTCATCGGGTGCACGGTCGTCTGGGGCCTGGGCCAGGTGGCTTCCAAGGTGGCCCTGGACGAGGTGCCACCGCTGACCCAAGCGGGGCTCCGCTCGATCGGCGCGGCCCTGTTGGTGCTCGCCTGGGCGAAGCTGCGCGGCATACCCCTGTGGGAACGGGACCGCACGCTCGGGCCGGGGCTCGTGGCCGGAGCCCTGTTTGCGGCCGAGTTCGCCGCCGTGTATTCGGCCCTGCAATTCACGACCGCGGGGCGGATGACGGTGTTTCTCTACACGGCGCCGTTCGTCGTCGCCATCGGCATGCCCTTCATCGCGCGCGCCGAGCGGCTCACTGGGCTGGCCCTGGCCGGCCTGATCGCGGCCTTCGCCGGTGTGGGCTTCGCGTTCGCCGATAGCTTCACCTCGGCCGGCGCCGGATCACAGCAATGGCTTGGTGACCTGCTGGCCGGGCTCGCCGCACTCGGGTGGGGAGCGACGACGTTGGTGATCCGGGCGACTGCTCTCGCGCCCATCCACCCGGCCAAGACCCTGCTCTATCAGCTCGGCGTGTCCGGGGTCGGCCTGACCGCCATCGGCTGGCTCGTCGGGGAACGAGCGCAGTGGCCGCTGTCCATGACGGTCGCCGCGGCCCTGGTGTTCCAGGTCGTCGTCGTCGGCTCCACGAGCTTCGTCGTGTGGTTTTGGCTCATCCGGACCTACTCCGCGACGAAACTCTCGGCCTTCACGCTGTTGACTCCGGTCGTCGCGCTCGTCGGCGGCGCGGTGCTCCTGCGCGAGCCGGTCAGTCCTCGCATCGTGGTTGCCCTCGTCGGCGTCTGCATCGGTCTCGTCGCGGTCAACCGCCGCTGATCCCTCTTCGCCGCCCTTTGCCGGGTCGAGGTATTCCGCCATGACCTGCTGATGGCGGAATACCTCGACCGAGCTAGATCTTGGCGGCCAACTCGACGATCTTGCCCAGCACGGCAGCCAACTCGTCACGGTCCAGCGCGGCGTTCGTCGCAGCCACGGCACCGACGGCGTCGGCGACTCGGCCCATCTGATCATTTGCTGCACTTAGGGCGACGTCGAAGGCCAGTCGAGACTCGTGGGCGGCGTCGGAGTGGTCGTCGGAGCCGTCTTCGGGGCGGTCGCCGGTGACCGACCCGTTGCCAGCCTCCGACCCGTCGTCGGTAACCGACCCGTCGTCGGTAACCGACCCGTCGTTGGTGGCAGCCCTCGGCATGGTGCTCTCGAGGAGGGAGCGCCACGCGACGGTCGTCTCGCGCGCCCCGGCCACCTCGGTCGCCAGCCGAGCCACCCGATCGACATAGGCAGTGGTCGCCTCTCGATCGGTCAGCAGGTCGGCATCAAGGATGGCCAGCAGTGCCGTGCTCAGACTCGACAGCGCGCGCTCGGACACGCGCGGGTCCTCGGCGCCGGCCTCGACAGCGACCACGTATCGCCCGATCGCCTCCGCCTGCATGCGAGCGATCGCGCTGCCGAGCGCAAGGTGCTTGCGGGCCCGGACCACGGAAGCCAGTTCGTCGCCTGCGCGCTCGACGTCGTCGCGCAACGAGCCGAGTCGGCTCTGGATGATGGGCACCAGTGCGGCCACGTCGGCCTCAACGGTCCCAACCGCCCCCACGGCCCCAACGGTCATGTCTGCCGAATCGGCCACCGGGTCGGACGCGTAGGTCACCATCGTGGACCCGGTCGCCATGGCAGGCGTGGCTGCGGTCAGAGTCTGGGCTGCACTGGCCACCGCGCGATCCAGCCCGGCGAGGGCGGCCCCCAAGCGGCGCAGGTCGCGAGACAGGGTGTCGGTCAGCGTGAGCGAATCGGCGATATCGGTGGCGAAGGCCCCGAGTGAACTGCGTGCCGCGGTGACCTGGGCGAGGATCTTGCGTGCCGTCTTGGACCCGTCAGGCAACTGCGGCAACGGGGGACAGACCTGTTCGCGGGCCGTCACCTCGACCGGGACGAGATCCCGTTGGAGTTCGGTGTAGGAGCCGAAACCGTTCTCCGCGAGCGCTTTCCCGAGCACCTCACTGCCCACGTCGGCCGCTTCGCGGGCGCTGGCACCGGCGTCCCGGGCTGCGATCTCGGCTTCGCGCACCGTGGCATAGAGCGACTCGAACAGGTCCCTTGCGGTCCGGTCGCACGGCGTTGCTCGCACCGAGAGGAACCTCCCTGCGATGGGAACGATGGTCGCGAACGCCCAATAGGTGCTGCCGTCGCGCGCGAGGTTCTTGACGTACGCGCACACTGGATGGCCCGCGCCGAGCAGATCCCAGGTGGCCTTGAAGACGGCACCAGGCATGTCGGGGTGGCGGATGATGTTGTGGGGCGCTCCGAGGAGCTCACTTCGCTCATAGCGGGAGTTGCGGGCGAAGACTTCGTTGGCCTCGTCGATGACGCCTTTGGCGTCAGTCGTCGAGAAGAACAGGTCCTCAATCGGGACATCGTGGAACAGGCCGGATGGCGTCGGTGACATGGGGGAGAGACCTCGGCGTGCGAAACGGATGGCGGGCCGAAGCGCGCCGGGGGAGACGGGGCGAGCCTAGCCATCGCGTCGGCGCACGTCGAGAGAAACCGGGTGAATCGGCACAATGGGCCCATGGACGGATCAGTGGTGCGGCATGCGCCAGGGTGTGCGCTCGACCCGGTGAACTGGTTCCGACACGCCATCGCCGTTGCTGCCCGACTCGCCCTGCAGGACGTCGACCGGGCTCAGCACGACCAGGTGTCGGCCGCGGCGCTGTTGGACACCCTCGGGCTGATTGCCGAATTGCCCGAGTGGGGCGAGGTGACGCTGCGAGAGGTCGCTCGTCAGGCGACGATCATGACCGACGACGTGTTCGTCGGGATGTGCACCTGCGGCGCAGCCCGCGACGCCGGCCTCTAGGGTCGGTACGTCGGTCGCCGCGGCACCCGCATCGCGCTCCTGACCCGGAGATAGCGCTCGCACGGTCATGTGTGGGGGCGCGGGGCGCAGTGGGGGCCGGAGATAGCGCTCGCACGGTCATTTGTGGGGGCTGAGGCTCCCGAGGGTGTGACGGAGTGCGATCGAGGGGGTGATCACCCCACCAGACGCACTCCGTGGCGCACGCGGGCGGCCGTGCACGGCATACCCCGCAAACGCAGGTATGCCGCGCTCCCGGTGAGGGGCGCGGCATACCTGGTGATCCTGATCCAGACTTCTCACTGCGGGGCTACAGCACGATTCCGCAGTTCAGAGCGACTATCAGATATCGAAGTACATCTCGAACTCGTGGGGGTGCGGGCGGAAGCGGATCGGGTCGACCTCGTTCTTGCGCTTCCACTCGATCCACGTCTCGATGAGGTCCTTGGTGAACACGCCACCCTCAAGCAGGAAGTCGTGGTCGACCTCCAGGGCGCTGAGCACCTCGGGCAGCGAGCCGGGGACCTGCTTGATCTCGGCGTGCTCCTCCGGGGGGAGCTCGTAGAGGTCCTTGTCGACCGGCTCCGGGGGCTCGATGCGGTTCTTGATGCCGTCCAGGCCCGCCATCAGCTGAGCGGCGAAGGCGAGGTACGGGTTGCACGAGGGGTCCGGGATGCGGAACTCGATGCGCTTGGCCTTCGGCGACGCCCCGGCGATCGGGATGCGGATGCAGGCCGAACGGTTACGGGCCGAGTAGACCAGGTTGACCGGAGCCTCATAGCCCGGCACCAGGCGGTGGTAGGAGTTGACCGTCGGGTTGGTGAAGGCCAGCAGCGCCGGAGCGTGCTTGAGCAGACCACCGATGTACCAGCGGGCCAGGTCCGAGAGGCCGCCGTAGCCGCTCTCGTCGTAGAACAGCGGCTTGCCGTCCTTCCACAACGACTGGTGCGTGTGCATCCCGGAGCCGTTGTCGCCGAAGATCGGCTTCGGCATGAAGGTCACGGTCTTGCCGTTGGCCCAGGCGGTGTTCTTGATGACGTACTTGAACTTCATCATGTCGTCGCCGGAGTGCAGCAGCGTGTTGAAGCGGTAGTTGATCTCCTGCTGCCCACCCGAGGCGACCTCGTGGTGCGAACGCTCGACCTCCATGCCGACCTCGGCCAGCCGCAGGCACATCTCGTCACGCAGGTCGGCGAAGTGGTCGACCGGCGACACCGGGAAGTAGCCCCCCTTCATGCGCGGCTTGTAGCCCAGGTTGCCACCCTCCTCGACCTTGCCGGTGTTCCACACGGCGGCCTTGGAGTCGACGTAGTAGTAGCTCTCGTTGGCCGACGTCTTGAACCGCACGTCGTCGAACACGAAGAACTCCGCCTCGGCGCCGAAGAACGCCGTGTCGGCGATCCCCGTCGACTTGAGGTAGGCCTCCGCCTTCGCCGCGATGTTGCGCGGGTCACGGCTGTAGGGCTCGTCGGTGAACGGGTCGACGATCGAGAAGTTGATGACCAGGGTCTTCTCGACGCGGAACGGGTCGAGGTATGCCGTCGCCACGTCGGGCAGGAGCTTCATGTCCGACTCGTGGATCGCTTGGAACCCGCGGATCGAGCTGCCGTCGAAAGCCTGGCCGACGGTGAAGAAGTCCTCGTCCAGCGTGTGCGCCGGAACGTTGAAGTGCTGCATGACCCCGGGCAGGTCACAGAACCGGATGTCGACGAACTTGACGTTCTCGGCCTTGATATAGGCCAGAACCTCGTCGGCTGAAGTGAACAAACCAACCTCCTCCAGAGTGGACCCGGATCGCCGCAGGACACAACGCAATGCGACGCCCGGTGTGGTGCTTCGCCCCGACGCTAGGGCGGACGGATTTCCCGGTCGTGTTGCCGATGTTTCGCCCCTGTTAACTGGAGCCCGGGTGCGTGCACGCACGACGCTGTGCTGCGGACTAGGCTATCGGGGTGGTCGATCGTCGTGACGTCGCCTCCTGGTTGGAAGGGCCCCGGGCCCGCACTCAGGCTCCAGGCGAGTACCCCGGACAAGACCTGGGTATGCCGCCATCCGGCCCCGGATCGATCGCCCGGTTCGGGCGCCGACTCGTCGCAATCTGCATCGACTGGGCGTTGTGCCAACTCATCGCCGTCTTCGTGTTCCGCGCCGAGCTCGGGCAGGGCGGCGCTGGCAGTTTCGCTCCGCTGGCCGTCTTCGCCGTCGAGAATCTCCTGCTGCTGCCCACCCTCGGCGCCACCGTCGGTCAGCGGCTGCTCGGGATCGTCATCATGACCGTCGACCGACGCCGGATCTCGGTCGTCCAAGCGACCCTGCGGACGCTGCTGCTGTGCCTTGCCGTGCCCGCCCTCATCTGGGACCGCGATAGTCGCGGTCTGCACGACAAGGCGGCGGCGACCGTGCTCGTGCGCCGGTGAGCGGCTCGCCGGCCGACCTCGCAGACGTCCTGCGGTCGGCGGCCAAGGGAGAGTTCCCGGCGGCCGACGGAGGCTGGGAACGAGCCTCGCTCTGGTTGCGCGGAGTCGAGGCGGTCGTTGCCATGACTGGGCACGCCTACCTCGCGGTGGGCCAGGACCTTGCCGACGTCGAGTTGGACGCCTACGGCGTCGACGGCTACGGCGGCGCACACCACCCGCGGGTCGCCGAGCTCATCCGCGGATCGGGTTGGGCGGACGCCCTCGACGTCCTGCTCGTCCGCCCTCCGGACGCCCCCCGCCCCACCGCGACCGGCCCGGACCTCGTGTCCAGGGACGACCTGGCAGGGCACCCGCGGGTCGCCGTCGCCCAGCACGTCCGCAGCGGCATCAGAGTCCTCGGTATGCCGTCCCGCCGGGTCCGCTCGGTCGTCACCGTCGCGTCCGGGCTGGGTGGACTACCCGAGATCGGGCTGCAGACCGAAGGGCCGACATCGGGGCACGAGTTGCTCGACGCCGCGCTGCGCTGGGTCGATGACGAACTCGGGCATTCTGACCCGCTCGTCGCCGCCGTCGCCCCCGGCAATGCCCGGTCCCTGCGGCTCTTCCTGCACGTCGGCTTCGTCCCCGTGGGATCGGTCCAACTCTTCCGACCCGAGCGCCACCCCTGGCAGGACGACAGCGCCGCCGAGTAAACGGCGTCCTCAGCGGGCCGCTAGATCCTCACCGGCCGACTCGCTAGATCCTCACCGGCTGTCACATAGGCCGGTTCCTCGCCCTCGGTGACATTGCCGGCTCGTCAGCGCTCGCTCGTTCCTCGCTCGCTAGATCCTCGCCCGGCCGACTCGCTAGATCCTCACCGGCCGTCACATAGCCCGGTCCCTCGCCGCTTGCTTCGCTGCGCTTACCTCGTCACCGGCCGCCACTACGGGCCGGCTCGTCAGCGCTCGCTCGTTCCTCGCTCGCTAGATCCTCACCGGCCGCGCATACCCTTGCGGTCCGGGCGTGCCCGCGCCGGGTCGATGCCCTGCGGCACCGGCAGCTTCACGCCGCCCAGAGCCCGCAGCCGCTGGTTGACCTTGAGGACGTCGTCCTTCGAGAGGGTTGCGCGCATCCGCTGCACCTTCGAGGTGAGTTTGCGGATCTCGACGACCCCCTCCTCCTTACCCGAACCGACGCGATAGACGGTCACCGGAACCCCAGGCGCCACCCGCTCGGTGCGCTTCTTCTCGGCCAGCAACAGCCGCTGCGCCCGCGCTTCAGGCCCCTCGGCCACCAGCACGACACCCGGGCGCCCGACCGCGCGATAGACGAGGGCGGCGTCCGCCATGCTCCCCGACCGGGCACCCTCGACGGCCACCGGCTCGGACGAGGTGAACCACCCGCCACGCAGCGACGTCAGCGCCGCACCCGCGGCTCCAGGCTGCCCCTCGAGCTTCGCGTATGCCGCCCCCTCGGCTCGGCGGCTCATGACGATGGTGGCGGCCAGGGCAGCCAACGGGAGGCCGAGGATTGCGGCATACACCGGCCAGTTGACCAGCCACCCGATGCCGACAATGACCGCGAGCGTGAGGACGAACGCCCCCGCCATCCACCAGACGATCTTCGGATCGAGCGCCTTGGACTGCTGCAGGACGGTGCGCAGTTGAGCGATCCGCCCGGGCTTCTTCGGGGCGGCGGTGCTGGAGGAGTCCTTGGCCATGGGAGTCAGGATACGGGGGCGCCGGAGCGCTCTGCGAATGCCGCGACCACGGCTACGGCCTCCTGACGCGCCGGGGCTCCGGCAGCCTCCGCCAGGTGCGCCAAATGCTCGGGAACCGGCCGACCCCAGCGCGCCATCGCCTGCGCCCACAGCCGGCCCGCGCGATACGACGAGCGCACCAGCGGACCCGCCATCACGCCCTTGAAGCCGTGCTCCGTGGCGACCGACGACCAGTGCAGAAACTCTTCGGGCTTGACCCACCGGTCGATGGGGTGATGCTTGGCCGACGGACGCAGATACTGCGTGATCGTGAGGATGTCGCACCCGGCGTCATGCAGGTCGACGATGGCCGCCTCGATCTCCTGCGCCTGCTCGCCCATCCCGAGGATGAGGTTGCTCTTGGTGACCAGACCAGCCTCGCGGGCCATCGACAACACCCGCAGCGACGTGTCGTAGGTGAACGCCGGACGGATCCGCTTGAAGATCCGCGGCACCGTCTCCAGATTGTGCGCGAACACTTCCGGCCGGGCGTCGAAGACCTGGCCGACCAACTCCGGCTTGGCGCCGAAGTCCGGGGGCAGGATCTCCACACCGGTGTTCGGGTTGAGTTCGTGGATCGCGTGGATCGTCGCGGCATACAGGCCGGCCGCCCCATCCGGCTGGTCGTCGCGCGCGACACCGGTCACCGTGCTGTAGCGCAGCCCCATCCGGCGCACCGACTCGGCGACCCGGCGCGGCTCGTCGGGGTCGAGCGGCTGCGGGCGACCGGTCGCGATGTCACAGAAGTCGCATCGCCGTGTGCAGGTGTCGCCGCCGATGAGGAAGGTCGCCTCACGGTCCTCCCAGCACTCGAAGATGTTGGGGCAGGCGGCCTCCTGGCACACGGTGTGCAAGCCCTCGCCCTTGACCATCGAATGCAGTTCGGTGAAGGCCGGGCCCATCTTGGCCGTCGTGCGGATCCACTCGGGCTTGCGTTCGATCGGGGTCTGCGCGTTGCGCGCCTCGACGCGCAACATCCGCCGCCCCTCGGGTGCGATCGTCACCGGGTCCGTCCTTCCTGCCGCAACGGGTCAGGAGTATGCCGTCCGCGGGTCTCCCAGTTTACGTGCGGCGTGAGCTCAGATCGCCCGACGGTTTGGCGCCAACGTGCCCAGCACGTCGGCGAGGTGTTTCTCAATGTGGGGGAGGACCTCGCGGACCGGCACGTCACGGCCGACTTCGGCCGACAGTGACGTAACCCCAGCGTCGGGTATGCCGCAGGGGATGATGACGTCGGCCCACGCCAGCGACGGGTTGGCGTTGAAGGCGAACCCATGCATCGCGACCTGACGGCTGACCCGGATGCCGATGGCGCCGATCTTGCGGTTCGGCCGGCGCCGGGGATCTGCGGGGTCGGCGAGGATCCACGTCCCCGACTGCCCGTCCACGCGTCCGGCCGACACCCCGAAGTCGGCACAGACCCGGATCATCATCTCCTCGAGGAGTCGCACATAGGCCACGACATCGATCGGGGCCGGCAGGCGGACGATCGGATATCCGGTGACCTGACCCGGCCCGTGCCAGGTGATCTTGCCGCCTCGGTCGACATCGACGACCGGCGTGCCGTCGTTCGGTCGCTCGTGCGCCTCGGTGCGCTTCCCGGCCGTGTAGACGGGTTGGTGCTCCAGGAGCAGCACCGTGTCGGGTTCCTCCCCGGACACGACCTTCGCGTGCACCTCGCGCTGATGCGCCCACGCCCATTCGTAGTCCACGAAGTCGGGATCGAAGCCGAGGTGGACGACGCGCATGAGGCCCACCCTAACCCGGCGCGACGGCATACCCGAGGGTGTATGCCGCCCGCCTCGGTAGGGTGGGCACCTCGCCGACACGGCGGGAAGGGAGGCACGTGATGACTCGCGTTGGACTGGTGGGATACGGCTCGTCGGGTGCGGGCTTCCATGCGCCGTTGCTGCGGGAGGCGGGGCTGGACCTCGTGGCAGTCGTCTCGGGCAACCCGGAGCGCGCAGACCAGGCGCGGGCCGAGAACCCCGGCGTCGTCGTCGTGCCTGACCTGGCCGCGCTGGTGGCCGTGCCCGACCTCGATGTCGTCGTCGTGGCGTCCCCGAGCGGTCGCCACGTCGAGCATGCGGAGGCGCTCCTCGAAGCCGGCATCGCCGTCGTCGTCGACAAGCCGATCGCCACCGACGCACACCAGGCCCAGGGCTTGGTCGACCTGGCTGCGGGTCGCGGTGTGCCTCTGACGGTGTTCCAGAACCGTCGCTACGACCCGGAGTTCGCGACGATCCGCGACCTGCTGCATCGCCGCGTCCTCGGCGAACTGCGTCGCACCGAGATGCGCTGGGATCGCTGGCGGCCGGTCCCCAAGGACCGCTGGCGCGAGCGCGCCACGGCGGCCGAGGGCGGCGGCTTGCTCCTCGATCTGCACACGCACCTGCTCGACCAAGTTGTCCTCATGCACGGACCGGTGGCGACGGTGTATGCCGAGCTCGCAGCCTGGACGGTGACCGCGGAAGACGACACCTTCGTCGCGCTTCGGCATACCGACGGCTACTCCACACACCTGAGCGCCAGCAGTGTGGCGGGAGCCCCGGGCCCGCGGGCTCGGATCACGGGGAGCGCCGGGACGTTCCTGCTCGGCTCGGCCGGCGGCGAGCCGACCGCGTTCCACGACGCCGACGGCGGCCCGGGCCAGCACGGCTGGCTCGTGCGTGGCGACGAGCGGGAGGCGGTCTTCGCCCGCTCCAGCGACCCGGCCGACTTCTACCGCGAGGTGGCAGCAGCCCTCGCGTCGCCGGACCCGCAGGAGAGTATGCCGGTCGACCCCCGCGACCCGGTCCACGTGCTGGCCGTCATCGACGCGGCCCGGATCAGCGCCGCCGGCGGCCGGGTCGTCGACGTCATCACCCCCGGCGAAGACCCGCACTGATCGCACGCCAGATGGATGGGCGAGGCCGGGGTGTCACCTGGGTCCAAGCGTGCCAGCAGGGCTGTGGATAACTTCTGCGGAGGATCGCTCGTCAGCGGCACCATGAGTGGGTGAGCGCTGCCAAGACGTCCCCACCCTCGGTTCCCGGGCTGGTCCTCGGCCAGGTCATCGGGCGCGGGGCCACGAGCACCGTGTGGTCGGCCGTCCGGGTCGATGACGGGCGGGCCGTGGCCGTCAAGATCACGTCCCCCGATCGGTTGCACGTCGGCCAACTCATGGAGTTGGCGGCCCGGGAGACCGCCATCCTGGCGACCGTCGAGCACGATCACCTCGTGCGGTTGCACGAGGCCCATGCCCTCCCGGACGGGTCGGTTGCGGTCGTCCTTGATCTGGCGCCGGGGGGCAGCCTCGCCGATCTGGTGGCGGCCCGTGGGCGCCTGGATGGCGGGGAGGTGGCGACGATCTGCACACCGCTCGCCGGCGCACTGGCCGCCCTGCACGCAGTCGGCGTCGTTCACGGCGATCTCTCGCCGGGGAACGTCCTGTTCACGGCTGACGGGAAACCGCTGCTGAGCGACTTTGGGGCCGCCCGGCTAGTGGGGGAGGGCCACCCGCCGCTCGTGGCTGGGACCTCGGGTTTCGTCGCTCCGGAGGTGGTCGCGGGAGATGTGCCCGGTGAGGCCGCGGACGTCTTCGGCCTGGGGGCGCTGGCGTGGTTTGCGTTGACCGGCCGATCCTGGTCGGTCCGGTCCTGGGCAACGCCGTTGGGTGGCGCGGACACGTCGGTGCCGGGCCCGGTGACGGTGGATGAAGCTGTGGCAGTGCTGGGTGCTGGGTTCGGGCCAGTGGTGGCGGCGATGCTCGCGCAGGATCCGTCCGGTCGCCCGGAGGCCCAGGAGGCCGCCGTGCTGGCCTATCAAGCCGCCAGCCCGGTGGCCGTTCGCCTGGTGGGTTCGGCGGCGGGTGCCGATCCTGACCGGGTCCTCACCCAACGCCTGCGAGGCGCGGCGGGTCGGGTGACACCGGGCGTCGGGGCAGGTCCGGGCAGGGGCCAGGCAGTGCGCCGGGGCCAGGCAGCGCGCAGGG
>ERZ724520.1610-NODE-1610-length-11104-cov-3.065436_pt1 | contig 11104 bp, 11 predicted proteins | sample MGYA00376053_ERZ724520 | MGnify/ENA primary metagenome ERZ724520 (study PRJEB28724, sample SAMN07190886) | activated sludge metagenome | isolation source: activated sludge of sewage treatment plant in Hong Hong | place: USA: Christiansburg, Virginia | collected... | reverse complement strand
AATATTAAAGAAGAAAGACTACAATTTACTACCAATTTGGAAGAAGCGGTAAAAAACGCTACTTTAATCTTTTTGGCACTACCAACTCCGCCCGGAGAAGATGGTGCAGCAGACTTAAGATATGTGCTTGGCGTAGCAGACCAACTTGGAAAAATAATTAAAGATTACAAAGTAATAATAAATAAAAGTACAGTACCAGTAGGCACCGCAGAGAAAACCCACGCTGCCATTGCAAAACATGCTACTGTTGATTTTGACGTAGTATCCAATCCCGAATTTTTGAGAGAGGGTGTAGCGGTAGATGATTTTATGAAACCAGACAGAGTGGTGGTAGGCACTACTTCGGAACGTGCCAGAAAATTAATGGAGGAACTTTACCGCCCATTTGTACGACAAGGAAATCCAATTATTTTTATGGATGAACGCAGTTCTGAAATGACTAAATATGCGGCAAACTCGTATTTAGCTACCCGAATTACATTTATGAATGAATTGGCAAATCTTTGCGAAAAAACTGGAGCCGATGTCGAAACTGTCCGACAGGGCATGGGCACAGATAACAGAATTGGAAAACGATTTCTTTTTCCGGGCATAGGATATGGTGGAAGTTGTTTCCCAAAAGACGTGCAAGCATTAGCAAAAACAGCGGAAGACAATAATTACGACTTCAAAATCCTTAAAGCCGTAATGACCGTAAACGATAGACAAAAACACCTTATCGTTGAAAAAATTTTCAACCAATACGGCACTGATTTAAGCAATAAAAAAATTGCAATTTGGGGTTTGGCATTTAAGCCAAATACCGACGATATTCGCGAAGCACCTTCTTTATTTATTATAGAAGATTTACTAAATGCAGGCGCAGAAATTGTGGCGTATGACCCAGAGGCAATGCCGAATATTGAACAATACTTCGCTACATTACCCAATATAAACAAATCTAATTTACAGTTTACAGATAATTATTACAAAGCAACAGAGCAAGCAGACTTCTTGGTTATCCTAACTGAATGGACAGAGTTTAGAACACCCGATTTCTCAAGAGTAAAATCTGCACTAAAGCAGCCTATAATTTTTGATGGCAGAAATTTATATGATTTAGATGTGTTAGAAAAAGAAGGATTCTATTATAATAGCATAGGCAGAAAAACAATTACTGCAAATAAATAAATTGCATTACTATAAAGAAAAGTAAAATGGCTGAAAATAAGAAACGAGTATTAATTACAGGAGCAGCCGGCTTTTTAGGCTCTCATTTATGTGATAGATTTTTAAAAGAAGGTTTTCATGTAATCGGAATGGATAATTTGATTACAGGAAATATCAAAAACATAGAACATCTCTTCCCGTCTAAAGATTTTGAATATTATCACCACGATGTAAGCCGATTTGTACACGTGCCAGGAAAGCTAGATTATATTCTGCATTTCGCTTCACCCGCATCGCCGATAGATTATTTGAAAATGCCCATACAAACATTAAAAGTAGGCTCTTTAGGAACACATAATTTATTAGGCTTAGCGAAAGAGAAAAAAGCGCGAATGTTGATAGCTTCTACCTCTGAGGTATATGGCGACCCAACAGTACATCCACAGCCGGAAGAATATTGGGGCAATGTAAATCCCGTGGGACCACGTGGAGTATATGACGAAGCCAAACGATTTCAAGAAGCCATTACGATGGCATATCATAATTTTCATGGCGTAGAAACAAGGATAGTGCGCATCTTTAACACTTATGGACCTCGCATGCGATTAGACGATGGGCGTGCTTTACCAGCATTTATGAGCCAGGCATTAAATGGAGAAGACTTAACGATGTTTGGCGACGGCTCTCAAACTCGCTCTTTCTGCTACGTAGATGATTTAGTGGAAGGAATTTACCGATTATTATTAAGTGACTACCATTTGCCCGTAAACATTGGAAATCCACAAGAAATTACGCTACTACAGTTTGCCGATGAAATTTTAAAATTAATAGATACAAAATCAAAACTAACTTTTTTACCCTTGCCGACAGACGACCCCAAACAACGTCAACCTGATATTACCAAAGCCAAAAACATTTTAGGTTGGGAACCAAAAGTAGGTCGGGAAGAAGGACTAAAAATTACGTTAGCATATTTTAAAAAAGAATTGGGAAAATAGTCACAATCAACTTTTCCGGTGGTAAGAATTTGAGATATATTCCTTAACTTTCCTTATGCATATTTCTGTAATATCTCCCGTTTATAATGCTGAAAACATAATATCAACATTGGTATTGCAATTGCATGAACAGCTGAAAACAATTACACAGGATTATGAAATTATTTTAGTGAATGATGCTTCTTCCGATAAATCCTGGGCGAAAATAGAAGAGGAAGGTGCGAAGGATAAAAGTGTAAGAGGAATAAACCTAAGCAGAAACTTTGGACAACATTATGCAATCACCGCAGGCTTAGATAATGCGACCGGAGAGTGGGTAGTAGTAATGGACTGTGATTTGCAAGATCAGCCAAGTGAAATCATAAAATTATATACTAAAACCAAAGAAGGTTTTGATGTAGTATTAGCACAGAGATACGACAGAAAAGACACCTTTTTCAAACACTTTTTTTCAAAGATTTTCTGGAAGACTTTGGGTTTCTTAACAGGTACACATATAGACCATACTGTTGCAAATTTTGGAATTTATCATACTAAAGTTATTAAAGCCGTCTGTTCCCTCAGAGAATCTATTCGTTTTTTTCCAACTATGGTACTCTGGGTTGGATTTAAAAAAACAGCTATTAAAATAGAACATGCAGCGCGTCATTCAGGGAAATCTAATTATAATTATAGCAGAATGTTTAAGTTGGCATCAGATGTCATTTTAGCTTATTCCGACAAACCTATCCGTATTTTTACAGGTATAGGGTTGTTTATTTCTCTTATTTCTATGTTAATGGGATTGTATTATTTTATTCTAAATGCACTACATAAAATAGTAGTACCCGGATATACCAGTATAATCATATCTATTTGGTTTCTGGGCGGGCTCATCATCTCTATCTTAGGCGTTTTGGGGTTGTATATCGGTAAAACGTTTGAAGGCGTAAAGAATAGACCCATTTACATTGTAGATAAAAAAATAAATTTACCTTGATAGAACCTGTGATTTGGGATTCAAATTTCTTTCATCTAAAAATTGGAAGAATACTACCTGGTAGTTTTGATAATGCAATTTTCCAAGAAGAAAAAAAGAACTACGATTTAATTTATATTTTCGAAGACTCCTCAAATTTGCCTTCTTTAAGTAAAATTTCCGATTTGTCGATTCAGCCAATAGACATTAAGTTGACCTATACAAAAAAAAATACTAGCGCAACAGACGAACCTGAAATACAAAACTATACACTACCCTATGTAAATGAGCAGTTGCTAAAACTATCATTTACTTCAGGACAGTACTCTCGGTATAACGTAGATAAAAATTTTAACACAAAACAATACGAAGCTTTGTATCAACAATGGATAGAATCATCTGTAAAAAGAGAAAATGCAGATTTTATTTTTGTGAGTAATGACCAAGAACACCCAACTGGTTTTATTACATTGGTGCATAAACAATCATACGCACAAATTGGATTAATAGCCGTAGATAGAAAATTCAGAGGTAATGGTCTTGGACAAAAGTTAATCCAAAAAGCGATATTTACAGCATTCTGTGGTAAATTTGAAGAAATAAAAGTAACTACACAGATGCAAAATAGTTCTGCTTGTAAGTTGTACGAACATTGTGGTTTTGAGGTGGAACGTAGTACTCATGTTTATCATTATTGGAATCGTTGATATATGCATATACCTTTTAATAAACCATTCCTAATTGGCAACGAAACAAAATATATCGAACAAGCGGTTCGCTCTGGTAAAATATCGGGAGATGGAATTTTTACAAAAAAATGCCACTCTTTTTTTGAAGAAAAATATGGATTTAAAAAAGCCCTACTCACTACCTCTTGCACCGATGCATTAGAAATGTGCGCTATTTTATTAGACATAAAAGACGGCGATGAAGTGATAGTGCCTTCTTATACCTTTGTATCTACTGTAAATGCCTTTTTATTACGCGGTGCAAAACTAGTATTTATTGATAGCAAAAGGGAACATCCTGGAATGGAGGAACACCAAATCGAAGCACTAATTTCCCCAAAAACAAAAGCTATAGTAGTGGTACATTACGCTGGAGTAGCCTGCAATATGGATACCGTAATGGATATTGCAAAACGCCATAATTTATTTGTAGTAGAAGATGCCGCACAGGCCATAAATAGTTTTTATACAGATAAAACAAGCACTGCAAAACCATTAGGAAGTATAGGGCATTTATCTGCATTTTCCTTTCACGAAACTAAAAATATTATTTCCGGCGAAGGGGGCTTATTGGCAATCAATGACGAAAGATTTATAGAACGCGCAGAAATTATTAGAGAAAAAGGAACCAACAGAAGTAAATTTTTTAGAGGCGAAGTCGATAAATACAGTTGGGTAGATATTGGTTCTTCATTTCTGCCGTCGGATATTATTGCAGCATTTTTATATGCACAATTAGAGTATCTTTCTACAATACAAGCAAAGCGAATTGCACTTTGGAATACTTATAACGATGGATTGCAGGCAATAAAAAACAAAGTACAACTGCCGTTTATTCCAAATTATGCAACGAATAATGCGCACATGTATTTTCTCGTTTGCAACTCATTGCAAGAACGCACCGCACTAATAAAACACTTGAAAGACGCAGATATACATGCCGTTTTCCATTACCTTAGTTTGCACAAAAGTCCTTTTTATGAAAAGAAACACGATGGACGAAATTTGCCTTTGGCCGACCATTATTCCGACTGCCTTATTCGCTTACCAATGTATTATGAATTAGAAATCGAGGACGTGAAAAACAGAATAGTAAAATCTATTTTAGAATTTTATAAAGTATAAACTACTTATCCTTTTCCTGTTTAAACCAGCCAGAATATTTTACATAATTATTAGCGATGCGTTCGTTTTGATCTTTAAACGTTGCTTCATCTAGTTGTTTTACTTTTTTTGCAGGCACACCAGCATAAATGCTTCCCGCCTCCACACGTGTATTTTCCAAAACTACAGAACCTGCTGCTATTAACGCATTTTTTTCTACATAGCAATTATCCATCACTATTGCGCCCATGCCCACCATCACGTTATCCTCTAAAGTGCAGCCGTGTACTATCGCACTATGTGCTATCGAAACATTATTGCCGATAATCGTTTTTGTCTTCTCAAAAGTGCAATGTATTACCACATTATCTTGGATATTTACTTTGTTGCCAATGCGAACAGAATTCACATCGCCGCGTACCACTGCATTAAACCAAACACTGCAATCATTGCCCATCTCCACATCACCAACAATCGTTGCATTAGGGGCTAAAAAACAATTTTCTCCAAATTGTGGCGTTTTATCTCTGCAAGGAAGTAGTAATGCCATTTTTTTTATAAATTTATAGTATGTTATTTAACAACAAATCTAATCATAATATCACAAACAGCATACTAAGATTATCGGCTTTACTTTTAGTTATTCTTTTTGTTACTGCTTGCGCTGCTTCTAAATCTAAAAAGTGCGACTGCCCCACCTTTGGTGATAAAAATAAACATACACAAATAAATGGCACTTCTAAAAACAGACACTAATTTCTGCTGCCAATATACACGCCGATTAAAATTACAAATAACCCAAAAAAGTGAATAGGCAATATTTGTTCTTTGTCTAACAATCCAATTGCCACTGATATTATAGGTATTAAATAAGTCGTCATAGTACCAAATAGTGCAGAGGTTCTTTGTATTAAAATATTAAAAAAAACCAAAGAATATCCTGTGCCAAATGCGCCTAATAATAATAAGTATTTTATGCTACTCCATGCCAGTATTGGATCTTGCTGAATGGTGTGAAAAGCACCCGAATAGAACAAGTAGAATAATGTAAATGGCGCTGCAAAACTGTATTGCAGCAATGCCACCGTAACGGGATTTTCTGTTTGAAAATTAGCCTTGAAAATATTTGCATTTAGCCCATAGCAAACGGTTGCCAACAATGGCAACAGCACATATATATTGATATTGATAAAACTTACTTGCTGTGAAATTACTATCATTGCAGCACCAATAAAACCAACTATCACCCCTATAATTTTATTTTGTGTAAGTGGTACTTTAAAATATAAATACCCAACAGATAATGCAAACAATGGCGTAGTAGCATTCAAAATTCCTGCAAGCCCACTATCTATTTCTGTTTCTGCCGTGCTAAATAAAATGGCAGGAATTAAATTACCAAATAATGCTAATAGTGGAATAAATTTCCATTTGTTTTTAGGCAAATGCAGCTTTTTTATATTCCAAATAATTAATGGGATTAATGCCAAAAAAGCAATGCTCATACGAAATGCAGCCACCTGCATCGGCGAAAACAACAGCAGCCCTTTTTTGATAAAATAGAAAGAAAAGCCCCAAATGCCGGACAGCATCGTAAAGCTAACCCAATCTGCTGTTTGTATTTTTTTCTGTTGTAACATGTTTGCAAAGATAATAATCAAATCTCTGTATCAAACCTACCCAAGCGAATGGAACGTAAATAGCAATTTGAATAATCTTATAAGATATCGACAGCTTTAAATACCAAAAATGGCAAGCATTTTGTACTTTTGACTGTATGAGTAAAAGTAAAATCATTTCGGTATTCGTGTTTTTTATTGTTGTCATTGCCGTAAATGCACAAGATGCAATTCCGATGGTAAAAATTGACGACCTTAAAAAGGTATATACAAAACCTAACGATACCACATATATTATTAATTTCTTTGCCACATGGTGCGGGCCATGTATGCAAGAAATGCCTATCCTAAATAAATTTTACGAAGAAAATAAAAATACAGCTACACAATTAATTTTTGTTAGTTTAGATAACGTAGGTACTATAAAAAAGCTTCCAGCAAAAATGAAAAAATTAGGAGTACAAGCACCCGTTTATGTGCTAAACGAAAGCACCGATTTTTCATGGCTGTCAAAAATTGATAAACGCTGGCAAGGTAGCATTCCAGCTACAATGGTCGTTAATAATCCAAAAAATATTAAAGCTTTTTTTGAAACGCCTTTAGAAAAAGGTCAATTAGAATTTTACCTTAAAAAATTAGGATTGCAATAACTGTATTGTCAAAAAAATCCACGAAAAAGAAATCTTAACCTAACTGTTTACTCTATTGTTGCATAATATGTACATTTGTGCAATATTATGGCAATATTTGAAAGCATACTCGGTGGTGGATTATTCAGCGATTTTTGGAAGCAAGTACAAGCGTATGTTTTTTCCGGTGACCGCCTAAAGCAACTTTTTACTTTACAACCGATAGAAATCTACGAAGCCGATACTGAGTTAGAAATAGACACCGCCAAAGTAAGGCTTTCAATAAATAGCAAACTCGAAAACTTAGTACAGCGCCGTATAGAACGCACCATTAATTTCTTGACGCTCAATTTTGATGAAAATCACAAGGATTTAGCCTCTTACAATTTTGATGTAAATATAAATGCCTACATGGCTTACCCTGATATTGATAAATTTTTTAATCATCACTTCGGCAATCAAACTTTTCCTATAGAGGAAAATAAATATTATCTGCATATTGAGAAATTTATGTTTAGCAGCGAAGGCGAAAAAGCAATGGTACATCTTCCCTTTATTTTAGAATCGAAAAGATGGTTTTGGAAACGAAAGATGCATGGAGTAGCTTGTTTGAAAGGATTTTTAAACTACCATCAGCCCAAAGACGTAATTAAAGTATCCCACTTACAATACGAATTAGAGTCGGCAAATTTTGTATTGAACACCATAGACCACATTTACCACGAACAAATCATCCAATTTCTTACCGATTTTTTACAATATAATTTTGAAGAAGATTTATTCCATGCTAAAACAGAAGCACAAGAAGAAATTAATAAATTTCAGGAAGAATCGGATTGGGTACATGGGGTAATAAATGAATTAGAATTAGAAAATATCGTCTTACAACCTCTTGGTGTTCGAGGGACATTTTTTGCTAAAGGAAAACTCCATTTAATTCGTTAAATTAGCGCATTCAATCTTATGTACAAGCAAGCTATTCATCTCACTACACTCGAAAATAAAAGAATACTAGTAACCGGCGGTGCCGGATTTATTGGCTCCAATGTAACGCAATATCTGCTTGAACACGGCGCAAAAGTCCGAGTATTCGACAACTTGGCGACCGGAAACCTCGATAATTTAAAAGAATTTCAGTCCAATCCAAATTTCGAATTTTTAGAAGGCGATTTGCGCCATCCATCAGATTGCGAACAAGCTGCAAGAGAAATAGATGCCGTTTGCCATCAAGCAGCCATTGGCTCTGTTCCGCGCTCCATCAAAGACCCCATTACAACTAATGATGTAAATATCGGAGGGTTTGTAAATATGCTTACCGCAGCCAAAAATGCTGGAATTAAACGCTTTGTATATGCCTCCTCCTCTTCTGTATATGGCGACGAACCCAATTTGCCAAAAAAAGAAGAACGAATAGGCAATCCATTATCACCGTATGCCGTTACAAAATATACCAATGAAGTATATGCTAATGTGTTTTCAAGATGCTATGCCATGGAATTGATAGGGTTGCGATATTTCAACGTATTCGGACCAAAACAAGATCCGTATGGAGAATATGCCGCCGTAATGCCTTTATTTATTAAAGCACTATTAGAAGACAAAGCACCGTATGTAAATGGAGATGGCGAACAATCTCGCGACCTTACTTTTGTGCATAATGCAGTACAAGCAAATATTTTGGGATTAACAACCAATAATACTGCCGCATTCAATCAGGCTTATAATGTAGCCTATGGAGAACGCTTCACCATTAATCAAATGTATGAGGCAATACGAATTGCATTGAAAAAAGAAATTAAAGCAATACATCGAGAGCCGCGCGCTGGAGATATCAGAGATTCATTAGCAGATATTTCTAAAGCAAAAAACCTTTTGAACTATGCCCCACAATACAGCTTTGAGCAAGGACTGCCACTTACTATCGAGTATTTCAAAAAAATATTTAGTTAAATAATATATTTATACTATTTAACTTATAACTGTGTGCTGCTATTTTGAAGCTGCCAAGACCAATAATGGCTGATAAGTTTATGGAAATGACTTAAAAAATGTGAATTTTCCACTTATCCTCTTTAATATATTCTTATAAGCCAACCCTTTCTTCAAAAATTAAGGGTAAAAATGTATCTTTGTTTGTTTTTAAAATATCCTCATTGAGAAAGGGTTTACATATACTTTGCCTATTGCTAACCATCGGTTGGAGTAGTAAGCACGCCATTGCCCAAGAAAATGAATTTGGAGGATGGGCTGGCACAGCCGTATATCTTGGTGATTTGAACCCAAACATGTCTTTTAAAGACGCACGGTGGGCATCTGGTATTTTTTATCGTTATAATTTCAATAATAGGATGGCAGTGCGTGCTGCATTTAACTATGGCTTTTTAGATGCCGCCGACAAGCGTATTAAACGCTATCCTTTCCTGCAAGCCCGCAACCTCAGTTTTCAGTCTCAAGTTGCAGAATTAGCCGCTACATTCGAAATTAATTTTTTTAAATATTCCACCATAAAATCCAGAGGTACTAAATTTTGGACACCCTATCTTTTTATAGGAGCAAGCGTATTTTATTATAATCCTTATACTTACTTAGATGGGAAGAAGTATATTTTAGAATCCGTAGGCACAGAGGGACAAAAATCTGCTAATCATCCTACCAAAAACAGAGGATACGACCAATATGCATTTGCTATTCCTTATGGCTTAGGCGTGAAAATAGCATTAAATACAAATTGGGCATTGAATATTGAAGCCAGCAGTCGCATCACCTTTACAGATTATATAGACGATGTAAGTGGCTCGTATGCCGAAACCGATGATGTAAATTATTATGTAAATGGCGTAAATGTAGGCCCGAAATTAGCAGATAAATCAGTAAATAAAATAGGTATTCCAGGCAAACAAAGAGGCACCAGCAAAGATAAAGATAGATTTATGTTTGTTGGGGTTGGAGTTACCTATACTATTCATACTTTTAAATGCCCTAAGGTATTATAATCATAAAAAGAAAACACAATTTGAAGTTGGAAGAAACAATATCCTATAAAGAAAAAATCGATACCGCAAAGCTGCCGGAGCATATTGCCATTATCATGGATGGGAATGGGCGTTGGGCGAAAGCACAAGGTAAACATAGGATTTTTGGACATAAAAATGGCGTGAAAGCCGTGCGCGAAGTAACAGAAGGCTGTGCGGAAATTGGAGTGAAATTTTTGACACTTTATGCGTTTTCTACAGAAAATTGGAATCGTCCAAAACTAGAAGTGTCTGCTTTGATGGAGCTTTTATTATTAACCGTCGGACGTGAAATAAAAACACTTCAAAAAAACAACATCCGGCTTAATGTAATTGGACACATCCATAATTTACCAGAATCGAATCGTAAAGCCCTTGCAGAGGTAATGGAAGCCACCAAAAACAATACCCGCATGACACTCACTTTGGCGCTGAGCTATGGTGCAAGAGAAGAAATAACCGAAGCTACTAAAAGAATAGCCGCCGACGTAAAATCAGGAAAATTACTTGTGGAAGAAATATCCCAGCAAACTATAACGAACTATTTATATACCGCAGCCATGCCCGACCCTGAACTGATGATTCGCACTAGCGGCGAACACAGAATCAGTAATTTTTTGCTGTGGCAAATGGCATACACTGAACTTTATTTTACCGAAAAATTTTGGCCTGAATATTCTAAAAATGACTTATTTCAAGCAATCTATAATTTCCAACATCGAGAAAGAAGATTCGGAATGACCGGCGAACAAATCAATGAACAATTATCCCCACCAACTGACACACAAAAATGATTCTATCTAAAAAAATAACTACACTGCTAATTTTTGGTTTTCTGTTTGCTTATCACTCCACCAATGCACAGGTAATTGACACGGCTATTGTCAATTACAAAGAACCCAAAAAAT
>ERZ724520.1604-NODE-1604-length-11119-cov-4.742046_pt1 | contig 11119 bp, 10 predicted proteins | sample MGYA00376053_ERZ724520 | MGnify/ENA primary metagenome ERZ724520 (study PRJEB28724, sample SAMN07190886) | activated sludge metagenome | isolation source: activated sludge of sewage treatment plant in Hong Hong | place: USA: Christiansburg, Virginia | collected... | reverse complement strand
GGAGCTCTCTTCATCCGTAAGGTATTAAAACTAGATAAACTCGCGGAGAACCTAGAAGCGGTCATTCCGCGTGTAGTTTGGATAAAGTTCGCAGCAATACTACTACTCATTGGACTGCTCTTCCTGCACCTCATCCTTTCCTACACTTCCCAAGCCTACTGGATGAACGGCTACTCTAACTTCTCGCTCACTGTCTTCCTCTACGTCTGCAACTACACTCTCCAGGAGTATATCATCCTAAAAGAAATCAGCAGGGGCAGCCAAAGCCGTTTCAAACCTAACCTTGTCTTCTGGGGGGTGTGTGCTCTATCTTTGATTATTGAAATCATTGTGGTGGAGGTACTTCTGATGTTATCCTAGATGTTGCGGAACTCATCTACTTTCAGTACGGTGTTGCAACTGTTAATGTGCATACTCAACTTTGGACTATTGCTTGTGAGTCTTCTTTTCGAGAAAAGGAGCGCGACTTCGCCGGACATGCTGAGTAGAGATTGGGTTAGGCAGGCTCTTTGCAAGGAGAAAGCGGACGAAGTATCGAAGATAGTATCAGTCATCGTGACAGGATCGCCCCTCCAAACAGGCTCTATATTGACTTTAATAAGGAATTTCAAGTAACGCAGCACCAAAATGGCATGACATGTGAGTTCAAGATTGCAGTTTATGTGGATTAAAATGCTACTATCATTACCAAATCAGACCTTGAGTTCGCCAAACTTTAAATAGAGATGATCAAAGTTTTTCCCAACAAACAAGAAGCCATCATCCCGCCTCACCAGAACAGAATCACTAACATGATGCAACTAGGATAAGAAAAGCAGAGGATATTTTAAAATTACTTACTCTAGCTGACAAGAACGGGACAATTTATTATTCCAGCCTTGCTTGATTTTCTAGAAATTCCTGCCTCATTGCGTTCTAGGCTGGTTTGTCATGAAAGATCGTACACTAAACAGGACTCTATACTTTCAGAAGAAGAGGAAAGGTTCAGGCATCCTTTTTTTAAAGTTTATGTCCAAAAAGGTAGGTATATATTATAGAATCCTGATTTTTTGGAGTTTATTATAAACCGACGAGTCGAAGAGATCGTTCAGTTGCATAATAAGCTAAAAGAAGAAAAGAAAATAACAATTGATGTGCTGCCTGAAAATCCCAAAGAAGATGACATAGTCTCATTTTTTGAAATAGTAGTCAACAAAAAGAGTCTTTGGCGTTCCTTTTCAACTTGGTTCAGACTAGACGTGCTTCTTTAAAACAAAATATACAATTTCTTTGACCCCTGGACATTTGGATTTAAAAATGTGACAACATAAATCGTTGGCCATTAAATTGTGTTCGATCAAAATGGCAAAATTCATACCTGTTATCTTTTGTCCATCAAAAATAAACCAACTGGAATACATATTATAATCGATCAAGAACATAAGGGAGTGATTCTCAAAAAACGTTATAGTGACTTTTGTAATCTTGATAAGCATGTTCGTAGATTCGTCACCAAAAGCAAACTCAGTGTGCATATTCTACCCGCTTTACCACCCAAATTTTCACCTTTCGGCTCAAAAACTTCACCAAAATCACGACAGATGAGGCTGGGAATCTACATGAAAGAGTTAATGAAAATCGATGGTATCAGTAATTTTCCCTATATTTAGATCATTGTATTAAATTGCTGTAATTTTTATAGTTTGACGCTTTATAAGTTGGAGAATCAGTCGAATGGGTAAAGAAAGATACTCCCTAATTAAGCTAGCAATCATATTTCGGAGATCTCAATGACAAAATATGAATAAATCGAAATTGGTCTTATTTTTCACTCAATATATACAATCATTCACGCATACAATCTAGTATTGATGGCCCAATCCACGAGATTAGCCACTTAACTCCACCTTGCCTCCATGCTTTAACTTCCTAACAGGATCACTAAAAATTAATATTCTCTCCCATTTAAAATTTTAGTTCTTGAAGCGGCCAAACACGGTCCTGCATTTGGAGTTATTCCAGTTTTTATGCCTGACCAGCCTACTCCGAGCATTCGATTGGTGTTTTCCCAAACACCTCTCCATTCTCTCTCTTAAAACCAAGCAGGAATATCTTTTTTGCTATCATTTTCAACAGGATAATCTTAAGGAAAGAAGTAACTATACTAAAATCTCCTCGTTTGAACAATTTTTCTAAAATGTCGATTTTTCATAGCGTAAGTGGACAGTCGGGCTAGGTCCTAAGCACAAGAGTAGTTTTGAGGATTGTTTAGACCGTGGGGATTGGCGAAATTAGATCCGCGCATTCCAATTTTTTGAGATAAAGAATTCATTTATCGTAAAAAAGAATTCATAAAAGATCCTTGGCGTTTTTCAAGCGCAATATTCATATCAGTCCAACTCTGAGGACAACCATTTTGAATGATATATCCTCCCACTTATGAAATCAAAAAAGCCGCATCGTTTCCGCTTGGAAGCATCATCCCAAACAGCAAATCAAACAAATTGTACTAGCAACCGACTTTCAGCTATGCTGTTGTCCCCTCAATCGAGCATGCTAAGTGAGTTGCTTTAATTTTTATTTATTTTCCAAAAAGCATATTCTTTTACATTAACTACAAAATTGTTATGAGGTTCATCATTTTGGTTAGACTGGCCATCTACCTCTGTTTCCGAGGCCGGCGACTGTAAAGAGTTCTTCCTTGCCTCATTTCATAAAGTACCCAGCTTTTAGCTGTAACTTTGGGAGGGATATTTGAGTAGTGTTGAAGTTAAAGGGAGGTATTTTTTTTAGTGTTTGTTGAAGAATTGCTATCCCTTAACCTATTCGATTTAATTGAAACGTCAGATTCTTTTGAAAGTGGTCTTTTTAAAGTTACAGTTTTCTCGCAATATCTGGCAGGTTATGCGATCTCTTCAGTTGAAGTTTCTGCTGCTTCAATGCTTTTAATGAGGTTGCATTTCAAACACAGAGCAGCTTTTTGACTGTCGATTCTCAACTTCCTTAGTGAATTTTTGTGAGGAAGAGGCGGTAACCTCATGGAAGCGACATTCATCTTTCTATTCTAAAATTAAACTGTTAAGAACATCTTCAAAATTCATTTTTAAAGCAAACATTTTAGAAATAAAATAACTTTTCTTTCTATCCAAATCGGATATAACGCATTTTACTTTAGCTTTACCCGATGATAAGCTAAACAGAAAAAAATCAAAAAAGGTTTCACTTTTTGAGAGTATTTTGGTTGAATGCTGATGAATAAAGAATTAATTTTGATAAAACAGGCTGGCTAACGGCAATTGCTTATTATAGTTTTTGTGTGAATAAGTATAGCTTATTTGTTGGTATTTGAATGAAAAAGGTTCCTGCAAGCTGTTGGTCAGTGAAGGCAGGAAATATGTTTGAGAAGATGACAAATAGTGGGAATTGTGTCTACGTTGTATAATAATTTGTGCAATCTACCCCATATATGTAGTAGGAGCGTTTGTAGCCGATGGAGCAGGAATAGCAGATCATGATCTTGTTGGATGGGTTGGAATAAAATGAGGATGATCAGGATTTACTGGAAAGGTTGGTGGCGGAAACATCATACACTAAGTAAGGATCCTTCAACTATGACTATCAACCTGCTCCACTCTTCCATCCGGACATCGAGGAAGCTCAGGATACCAACGAGCTCAAGACTTCCAACAGATCTACCTCTACTTGTGCGGACTCGGAGGCGCCAGTGAGAAGATGTTTCTGTACCAAAACCCGATGCCAAAAAAATTACTGTGAGTGTTTCAAGTTGGGATTGGCCTGTACTGCGGATTGTGAATGTTTGGCATGCGGAAACAAAGAGCGTTTGTTTTTGAGTCGAATTAGCAAAGAAATTACGAAATGCAAATGTCAGAAAAGCCACTGCCTCAAAAAATATTGTTAATGCCACAGTTCGGGGAGGAAATGCGGGCCGGCTTGCAAGTGTCTGTAATGCTAGAACATAGAATAGCCTATGTTTGATGAATAGCCACATCATCATTGTTCCTAAATTGATCCTGTACTATTCTTTAATATTTGAACAAATCGTATACCAATTCAAAATTTAGAAAATATAGGATTACTAGTGTAATGCTACTTTAGTTTGAAAAAAGCGAAAACAGAATCGGAAGCGTTAGCTGTTTCTATGTCTTTCGGGAATAAAACTCGACTTTATCTTTATAATAGAAGAAATTAGCTGAAATAGAATAGTAGAGATTCAATCATACCAAAAATTAATTTTTTTATTAGACTTGAGATCGTTTGGGTTTGTAAAATGTCAACAACTAAACTTCAGGTTGGCCTTTCTGTCTCGATTTCTACTATGAATAAATTTTTCTGCGGGAAAAATTGGATTGTTGAGTAAGACGGTTTAATTCTCCCTCAACAAGTCGAGGAGCCCTTTGAATTTTAACGCTTTTACCTTCAAATTCACTAAACTCGTTGCTTTGATTGAATCTCTTATCCTTTACACTTTTTTTTTGCAATGGCTGTGCACTTTTTTATGGATGATCCTCTTTCAGAATATCTTAATAACCAATGATGTACCGATAAGGGTATTAACTACAAAGAGAGGGTTGCTACGTTTAAAAGGCTATTGGTTCTTGGAGGGCTTCTGCGCGTCTGAACCGTTAGTGTTGCTGACATCCATGTTGAGGTCCGGCAGTCGTTTTAAAGGGTTACGTCTCAGGTGGAACTTTGGATGAAGAGGGAGAAAGTGATTGGTGAGTTTTTGAGGGTTAGGTCGATTATTACAGACTGAGGGCACGTTAATTTAGTGGAGTGTATCAAGTGGAATGAGGTGAAGTTTGAGTTATTGGAGTGTTAGATTGCTATACTTTGATTTTTGCTATACACCGAACTCGTCAGGATCAGTCATGTATCGCTTGATTTTTCGAGGGGGAGGACAATGCATCCGTTCTGCTTTTTAATATTATATTATAGCTTATCGGTGTAAGCCACCAGTGACTCGAAAATCAACTTTGCAGTCGGTTACCTGCGTTATGAATGAATCTGGGTTAAATAGGGTGATTGGGTTATTTGGCGAGTTTTTGATTTAAGTTATAATTTTATCACGAGGGGCTTGCGCAATGTCAAGCACCCACTATAACAACCTCTGGAAGGAGGCGATTAATGAGCTTCTCTAAAACATCCATGAAGAGTTCGATCCCCTTGACTAAAACATATCTAAAAATCAAGTACATCCACTCCCACTCAGCTCACTTATGAACGCAAGGACGAGGAATGGTTCCGATTTTATGCTCACCTTTATGTTAAATATGTCCATTGCTACAAAATCCTGGAGGACTGCTATGACCAAATGGTGCACCCACAGAAACGTATGCTCCTTAAGGATATGTTGTAATCAACCATGCTTCGAGTTGTCGAACTCAAATTAAATCTCATCCGTTACAATACTCACACTAACTCTGTTCGTTCAGAGTACGTTAACCTCGACTAGTTTTTACTAGAAATGAGGATGAGACCCAGTTAAATAGAGATGCACATCCCGCGCTACTTTGTTCACGATCGTAATGATGATAAATCCAAGCGCAACCAAATAGTGGAGAAGTTCTTGATTGATCTTAAAGAGACAAACTTGCCCTAAGAGGAAATCATTGAAGAAAGATCCGCTCTAGATACAAATATGGAAACTGCTATTAGAATTATTCAAAAAATTTAGAGAGGTAGGCAAGGTATTGTCAGAGCTCTTAAAGCCGCATACTATCAAAAAAGAGAACTCAAAAAACTAGCAAAGAAGAAATAAGCCCAAGGGAATGAAAATTTTGATTTGGATGATTCAGAAACATTAAAAAGAGAGCAAGTCATTATGATTCAAAAAACAATCAAAGGTTACCTAGCTCGGAAGGTAGTGGACAAAATTAGATAAGAATAGTTGAGCTTTCTTGGAATTATTAAAAAGCCACAAAATCCACAAGATCCGAATACAGCAATCTACAAGATGAATAAAAATCGAGAGAAAGTAAGATAAGTTCAAGCCCAAAATGAAAAATAATACAAAGAAACTCTTGACAACCTTAAATAAGAATTATATGGAAAATGGTAAGAGCCATTGAAAGAAAAAATGTTGAGAGATCGTAGACTGTGGATAAGTGAGTTTATGGAGAGAAACTAGTTTAGCAAAATACCAGATACTGTTAAGGACTTTTATGAACGAAATAAAGTTAAGATTCCGCCAACTGCTGAGGAGCAATAGATGATGCAAAAATTAGCAGAAGCTAAAAAAAAAGAGAAAGGAAAAGGTAAAAAAAAGAAAAAACTCACATAAAAAGATAAATTCGAAAAAGAAAATCCTAAATGTGGTCCAACTTAAACAGTTCTCATTATGCAGCAACATATTGAAAAACATACAAATGAGTGGAAAGATCAAACAAGTACTGAAGACAAACCTGAAACGAAGAAAATTAAATAAATAGTATTACCTGAAGTAGAAGACCAGGTTCAAAAAATGGTGGACGATATGATTGAATTGGAATTGGCTAATTTAAGAATTAAGTTCAAGAAGAAGAAGGGAAAGAAGAAAAAGAAAAAAAAGAAAAAGAAAAAAGCTAAAAAAATAAAAGTTCCAGGCTGGAAATAAATAAGTAAGATAGCACCTCTCGATCAAATTGGTCATTTAGTTGATTTCGGAGTGCTAAAAAAACTTATGCCAGCACGTATCACGGATCTCATTGGCGAGCCAAACCTCCTTAGAACAAAAGAGTAGTATTCATCTGAGCTGATGCCTGATCCCAGTTATTTTGATGTTCGTCAAGCGGTAGTGGAACTCATAGGTCTTCCTTTAGGCTCACAGTTTGTTAAAGAAAGAGTCGATAAATTGCATTATTTCTTATTCTTTGGTCCTCACGGCTCTGGGAAAACTCTTATTGTAAGAGCATTGGCAAGTGAATGCGATGCTTTAGTTCTTGAATTAAGTCCATTAACCTTGGAACCAAAAATCAATGATAAAAAATAATTAAATAAAATGTTAGCTATGACATTTAACGTCGCTAAAACATTCCCCCCTGCAATTATTTATATGGATGAAGTATAACAGATATTCAAGGGTAAAAAAAAGAAAAAGAAAGGAGCTGGAGGCGCAGCTGGACCTAACTTTACGAAACTTAGAAAGGTACTGACCAAATACAAAAAAAAAGTGCTAAAAAAAGAAGATAGAGTTGCTGTAATTGCCTCAACTAACAAACCTTGGGACATGAATAAAAAATTTGTGAAGCCTTTCGCCCAAAAAAAATTCTACTTCCCATTCCCTAGCTATGCAACAAGAAAGGCTTTGTTCGAGCATTTTATGGAGAAAAAAGGAGCAAAATTACCAGACAACTTCCCAGTTACGACTATTGCTCATGTTACTGAAGGCTATACAGGCGGAAATGTACTTTATTTTCTATTTAGTTCCGATAAGCCATTAATAAGGTTGTGACAGAGCGAAGACTTTTACAAATGAATGAAGGTATGTCGACTCGACCTCTCCAAATTAACTAATTTATTGGTCCTTTAGCTAATCAACCCTCTACTTATATTTAATAATATGAGAAATTCAGAGAATTTAATGATGATGTCACGGGAATAAAATTAAGAAGAGATAAGAAAAAAGCTCCAACTGAAGAATAGGCAGCCAAGGATCCAAAAAAAAAGAAATGATTCTTTGTAAAATAACCTTCGGGGTTCTTTAATCCATAAAGTTTAATTTAATAGCCATTAATATTGATTAAGGTTGGATCATTATTTGAGTTGTTATTTCAAACGTTTCATTAAATTACGTCTCCTCTCAAGTTCCTCTTCATTCAATTTTGTCGATTCAGTCGGTTTTTGAACGAAAGTAGTTAATTATTACTGACGCTCTTCCTGCTTCTTTTTGCGAATGAGCTCACGTTGTTCCAATAGTCTTTTTTTTCGCTATTATGAATTTTACTGTTCTGCTTTATCTTTCAATCTCCTTTCCTCTTCTTTCTTTTTAAGTTATTATATCTCCAGCTTCAGCTTACTTTCCTATAGCTTATACTCTTCAATAGGTCGAGCAGGTTTGATTGAAGCAAGTGGGGGCAGAGGGCCTAACAAGCTAATTCTTTTATGTTATTCTTTGGCTTCCACTTTTTTAACTTCTTACACCTTTTTAACTTCTTCTACCTTCTTTTCTTATATTTTCTTTACTTCTTATTGATACTAAATTTGACTCAAACGAATCGCCTCTTCTAATTCTTTCTATTCTTGGCTTTTTATATCGATAGCCATTGACATTGCAATTGCCTTTTCCAGTTAAAGTCTTTCTAATTATTTAATATCAATTTCAATTTGCTTTTAATCGCCTTTATCTATATTTTAAGAAATTTACTCTCTTTCTTTGATTCCTGATGAATTTTTTGAAGTGCTTCAATTTCAAGTTCTTTATTTTTGCTGACCATTATCTTTTTAAAAGCTAAAAAATTGTCACAAAGAAGTATTTGCTGGAATATTTTGGCATCTTTCTCTGATCGTATTCCTTTTATGATGCATTTTTCTAGAGTTTTCTCTTGAATGCCCACTTCATCAATCATTGACTCCAGCAGTAGAGCAGTTAAGCCTGTGAATTATTGAAATATTTTTGTGTATTAGAACTTATTTTCTTCACTATCTTCGAAATTAACACAATTTTCTTAAATGAAATCCAAGAGGGGGTTGCGCCAGATAGGAGAAATAAGGTATTGTTTGACGTAATCATAGATCCATTTTTAGTCTTTTCCAAGTTCGTCTTATTTTTTCTCTTCCTTCTTCTCTTTCTTTTCCTCATTCTTGCCAAATATCCACTCTAACATTTTTAAATTATAAAGATATCTGGGATATTCGACTAATTAAAGCTAACACTCTAAAATATAATAACATGAACATATGTATATAATCAAGATTTTTTACGAGCCTTGGCTTCAGTAAATGCCTTGTAAAGTTCTTGAGTAAGGTTTATTTCACTATTTAATGTGGCCATTTTTTTTTCATAATCGAAGAGTTTTTCTTTGTTAATCTTTTCCATATTTCGCTGTTGATAGTCTAACTTCTTAACTTCTGCTTCTGCTTTTTCTAAAGCTATTGATTTGTTCAGCAAATCAGTCTTCAGTTTTTCATTCTATTGAATGACTTTGGTAGTATCAAGTTCGTACTTTCGTTTAATCTGATCAACTTCTATGCTCTTAAGAGTCTAAAGTTAAACTCTTTGTTTCTCAAGCTTAGAAACTGCATCTCTTCGAGATCCGTCACCGTCTAAAATGTTCATTTGACTTTTTTTATATTCGTTTTTAAGATTATCATCCAAAGACTTAATATATTTATTTAGCCTTTAAACATCTCTTTCTAGCTCTTAAACTAAGAACTTTAGTTTATTTTTCTATCTTTCTTATTTTTATTTTTCTCGGATCAATCGTCTCTCTGCATTTTTAAAATCTCTTTCTGAGGCAGAATAATTTTAAGCCATTCTTTCCCTTTCTTTTCGATCCCTTTCCTTCTATTCTTAGAACTATTTTCTTTCTTTTTTCATGCGTTGATCTACTTCTTTTAAATCTTCCTAAAATTTTTGTTTAGCTTCGTGAAGTTACTCATACAATTTTTTAATTTCTGCATTTTTAATTTCATTCGTAGCAGTGAGTTTTGCAATTTGTTGTTGCATAAATGTTATATTATTTTGATATTAAGAGGTTAAGTTTTCTTTCTCAACTTCTATCTTATGGAAACTCTAATGAAGATCTTTGAGTTAACCAGTGTTCAAGTCGCCTGATTCTTTGATTCTATCCAATAAAGAAGTAATTCTTTGTTCCCTTTCTCTCATTTTGTCTTGCAGTTATTGAATATTTCTGTCATAGTCATTTCTCTCTTCGCTCCTAAGTCTTTCTTTTTCTCTCAAGAAATTTTATAACTATGATTTGTCAGCTCTGAGAGTTTCTATCAATTATTAGTATCGCTTTTCTAAATCACGAAGGTCAGCAGCCTGAATCTCCATAAGTTTTTGTCTTAAATTGTAAAGTTAAAGTTAACCTTCTCTTTAAATTTTGTAGATCTGTTCTTTGAGCTTGGATATTTAAGCGTTTCTTCCATCAGTTTACTTTTGATGATCCACAGCTTGTCTCTTGATTTCTGACAGTAGTTTAGTAATTTAATCATTTTTGATTGCAATGATTTATTTTAGCCCATTAAGCTCAATACTAAAAACTTCCCCTTGATCTTCCAAATTTTTCTTGATATTCTTTAGTTCAAAGTTAATCATTTTTTCAAACTTCTATTTTAACCTGCTGATTTCCTCATTCTTCTACTCAATTGAGTTTGCCCTATTCTATTTTTCTTCATCAACAAGTCCGCTCAACCTTGCAATTTATTAATCTTTTTCTTTTCGAACCTTTTCAACCCTATTATTGATGATGTTCTCAACAGTTTCCTTTTAATGGATAATCTTCTTGAGTTGTTTGATCTAAAACTTAAACTCTTATTCTTTTTCTTAAAATTATTTTCTAACGATTTGAGCCTATCTTTTAACTGCCTATTCACATTTTGCACGTTAAGTTGCCAACTAAGAAATTCTTCTGACTTCGCTTTCCTCCGCCTTTAGAGTCCATTTTTAGATCTCCTCCAGCAATCCTCTCTTCTCAATACCCCACTCCTCATGTTTGTTCGAGCGTTCATCAACCGAGATACTCAGCTTTTCGTTAAGAGTTTTCAACTCTCGAATGACCCTCTCTTTGACCTCCAACTCCTTCTTGATATTGTAGTGATCTGCCAACAGAGATTCATATTTGATCTCAAAATCTTAAGAACGACGTAAGCGAACTCTTAGCTTATTGAGTTCATCACTAAGTTGGGAATTATCTGCCTCTAGTCTCCTTGTCTTGCGCTGGTAGAAGTCCAAGTCATTAGGGGTAAGAGCTTAAGGAAGGATACGTTTTTTGATTTCAGCTTAGATTTGATGTTCGTAGCGAGGTGGGCTTGACATCTTTAATAATAAAATAATCCAACGACAATAACGTTATAGGCACCACACCCAACCTACTAATGGTTGCTCAAGGGTTTGACCGATAATATAGAATTGTAGGAAAAAAGAAAAAACCTCCGCAACCGAGAATTGAACTCGGGTCTCCTGCGTGACAGGCAGGGA
>ERZ724520.1602-NODE-1602-length-11126-cov-7.193930_pt1 | contig 11126 bp, 11 predicted proteins | sample MGYA00376053_ERZ724520 | MGnify/ENA primary metagenome ERZ724520 (study PRJEB28724, sample SAMN07190886) | activated sludge metagenome | isolation source: activated sludge of sewage treatment plant in Hong Hong | place: USA: Christiansburg, Virginia | collected... | reverse complement strand
CCAAATCGTCACGCGACAAGGCCAGCCCCCGTACCACCGGGAACAGGCCCTGGTCCAGATAGTCACAGTACTCCTCCATGGTCTTGGCATTCTGGCTGTAGGTAGCGCCAATGCGGCCAATAGACGACACACCCAGTCCAATCAAGTCGCAATCCGGTTGTGTGCTGTAGCCTTGGAAATTGCGGTGCAGCCGCCCCTGCCGCTTGGCTATCGCCAGCGCGTCCTGCGGCAACGCAAAATGGTCCATGCCAACATACACGTACCCGGCTTCACCAAACGCGGCCAGCGACCGGGTCAGCATGGCCACCTTGGCAGCAGCCGTGGGAAGTTCAGCGGCTGCAATCCGACGTTGCGGTTTAAAGCGTTGCGGCAAATGGGCATAACCATAAAGCGCAATGCGATCCGGCCGAAGCGCGTTGACCTGCTCCAGGGTGCGGTCAAATGATTCGGGACTTTGCCGTGGAAGACCGTAGATCAGGTCCACATTGATCGACTCGAACCCCTTGGCCCGCGCAGTCTCTACCAGCCCAAACACCTGCTCTGCGGGCTGCACGCGGTGTACGGCTTTCTGCACGGCAGGGTCAAAATCCTGTACGCCAAAACTCAGCCGGTTGAACCCGAGACGGGCCAACGTATCCAGCCGCGATTCGTCCACGGTACGTGGATCGATTTCAATCGAGTATTCACCCCCCGCAGCGAACGTAAAGCTGCGCCGCAACATCGCCAACATCTCGCACAACTCGTCATCCGTTAAAAACGTGGGGCTACCGCCACCGAGGTGTAATTGGCTGATGGTCTGCCCCATGCCGATGACCTGGGTATGCAAATCGACTTCTCGTGCCAGGTAGCGTAGGTAGGGGGCAGCACGATCATGGTGTTTGGTGATGATCTTGTTGCAGGCGCAGTAGTAACACAAGGACTCACAAAACGGTACATGGACATACAGCGACAGCGGCAATGATCGATTTGCCACACCATGACGTCTTTGAACCAGGGCTTGGGCATAGTCGTTGGCACCAAAAGCTTCAACAAAACGGTCGGCGGTTGGGAACGACGTATAGCGCGGGCCAGGCACGTCGAATCGGCTCAACAATTCTTCGGACACGGTGTGGACAGCTACATTCATGAAAACTCCGGGCAAACGGACCTAACTTTGCAACAAATGATGTTTTCATTTCTTGATGTGAATCAAGTAGAGCGAAAGTGGGTAAACTGTGAGCCAAATGACAACTGGCACCACTATGCTTGAGCATGAAAATCCCCCTGGCGCGTGCCCCAATGTGCCTGTGCAACAGGTGATCAAGGTTGACTCCAAAGCCAACGCTTTGGGAGTTCATGCCATCAAAGTTGCCTGTTCCAACTGTAATCTTCGAGAGTTATGTATGCCCATGGGCTTGACGCCCACCGAGCTGGATCGCATTGAAGATGTGGTGGCCAGTCGACGCAAGATCAAACGCGGCAGCTTGTTGTTTCGCAATGGTGACAAGTTCACCAGCTTGTACGCTATTCGCACTGGTTTTTTCAAGACCTGTGTCGCGTCGGAAGACGGCCGGGACCAGGTCACAGGCTTTCAAATGGCGGGCGAAGTGGTAGGACTGGACGGAATCGTCAACGACAACCACACCTGTGATGCGGTCGCGCTGGAGGACGCTGAGGTCTGCGTCATGCCTTTTGACCGGATTGAAGAGTTGTCCAGGGAAATCAGTTCTCTGCAGCGCCATGTGCACAAGATCATGAGCCGGGAAATCGTACGGGAAAACGGCGTCATGCTGCTACTGGGTAGCATGCGTGCAGAGGAGCGGCTGGCGGCATTTTTGCTGAATCTGGTGCAGCGCTTGCATGCCCGGGGTTTTTCGCAATCGGAAGTCGTGCTTCGGATGACCCGGGAAGAAATTGGCAGCTACCTGGGGCTGAAGCTGGAGACCGTCAGCCGCACATTTTCCAAGTTTGTCGAGGACGGCATTATTGAAGTCAAACAACGCCATGTCCGTATCTTGAAGACCGACTCTTTGCACGAAATTGTCAACTCAAGAGTAGGCCACTAGCTGCCGCTCGCCTGCTGCAAACTTCAACATGCACCGTCTTTAGGACAGCCGTCGGGGCGGTCACCCAATGGCATGGGGCAGCGATTCACCTCAAAAGGTGACATGGCCAGGAGTGTGGTCAAGCTGCTGGATACGATCGCGATTGCCCAGAATACAAAAAATGCCACGGTGTAAATCGCCTTGCGAGACCACTCCAACGGTGATCCAAACCATTGCAGGTCTTGCGGGTCTACCATTGCAAACACCAGCATCTCCAACACCCCTGCCATCAAGAAGGCGGGCCAGATAATCCACATCAATCGTTGTTGAAGCATTTGGATTACCTCGTGGCTTTCACCCCGGTCGCAGCGTGGTTGCGGGCCTGGGTGGCGGGCGCAAGGCTACTCGGATTATCGGCAAGGGTCTTGTTGATTTCGATCCCTTTGCGGTAGTAGTCCTCGTCCACCAGAGTGTCCTTGCCGGACGCTGCCAGATAGAAGGTAATGAACGAGGCAACAACCACAACAGCAGGTCCCGCGATGACCATCCACACGTGTCCGAACTTCCACCAGGGCGCAGCCGGAGTCGATTGGGTTGGTTGCATGAAATACTCCTTAACGTGGAACAATGAATACCGATTTCTCGGACAGGCTTCCAGTGGTGCCCTGGCCCGAGATCTGAAAGTAAATCGTGTGTGAACCCGCTGCAGCCACATCATACGGAGCCTGCACCCGCACGGCCACCCAGCGGGCCTGCGTAGAGTCAACGCTGACCTCGGCTTCCGAGGCCACAGCCAATCCTGGCAAACCATTGACCGAGAGCGTATAGCGCTGTGCCGACTCGGTGGCATTCATGATTTGCAGGCGGTACACGTTTTCGATGCGGCCGCCTTCGACGATACGTGCCAATACACCGCGATCACGGACCACATCCACCTTGAAGGGGGTGCGTGTGGCCAGGCTGATCACCATGGCCAACACCACTGTGCCCAGAATTGCCGAATAGACCAGCACCCGCGGCCGCAACACATGGCGCATGACCTGAGCGCTGGTCCAGTGCTGGTTGACAGCGTTTTGCGTGGAGTATTTGACCAGACCGCGGGGGTATCCCATTTTGTCCATCACCGTGTCACACACATCGGCACACGCGCCACAACCAATACATTCGTACTGCAAACCCTTGCGGATATCGATGCCGGTCGGACAAACCTGCACACACAAACTACAGTCCACACACGCGCCCAAATTCAGGGTCAGCGGATCCGCTTTGCGTGAACGCGCACCACGTGGCTCCCCACGCTCCTCGTCATAGGTCACGATCAAGGTGTCCTTGTCGAACATGGCGCTCTGGAAACGGGCATAGGGGCACATGTGTTTGCACACCTGTTCCCGCATAAAACCGGCGTTACCGTAGGTGGCAAAACCGTAAAACAAGGACCAGAAAATTTCCCACGACCCCATCTGCGCCTGGACAAATTCAACACCCAATTCCTTGATGGGCGTGAAGTAGCCTACAAAGGTGAACCCGGTCCACAAAGCCACGGCCAGCCACAAGAAATGCTTGGCGGCTTTGCGCAAGGTCTTGTCTGCCGTCCAGGGACCAGCATCTCGCCGCATACGGGCTGAGCGGTCACCCTCGGTCCTTTTTTCCAGCCACAGGAAAATCTCGGTATAGACCGTTTGCGGGCACGCATACCCACACCACAAGCGTCCCGCGACCGCCGTAAAGAGAAACAATGACAGTGCCGAAATGACCAGAATCCCGGTCAGATAGATGAAGTCTTGCGGGTAAAGAACCAAACCAAAGATATAGAAGCGTCGGGCTCCCAAGTCAAACAAAACCGCCTGGCGTTGGCCCCACTCCAGCCAAGGCAGGCCATAAAACACCAACTGCGTCAAGAACACCATGCCCCAACGCCAATTCGAAAAAAGGCCTGAAACACTGCGCGGATAGATCTTCTTGTGCGCTTCGTAAAGAGACACCATCACCGCATCGTCGTCAGAGGGCTGCGCAACCACTCCCTCTTGTGACGCAACAATCGGAATAACCTTGCGCGGTAATGGGCTCCTGGGGTTCAAATGTCTATTCTTTCAAGAACCGTAGCTTATTTGGCTTTGGCGTTGTTGGACAAACCCCATACGTAGGCCGCCAGCACCCCGATCTGGCCATCGTTCAGCCGGTCAGCCTGTGCGGGCATCTGGTTGATTTTGCCGTTGTTGACCATGGCCACAATCGCACTCTCGCCAAATCCGTGCAGCCAGATGTTGTCAGTCAGGTTGGGGGCACCCAGAGCCGGGTTGCCTTTACCGTCCATGCCGTGGCAGGCTGCGCAGGCCGCAAACTTCTCCTTGCCCAGATTGGCACGGACAGAGTCATTGGGGCTGTTGGACAGGCTCAACACATAGTGGGCTACGTTTTTGACATCATCGGCTGTACCCACTGCTGCGGCCATGGGGGGCATATTGCCCATGCGGCCCTTGACAAGGGTTTCCTTGATGACCTCGGGGGCTCCGCCATGCAACCAATCAGCGTCGGTCAAGTTAGGAATACCTTTGGCACCCCGTGCGTCCGAGCCATGGCATTGCGAGCAGTTGTTCATGAACAAACGCTCACCAATGGCCTGGGCCTGCGGGTCACGCGCCACGTCTTCCGGCTTCATGCTGGCAAACTTGCTGTAGAGCGGAGCCACTTCCCGCTCACCTTTTTCTACTTCGGCCTTGTATTGGTCCGCTTGGCTCCAGCCAAGTTTTCCAGCGAATGTGCCCAAGCCTGGATACATTGCCAAGTACACAAAGGCGAACACGATGGTAATGACAAACAGCCACACCCACCAACGGGGCAAGGGGTTGTTCATCTCACGCAAGTCACCGTCCCAGACATGGCCAGTGGTGTTGTCGTTGGCCGTCATGGCTTTTGCCTTACCGCTGAACCACAGCAGTAAGATGCAAGCCACGATACTGACCAGCGTGATGCCGGCCACGTAGATCGACCAGAAGTTGCTTGTAAAGTCACTCATTTCAAATCCTTTTTCTGGGGTCAGTCCTGCTCAAACGGCAGGTTGGCAGCTTCAGAGAAGTCGTTGGCCCGACGTTTGGACCAAGCCCACCACACAATGCCGATGAAGGTAATAAAGCTGGCCACGGTGGCCAGAGACCGAAGGGTGTTGATATCGATGTCCATGTGCGACTCCCGGGCTTATTTGAGCGCCAGGCCCAAGACCTGCAGATACGCAATCGTTGCGTCCAGCTCGGTCTTGCCTTTGACCTCTTCCACCGATTTGGCGATTTGCTCATCGGTATAAGGAACCCCGACGGTGCGCAGCGCCTTCATATGGGCTGGCATCACAGCGGCGTCGACCAAGGTCTTTTCAAGCCAGGGGTAGGCTGGCATGTTGGACTCGGGCACCAGATCACGCGGGTTGATCAAGTGGGTGCGATGCCAATCGTCGCTGTACTTGCCACCAACGCGGGCCAGATCGGGACCTGTGCGTTTGCTACCCCACTGGAAAGGATGGTCATACACCGACTCACCGGCAACCGAGTAGTGGCCATACCGCAGGGTCTCGGCCCGGAACGGACGAATCATCTGCGAATGGCAGTTGTAACAGCCTTCACGGGTGTAAATGTCACGCCCAGCCAATTGCAATGCGGTGTACGGCTGCACACCCTTGATAGGCTCGGTTGTGGACTTCTGGAAGAACAGTGGAACGATTTCGACCATTCCACCGACCAGCAGGACCAGCAAAATCAGCACGATCATCAAGAAGTTGTTGGTCTCGATCTTTTCGTGCGAAAAGCTGGAGTTTGCGTTGTTGTTAGCCATGTTGTAATCCCTTTCAAGCGTGCGCTGCAGCGGCTGTGACGTTGACACTCACGGCACGTCCGGCCGTCGCCGTTTTAAGTACGTTCCACAGCATGATGATCATGCCGCTGAGGTACAGCAGTCCACCCAACAGACGCAAGACGTAGAACGGGAAGGTTGCCTTCACGGACTCGACAAAGGTGTAGGTCAATGTGCCGTCGGCATTGATAGCGCGCCACATCAGGCCCTGCATCACACCGGCTATCCACATGGCGGCGATATAGATCACGATACCGATGGTCGCGGTCCAGAAGTGAACTTCAATCGCCTTCACGCTGTACATCTGCTTTTGACCAAAGAGCTTGGGAATCAGGTAGTACATCGAGCCCATGGTCACCAGACCCACCCAACCGAGAGCGCCGGAGTGCACGTGGCCCACGGTCCAGTCGGTGTAGTGACTCAGCGCGTTGACGGTCTTGATGGACATCATGGGACCTTCGAAGGTAGACATGCCGTAGAAGGACAGGGACACGATCAAGAAGCGCAGGATGGGATCGTCGCGCAGCTTGTGCCAAGCGCCTGACAGCGTCATGATGCCGTTGATCATGCCGCCCCAGCTGGGGGCCAGAAGAATCAGGGAGAACACCATACCCACAGACTGGGTCCAGTCAGGCAAGGCGGTGTAGTGCAGGTGGTGAGGACCCGCCCACATATAGGTGAAGATCAGCGCCCAGAAGTGGACGATGGACAGGCGGTAGCTGTAAACCGGGCGACCCGCCTGCTTGGGGATGAAGTAGTACATCATGCCCAGGAAGCCGGCGGTCAGGAAAAAGCCTACGGCGTTGTGACCATACCACCACTGAATCATGGCATCCTGCACACCCGCGTAGGCCGAGTATGACTTCATCATGCCGGCCGGAATGGCCGCACTGTTGACCAGATGCAAAATGGCAACGGCCAGAATGAAGGCGCCGAAGAACCAGTTGGCCACGTAAATATGCTTGACCTTGCGGGTACCCACGGTGCCAAAGAACACAATGGCAAATGACACCCAGACCAGCGTGATCAGAATGTCGATAGGCCACTCCAGCTCAGCATATTCCTTGCCCTGGGTGTAGCCCAGCGGCAAAGACAGGGCGGCGGCCAGAATTACCAGTTGCCAACCCCAAAATGTGAACGATGCGAGCTTGTCGCCAAACAGGCGTACGTGGCAGGTGCGCTGCACGACGTAATAGGCCGCCGCAAACAAACCACAGCCACCAAACGCAAATATCACCGCGTTGGTGTGCAGGGGGCGCAATCGCCCGTAACTTAGCCAGGGAATGCCCAGATTCAATTCCGGCCAGGCGAGTTGGGCGGCGATGATAACGCCGACCAACATGCCGACCACCCCCCAAACCACTGTCATGATGGCGAACTGACGTACAACAGTATCGTTGTAGACAGTCGCTTGTTGATTTGCAAATGCCATTTTTACCTCTTCTCTATTGAAACCTGGGGCCGATTTTTACCGTTGAGTCGTTTTTCGGGTTGACCCATGTCAAACACCGACGAATGTTCTTAATATTTATTAAGAATCTTTCAGAATCCTTTCACCTTCAGCCTCTATATCTTCAAACTGACCGCGGTGGATGGCCCACCACAAACCGCCCAGAATGAAGAACACCAGGACCACCGACAGGGGAATCAATAAATACAAGATGTCCATTAGGACTCCTTTGTTACAACAACAGGGCGTGCAAGCCGCAAGGCATTGAGCACCACAAATAGTGAACTTCCGGCCATGCCAAGGCCCGCCAGCCAGGCCGGCAACAGGCCCACCACCGCCAACGGCACACAAGCCGCGTTGTAGGCCAGAGCCCACCACAGGTTCTGCCGCACGATACGCAGGGTCTTGCGAGACAGGTCCAGTGACTGCACCACACCGGTCAACTTTTCACCCAAAATCACGAAGTCTGCTTTGCCTTGGGCCAAAGGAGCCCCCTGGCCAAAGGCAAATGACACATTGGCGCCCGCGAGAACCGGTCCATCATTGAGCCCGTCTCCCACCATGGCCACGCGGTGCCCACTGGACTGCAAGGCCCGCATCACCGACAGCTTGTCGTCGGGTGAACAACCTCCGCGCGCATTCTGAATGCCGGCTTGTGCCGCCACACGGGCCACCGACTCACCGCGATCCCCAGACAATATGTGTACCGAAACACCCCGGGCCTCCAGGGACTTGACCGCGTCTATCGCCTCGGGGCGCAAGTCCTCCTTCAACGAGAACGTCGCAAGCCAGCCTTTCTCATCAGAAAGGTAGGCCGCAACACCCGTAACCGGCATTGACGCGACACCACAAAATGCCGCAGAACCCAGACGCAGGTTGAAGCCGTCAACACTTGACAGGCCAGCGTTGGAAAGGTGGACACGGCCACTGACACCCTGCCCGGCGATCTCGGTGACGGCGCCACAGCGGTAGACGTCAGCGTAGCTAAGGACACCCTCCACATCTTGCCCACACACTTGATGCGCAGCACACAAGGCCTTGGACACGGGATGCAGGGAATGGCTGGCCAGCGCACAAGCCATCGCAAGTGCCTGTTCAGAAGTCAGTCCGGTGCGCACGTGCACCTGACCCAAAACCATGGCGTCCCGCGTCAAGGTTCCGGTCTTGTCAAACACCAGCGTATCAATCGCTGCCATGTCTTCGAGCGCCTGCAGGCGCCGAACCAGGACTCCTCCACGCGCCAGCGCGCCCGCAGCCGCCAACATGGCGGCCGGTGTCGCCAGCGACAACGCGCAAGGACAGGTCACGACCAACACGGCCACGGCAACAATCAGTGCGTGGCCGGGATCACGTCCCCACCACCAGGCACAGGCTCCGGCAGCGGCCACTAACACACCGATCAAAAAAGGTTTTGCAATACGGTCGGCAAGCAATGCACCCCGGGGTTTGGTAGCAGAGGCGCTCTCCATCAACGCCACAATCTGAGCAAACCGCGTGGCCTGACCCACACCCTGGACCCGAACCTGCACGGTGCTGCTGAGGTTGTGGCTGCCCGACAGAACCTGTGTACCGGTTGCGCGTTCCAGCGGACGCGATTCGCCGGTCAACAAGGCTTCGTCCACCAACGTAGCGCCCTCCAGGATAAGACCGTCTGCAACAAACGTCTCGCCTGGATGGACGCGAATCACGTCGCCGACCGCCACGCGGCGCACCGCCACCCGTTCAAACTGGCCATCGTTTTGTCGGCGCTCCACACTGTCGGGCAACCGGTTCATCAACGCCTCCAGGGCGCCTGCTGTGCGGTCCCGTAGACGCAACTCCAACCAGCGGCCCGTCAGCAGAAAAAATACAAACATCGTCAAGGAATCAAAATACACCTCGCGACCGAAAGTGCCATTGGGTTCAAATGTTCCGGCTGTGCTGATGGCAAACGTGATCAACATGCCCAAAGCCACCGGCAGGTCCATGCTGATAGAGCCCTGGGTGATGTCCCGCAGGGCATTGCGGAAAAACGGCCCGCACGAAAACAGCATGACCGGCAAGGTCAACACCCAAGATGCCCAGCGCAACAATTGCTCCATTTCACCCGTGAGGTCCCCGGGTTGGGCCACATAGGCAGGGTAGGCATACATCATGACCTGCATCATGCAAAGTCCCGCCACCAGCCAGCGCCACAGCGCCTGGCGGGTCTCCTGTTTACGCCGCTCGCTGGCAAACACGTCGTTGGCCGGCACGGCCCGATAACCGCTGTCTTGTACAGCCTGGATCCAGGCAGAGGGGAGCACGCGGGCGTCGGACCAGACCACTTTGGCCCTGTGACTGGCAGCACCGACCTCGGCACTGAGCACGCCCGGGACCTGTCTCAAGGCATCTTCGACCGTCAGTGAGCAGGCGGCACAATGCATACCCTCAATTACGACACTGGACTCCCAGCAACCGGGCTGCTGCTCGGACGGTCGGCTGAAAGCGCTCCACTCCTGGGGGTCGTCCAGCAGGCGCAGGGATTCGACGGAGTGAACAGCAGACAAAGCGGATTGCTCTGCAGCCGCTTCACGCAAAACTGGCGGATCGGCAAAGGGCGCAATAGGTAGTGGCAATGGCACAACGGAAGCAGAAGACATGGGTTCAGAGTGTGCAGGCTGGGCATCGTCCACGACTTGATGTAGATCAAGATCGAACAAGCTGCATAGGTTAACCTGAAGCACCATCCACTACAAGGTGAAAAGACATGTACCAACGCATACTGGTTGCAACCGACGGTTCCACCCTGTCCAAAAAGGCGATCAAGGCCGCCATTGACCTGGCGGCACTCTGCGGCGCCGAATTGGTGGCAGTCAAGGTCGTTCCCCGTTATCCGCAGAGCTACTTTGAAGGCGGCATCGCATTGCAGCCCGAAGAAGTGCGCCGGGTGGAGTCGCAGTGGGCCGATGAAGGGCAGGCGGTTGTGGATGCAGTCAAGAAGACAGCACTGGCAAAGGGTGTGACGACCAAGGCCATCACCGTGAAATCAGACGTGGTGTCCGATGCCGTTTTGGCCGCCGCCAAAAAGCAGCAATGTGACCTCATCGTGATGGCGTCACACGGGCGCAAGGGCATCAAACGCCTGCTGCTGGGCAGCGAGACCCAGCATGTATTGACCCACGCCACGATACCGGTCCTCGTACTCAAATAAAAAGTAACTCAAGCCCCCGTCCAATGGGGGCTGGCAGCTATTTTTTTTGTAGCGTTGTTGCGTTAGCGGCGTGTAGTGCCCCTGTCGATGGGGACTGATATTGGTTGCGCAGTACGTTTTTCTGTACCTTGCCCATGGCATTGCGCGGCAATTCGACCACCACATCACAGCGCTTGGGTACTTTGAAGTTTGCCAGTGTGGCCTTGAGATTTGCCAAAATAGTGAGGGGTTCCAACTTGAAACCTGGTTTGGCAATCACCACCGCCACCCCCACCTCCCCAAAATCGGCATCGGGCACCCCCACCACCGCACTTTCTGCCACACCCGGCAGTGCATTGATGTAGCCCTCGATCTCGGCCGGGTAGACGTTGTAACCACCACTGATGATCAGGTCTTTGCTGCGCCCGACGATGGTGACATAACCGTCGGTATCGATAGTTCCCACGTCGCCCGTCTTGAAGTAGCCGTCGGCGGTAAATTCTTCTTGGGTTTTCTCCGGCATCTGCCAGTAGCCACTGAACACATTGGGGCCCTTGACCTGGATGCCACCCACCCCGCCCGGAGCCAGCGTTTGCCCGGCGTCGCCCTGCACCCGCAAACTCACACCCGCCAACGGGACCCCGACGCTGCCACCACGGCG
>ERZ724520.1601-NODE-1601-length-11129-cov-4.017157_pt1 | contig 11129 bp, 9 predicted proteins | sample MGYA00376053_ERZ724520 | MGnify/ENA primary metagenome ERZ724520 (study PRJEB28724, sample SAMN07190886) | activated sludge metagenome | isolation source: activated sludge of sewage treatment plant in Hong Hong | place: USA: Christiansburg, Virginia | collected... | reverse complement strand
GAACAAAATTTAAATAATATCAAGAACACTCAATCCTTTTACGGTCGTGGAGGCTAATACTACTATTTGATTACATTATCTAAAATTTACTGATTGCTGTTTGAGGATTATAAGCTATAACTTTTCACATCCATTGGCTATCTATGGTGTTTAGCCTGTTTCATTTCTTCATGCCTTTTAATTTGATTCTTGAGCTCCAGTCACATCATTAGTAGTATTTTATTTTGATTATATGGCTCTCCATTGGGAGACGTTCATCTTTGTAAAAAATATTAATTTTGATAAAAAATTTAATATTCTAATTCGAGGATGAATGAAAAAATATAGCTGACCAATATTAAATCCAACAACTACTACCTACGCTTTTTAATCTTGCAACAGGTACTTTCTGAATTTAATCTCGTAACGCAGAACATTGCAGACACAGAAGAAAGACAAAATATACAGAATAAGTTTTAAAGATTACTCAAAGAATTATAAATGCAGGAGAGCATCTCACGTAAAGCCAACGAAGAATACAGGCATTTATAATTGCAGTGTAATCTGCTATTGAAGGATCTATAGTAGAAAATTCATGGATTTATTAACAACATTTAAGAAAATCGGGAACATTTCGAGGCCAGAATGCTGAAAATTTGGATGGAAGGGATTAAAAAAAAAGGAGAAAAACTACAGTAAATTAAGCTTAGATAGAAATCTCAAGAAAGTAGTAATAAAAATTTGATGTATTTGTCTTCTTAAATTTTAAAAAAGCAAAGAATTACTAACCATTCTTGCCAAAAATAATTTAAAAGTATTGCTTCTTTTGTTTCCTAGGTGTAGTAATGCCTATCTTTGGAAAATTGTATGTTTTAGTCTTCGATCAAATAAATTGAAGAATTAATAGCCTTTTTAAAATAGAAAAACGAAAAATTGATGAATCATTACAAACAAACAATCTAAACAAAAGAAAATACAGTAAAAATAATGTTGGAACAAGTTAGTGAAGGATTAAGAAATGAAATTTTCGAATAGCAAAGAAAATTATAAAAAAATAATCTATAATTATTATCCCTGATAGGAGAATTTAGCAATAAATTAGTCTGATAACTTTTTTTAATGATAGCTAATGCCTTTTCTATTATTCTTTCAGATTAATTAATAACTAATTTATAGTTCTTATTAAATAATTCAAATATTATGAAAAATAAAAAGCTAAGAAAATATTAGTTTTCTTTCTAGTTGAATTTAATTAATCAAAATAATGGCCGATGAAAATTGATTATTTTTATTTTTACATATATAGCTTACGATTCATTTGAGCAATCAATCCTAATGCGACTGAAATTTGAAATTCTAAATTCTATTTAGGAATTAAATAGAAAAATTTGAATTAATCTTCTATTAATAAATATTTAAATCGAAATTAGCTAAAACTATGAATTACTTCGTTATCAATAACAGTATCTATGTTCCTTCTTGCTTTTCCAACTACCCTCCCTCACACTCATAATGCTTTAATTTTAATCAACATCTCATGACTCCAACTATTCCCATACAATACTCCTCAAACTTCTTCAATCAAAATCAGAATTTACTTTCAAATAATTCTTCCCTATCCTCGAGTACCCCTCATTAATTTCAACATCAAGAAAACTCTCCTATTGAAATTGTTAGAATTCGGAAAAAACGAGAAAAAAATTAGGCGAGAGAAAAAATGAGTGCGAAAAAGAATAGCGAATCAAATATTATCAATCATTTTTTTGGATTTTTTACAGCAAAAGAGTGCTCTTAAATTCAACTCAGGAAAGTTATCAACTCATAGTTTTCAGATAAAAAGAATGTTTAAAAATTAATTTCAGTACTATTATATATTTTCAAAGTGATTAACCTTGAGAGGGGCAAGAAATATATGAACGTAAAAATCCTTTTAACATCTTTTAACGAAAAGAATTTAAAGAAAAATATCCCTGAAATAGTTTAAAAACTATTAAAAATGGGAATATTAACTCTAAAAACACTGTCAAAACTACTGAGAAAATGTTTTTATCAATTTATGATGGAAGATAGCCTAACCTCAATCCTTACCTCCAAAAGAATATCTCTTCTTTCAAAAGGAGTACATCTAATGAAAAGAAGAAAAATAATTCAATTGTTCGAAAAAAATCCATTCATCAATGATTTAGATGATTGATTGTTTACATTTTTAATTTTTAACACTCTCCAATATAAATTAAACAATTTAATAATTTAAGTTGATATAAATTATACCTAAAAAACAAACACATATTTCTCTACCCAATTAAGCTAATACCATCCCTAAAACTACTAATAACGCCTTTAAAAGGTTTCACTCATTTCCGATGAAAATTGTGGTCGTTTACATTTGAATTATTATTAATTTTATATCATCATGAGGGAAACATCTTTCTTGACAACGCGAGTTGCTCCTAAATTTTGGAAAGCGTTAATTTAAACTCGTCATTATTAGCAGCAATTTTTGTAGGAATAGGCGGAGAAACAAATCCATTTAATACATTTGATCCCACTGGCCTCTATTGAATTTGTTGGTATTGAGTTGTCATTACAGGAGGCGGAGGGCTATACTGGACATATTGAATCTGCTGCGTTTCAAGGGGCTGCCTCACTACCTCAACTTGACGAGGCAAAGGAACTGGTTGAATAGTGTTGATAAACTGAATAGGTTCTGATACGAAAACTGTTTGTGGACTATGAGCAACCACTTGCGATTCAAAATAAGCAGAAGGTTTTGCTACAGAATTTTGTGAAAACACACTTCTTTGTTGTTGTTGAGGCGCAAATTGAAGGAAAGATGGAAATTCCTAAAACTAAAATGGCTCAATGTGAATAATCTGTGATCTATATTTAGAAAGCCACTAAAATAGTTCATTGCATTTTAGTCGATCCGGAGAGTTTAACCGACAAAGACCAGCAACAACATGTTTCAAATGCTCGTCAACGTGAGGCAGAGAAAACAATTCATTAATTCTTGCCTATAGTTTTTGATATTCAAAGCGATGACTAGCTAGATTGTACAGGTCTGTGGAATTAATTAGCAGCACACTATCGAGGAGAGTCAATCCAACCGAGAAGGCTTCAGCTGTTTCAAAGTTAGCCCTCGATTAAGTATGTCCAAAATGCTCATCTTTTATCTACTCTGGTGCTAAATTAAATAAAACATACCTAAATAAGTGACTTCTTTGTCAAAAACAGTTTTTTAGTAATTTGTCAATTCTTGTGGCCACGATAGGTGATTTGCTATTTTAGTTTGGCCATTGTCGTTGATAAAAATATTGCAGGGTCGAACATCTCCAATTTTTTTTCCTTTTGAGTGAAAAATATTGGCGGCTTCCAAGATTGTGTAGACTAAATACCAAAGCTATCCATTATCAAACCATTTTTTCTGTCCTTGCATTCGATCTGCTATTTCTCCCTCTAAGAGATATGGATAATTTTCATAGTTTATCTGTTTAATTTTAGTTTTACCTGGCAAAAACCGTTAGATCCGCACATTTGAGTCCCCTTAAATTCATAAGAAAGAGGAAGTAAGAGACAATCATAGGAACTATAAGGTTTGTAGTTATTTGACCAGGTCTTAACTTCCTACTCACTCATCACTGGAACGGATATTTGTAGATACTATCCAGCTTTACCCGTCAAAAACTTTGCCTTGTCAAAACGAGGATGATTGATTGTCACTTTTTAGGTTTGTTATTATCTTTTCTATTCAGATGACTGCTTCGGCCCCATATAACAATTGAAGTTATATCTTTAATTTTATAAAATCATGCAAATTCAATACGAAGACGACGAGGAAACACAGCGTCTAAATTAACCCACAGTCTAAGAAAAAGTTTAAGAAACAACGAGTGAGCCAAAATAGACTTAAACTTCGAATCTCCCTGAATAAATTATACATAAAGTTGTATACGGCGATACATTAGAAGGCCTCTCTCTTGAGTACTCAGTATTTTTGATTTAAAACAGGTACCGATATGCCGGATTAAAAATAGAAATCACATTGATGGAGACTATATTTACCATTTAAAAGAAATAGTAATTCCCCATCCAAAAGCTCTCCCAATTACCAAAGAAAAAACTTAAGATTTATTAATTTAATAGTTTGTAGCACATCAAGACTACTCTGTATACTTTAATCTATTAAGGAAAAGGAGAGAAAAGTTGCCCGATACTATTTGACTGAAGCCGACTGGAATTTATAAAGTGCGATGAAAGAGTATAAATCTGATCTGTAATGGGAAAAATAAAACAAAGGAAATATTCAAAAACTTGCTATTTCTTCTACTAATGAATCAGAAATGAAAGAAATAAAAAGGTTTTATGATAGGATAGAACTTTACCAGAAAAAAACTATATGATATAGAATCACTTTATTATTCAAAATTAATACCGCCCTAGAAACACACTGGCAATTGATTAAATTATGAATTTTACTCTATTGCTTTAAAGTTAACACAGCATTATACAAATGAAATCGAGCATCATATCGGAGTTCTTGCTGGTCTCGTTCCTCTTATCTTACCTCCTTTCTCTTACCTCTTTAATTATAGCAGCTTCTCGATTACTTCGTTTGGATCAATCTTGAGATCATTATTGAAGTGATCTTTAATCTTTGGCTTAAGTTAATTATCTGAACAATTGATACGAAAATAACTCTAGATAAACCGTTAGTTACCTGATACTTTCGGATAGAAGATTAGCTAAGTTTGGACAAATCGAAGAGATCTTAAATTTTTTTTGACATAATAAACAATGTTTATAAATATAAATTTGAAGAAATAAGCAAGTTGATGATTTAAAAATACTTATTTTCTCATGATTAATTTTTATTGGTCAATTTAAAATTAGCTGTGCTAAATATCTTACAAATTTATTTCAACATATGACAGAGGTCACCATAGACAACATTGAAAGCAGCTTCGATCATATACTCTCCCTCGTCGGAGAAGACTCTTTTGTGCAATGGGACACATTCACTAAATCTAGCACTGGCTTAACTAAGCATATGGATGAACTGGCAAAAACTCTCAACATTTTCAGATAAATACAGCAAAGAAGATTTATAACAACCATGAAAAAACTCAAAGGTTATGATATTCCTGACTTAATAAAGACTGTCAAATCAAAAAAACTTCCCAAAGAAGCACTCAAATCCATATCAAGCAAATTCAAACTCAACTAAACCAAGATTTAACTCGTTGAACCTGTCGAAACCCTAAAAGAAGAGGCCAAAAAGGTATTTTCAGAATATTTTGAAACCAACGAAGCTATTTCAAACAAGCTCATTGAAACAGCGACTCTCATTCAATCTAAAATTAAGGATAGTGGATTATATGAAGACGTTCCACCACCAAAATAACTTGTCTCCACTTTCAATTTTACTTTTTCTCCTGAAAAATTAGATGCCGCCAAAAACTCAGTGCAAATTGAATATCTTCCAGGAACTGTCGATACTCTTCACATTAAAACTTACGCTCAAATCGTTGATGCAACTTTTGAAGTTGTAAAACCCTAATACAAAAGATTGACTTAATAATCTAGAATCAAGCAAAGAAAAGCTAATCCTGATTCAAAGGAATATGTTGATGCTCTTTTGTAGTATCTAACAAATACCGAAGTTCTTATAATTGACTGTCAAAAGGGCATTGCAAAGAGAGCAGGCATCGCCCCTTAAAAATTGTAAGAAACTGAAACTATTTTTATGGAGAAGGGCTTAGCTCAAAATATTTTGTTTATTCAATCAAATCTAAGAACAAAAGTCAAGTAAATTTAAATTTATATAGAGAATCAATCGTTCCTTCAAAAGAAGTTACTATTGAACAAGCAAAATAAATTTTAAGCTACCAAGTTTCAAAGCTGAAAGAAGAAGTTGAACATTTCAAAAAAATGTTCAGCTTCCTTGAAAAAACACCCGAAAACTATCAATTAATCCCTATGATCTTAGCCCTCTCCCTTAACGACATGGTCTTCTCCAAATACGGACTCGAGTAGGAAGATTTCATGAAGAACGTTACTGACACTGGTATTAATTTAGATATTTAGTGATAATGGCCAACAGCGAGATAATGAGTATGTTCAAAGATATGGAACTGGCGATAATCAAATTAATGCAAGAACTTGGAGTAATTTCATCCGAAGCCGGAAACTACATGCAAGCTCAAACTCAAAATTCTAGCATTTTCCCTCCTGGAAGCCTTCCGGGAATGCAGCCTGGAACTAACCCAATGGAACTCCTCCAACTGCAGCAACTGCAACAGTTCGAACAAATGCAGAGGGCCCAACAGCAAAAATGATGCAATGTAACATATTTATTCAAACCGGACATATATAATCTAACAATCAGGAGATTATAATAAAAAATATAAGATTCATGAGAGTGACCTTATTAGTTTTACTCTTTATAGCAACCCATCTCAAGTCAACTAGTCCATCGTACTATATCGAGGTAGCGAATAAGGACATACTCTCTGATTAAAACCACTCAGTTATAATGTCCAATAATTCGCTCAGTAACTTTTATAATGATACCATCTTTCGATCTCAGCTGATCTGCCGAAACGACTATTTATAAATAGTAAACTATCAAGAGGGAAAAAATATGGTGTTTTACTATGCAAACATTCCTTTATTCGCACAAAGAATAAAAATATAAAATTTTCCCCATGAAGAACCTCGAACTTTTATCTAATCAATAGCCTAAAACTAGTTTATAGTCAATTTTAATTGTACTGGATAGTATTCCTCCTAAAACTATTTTAATTAGATAGTTTTTAAATTAGATGAGTCTTATCTCTTCAGCCTTTTGATCAACTGCGATCCCTAAGGACGTCATAAACAGTTTTAAATCGGATACATTTTCATTTCTTTTATCAACGCTGCGATTATCGTTGGAGTTGCTATGCATTCGCATGTCTGGTCTATCAAAATCAAGCTACGGCCACTAAGATTCGAACTCTAATGGATCCCTTTTTTAATTTTCAGCATCATCGGAAGTATACTAATCATCATACTAACCAAATTTTACATCCGCGAGAGCATTTTCTTCGAAATCATTAAATTTTCAGGGATTATCATCTCAGCTGGGTTTGTCTTTCTTTGTTTCAATTAAATCTTTTATCTCTTCAGGAATTTACGGAAATAAATCTTTAAATTCATTCGGTTGTGCGATACAATAAGTATTATACTAACAATTATCATGATTGTGCTAGCTTTTCTATTCGAAAACTGGGTTTTTTATGATTTTGTGGCAGGATGTATCTGTGTAGGCAGCATCAAAATATTTCATTTCAACTCATTAAAAAAAGCCTTTTCTTCCATGATCATCCTTGTAACCAATACTACCATTCTCGCGATCATTCTTCATTTCATCCTACCACTTTCATATAACGATTATGCAGGCGAACTATCTTCTCCTTTTTTCCTCCAAGTCCCAGATCTAGTTAATAATCTATTTAAAAAATGTTCTTGGCTGCCAATTATCGATGTAATTATTCCAGGAGTAACTCTTTCATATTTAAGAGTTTATGATTAAAATAGAAGCTCTCAATGGGGAGGCCTTTATACACTTACAGGAAACTTAGTTTTTGTCATAGCAACTGCACTCTGGATATTAATTGAGTATATATATCCCTTCAGCGTACCATTCTGCCTCGTTACTTATCCCATATTAATGTTGTCTATATTTTTCATATCTTGGAGAAGAAGAGATTGGATGACACTTCTCTAAGGTCGTTTTGAACAGGGAAACGATACAATTGATGAAAGGACCATGGTTTAAAAAAGATAATCATTCGGTTAGCATATTCCAAAAGATCAACTTTAAGATCTTTTGATAAAATAATAAACCAGAATACTTAATAACTCAACCATTTTAACAGACTGATGTTTATAGATAATAGAAACTAAATATTTATTAGAATATTCATAATTAAATTTAACACCTAATGGCCCATAGTCCCTTTCTCCGTAGCGTATGCTTTTGGGGCTCTTTCTATATTTTCTATAATTATTCGAGCCGAGACACTGTTACCAACCGACAAAAATATCCTTCCTATGCCATTTTCAAGGAAAAAATTGTAAGAGATACATGGAGAGATGGATTTAACAGTGACAAATTAAGCAAAGACTTCGGACATTTTACAATGGCATTTAAAGAAGAATTAAAAAAACTACTAGCATGATTTGCAAAAATTGTTAATTTTTTAAATTGATAAAGAATGTACAAGAAAAAATTGATTTATTATTAAAGATAGAATTGTCTTCGATTGATATTAATTTAATAAAAGAATTGCATTAATATGAGAGGTAGAGGAAAGGATAGAAGATAACCCAAAAACGATGATACCATGATATCAAAAGCCATGAGCAAGGTATTGCGACACGACGCTGTTGAACTCGGTTTGACTTTAGATGCAAGTGGATATGTTCCTCTTGAAGAGATCATGCAATATTTGCGAGGAAGAAATTTTAAAAATATCGATTAGGAGCGAATTCGAAAAATAGTGGATACAAATGATAAGAAAAGATTTTAAATTTAGGAAAGAAAGCATCATATCTTCATCAGAGCCACTCAAGGCCATTCAATGAAAGAAGTGAGTTCTTAATAACTTTTAACAAAAATAGAAGACCCAACACTGTATCCTGTTGTAATTCATGGAACATACTTTAAATTTTGGCATTTGATAAAAGCTGAGGGGTTGAAAAGAATGACAAGAAATCATATTCATTTTGCACCAGGATTGCCAAAAGAGTAGGGAGTCATATCAGGTATGAGAACTAGTTGTGATGTCATCATTTAAATCGACATGAAAGCTGCAATGAACGATGGAGTTGCTTTTTATTTAAGTACAAACAGTGTTATTTTGACCGAGGGCGAAAATGGAGTTTTGAAACCAAAATATTTTAAACGGGTAATGAGGAAAGATGGTACCCTACTTCAAGATAATTAATAACTCTTAAAAGTAAAATAATAAAAAATTGAAAACGTTGAGAAAGCAGAGAAGCTTGAATAGAAACCTGTTGTTTTGTAGTTTAAAAAGAAAATAGAGTAATGATTGTATAAACTATTTGATCAGAAATCAACAAGTTAACGTTTTCTTTTATAATTTATTAAGGACTATATAAATCAAGTAGATTAATGAGTGATATAATTAACTTATATATTCCATGATGATGATTTTTGAAGAAGAATACTCCCTAACTCCTCCATCTGCTCCTAAATCAAGGTAATTTACCGATAATTAAGGCCGATCAAATTTCCTTCATTACTAAATCCCAGTTAAGATTTTGATTTTTTGTTAGATGATTGTTCATAGTGTTAAAAATAAATAAACGATCTTAAAATTCCATAAATATAGTCAACAAAAAAACCATTTCTCAAATTCTTGAAAAGGAAATAAGAAAACAGATTAATGAAAAAATCATTAATGAGCTTAAGAAAATGATAAAAACATAAGGAGGATATTGATAAAATTGATTTTTATTGAATTATATTTATATTCAGGCCTCCTAAAAGATAAAATCTTGTTTTTATGTTATTTTTACAACTAAAAATCAACTTTTATAACTCAAAATTTATTTGTTAATTTATCGATCATAATGGTGAAGCTTGGCCAAAATCTTTTTTATAGAATATTATTATTGATAATAAATGATTATTACTGTTATCGATAATCACTAATTCGGTTCTTCTTTTTACAACAATAAATTAATTGAACATAAATCCAATCTTTTGTACTTAATAACTAATTAATTACCTAAATATCGCTCAAAAGCTGCTTCATTAACTAAACATATCTTTATTTGCTTTATTTAGATTACATCATAACTTTATTTTATAAAAACAGTGATATATTCTTGTAATTACTTTCACCCTTCATCCTCAATAGCTTCCGTAAGTATCGGGTTGTACGTCCTCTAATCGAATCATAGCCTTTTTAACCCCAATTTTAATTTACTTTATACTTTTATGATTCATCTTTAAAATATTTTTTTAGTAATAATTGCTTAAAACGATCTTTTGTACGTCCAAACCATCTCCAACCTCCTATCTTTTATAACTTATGCATTATTTTTAGATCGAGAAGGTCGACAATGTTATGCGTACCGATATCCATCATATTAACATATTTTAAAGCTTCTTTCAAAGATCCTTTATGAATTAATTTATTTAATTTAGCAATTTATCGATGTAATTTAGATTATGATTATGGAGGCTAGTCGATTTTTTAGTTTATCTCTTCAAATATGTTATCTATTGTCCTTTGAATTTAAGTTTAATTTTTGTGGTTGAAGTTGCTCTTTTAGGTTAAACAAAATTATTTAACTTCGTTATTATTCGTATTGATATCAGTGGAATCATTAATTTTAATTTTACGAGGCCTTCCCCTTGGTCTTTTATGAGAGGATTAAGCTTTATTTAAACTTTTAACTTATTAAACATCTTACTTCTTTGATTATGATTATTATTTATGCATATTTGCATTTAGATTTCTTTCTTACACTCTATGAACATTAAAATATGTAACATCCTCATCGTTTTCCTTCAACAACTACTAAGCAGATTTCAATGATTGTTTTAATTTATAATTTTTACGTGCTTTTTGAGAGAATTGCTGGAAAAAAGGTTAAAATTTCCGTATTTTTGAAAAATTGAGTCGAGAGCTGAGTAATGATTAATAAAATACTGTACTGGGAGGTGTCTCCGATGAAATAAACAGTGTATAATGGAGGATCTTGCCTGCCATGAACTTATCCAATCTACATATTTGTAACTATTACGTAAGCCGGCCACCAAGGATAACCATCAACCTTAGCCCACACCACCTAATTTTATTAATAAACACATTCACTTATGTCAACTGACTCACTTTCCTATCCTTTCATCATTTTCTTCAATATCAACTAATAATTTATATTGCGTATTTAAATCATGAATTTATAAGAATAGAAGTCAAATCCAGAAATACCCGCTCTCCCTTAGATTGATTACTAAAATCAATCAAGCTCCTCATCACAAATTTAACCGCCTCTCTCTAATAATCATTTTCATATGAGTCAAAGGAAAAGATCACGTTCTCAAGAGTAAAATCGGAAGAGTCGATCAAGAT
>ERZ724520.1595-NODE-1595-length-11143-cov-3.413961_pt1 | contig 11143 bp, 13 predicted proteins | sample MGYA00376053_ERZ724520 | MGnify/ENA primary metagenome ERZ724520 (study PRJEB28724, sample SAMN07190886) | activated sludge metagenome | isolation source: activated sludge of sewage treatment plant in Hong Hong | place: USA: Christiansburg, Virginia | collected... | reverse complement strand
TGAGAAGCATTTATTCAGTTGAAGCGAGAGCCTCTCGCTATTAGTCAGCTGTCTGTCTGCGTGTTTTAGGCATATTCAGAATAAATAAATGATTATAGATAGAAAGGGGTTGGGAGGGCGAAAAAGAATTCGATGAGGATAAACATGTTATTTAACAGCAAATTGGGATTGAAAGACCATATCATTATTTTAAGAGTTTAAGAAAAATATTTTTCCTATAAATAAAACTAAAAATTAAATTTAAATAGTATTTTATTGGACTATCTTTTTTTCAAATGAAAGAAGCTATTTATTTTTTTGTTTCTAATTTATTATAAACATGCGAAGAAAAGAAAAAAATGCATAATTTAGAAAACAACCTTCAATTGCAAACATTAGAAATCCCAAACAGAATAATCTAACTTTCAATGAATTCGCTACCTATTTTTGCAAACCTAATGTTATCAGTTTCGCTCTAGATGCCATCGTCTTACACCCACAGTTTTCGAAACACCCAAGATTACGTCCTTTAGTAGGCATTTTGGAAGAATGGAATAGAAAAGTTAAGTAAAGAGTAACAATTACCAATGGTGAGGCCTAATATGTGCGATGCAACTTTATCTATAGCAGTGTCTTGTATATCCTAATGGCTGAAGATAAAGTACAAATGTAGTTACTTCAAAAACTATAAAAATGGGTTGGATTAGCCGAGAAGAAAAGCATCTTCAACCTCAACATACTCAAAAGCAAACAACATCTAGGAGATTACTAAGCTTGGAAAGTAAGACATACATTTAGAAGCAATGTACCAGAACTGTAAGCATTCGTTTATTCAGCATCGATTAGTATGAACGTAAAATTCTTGAACCTCCAAAAAAATGTAAGGATTCTCAGACTGTCCGGCCGAAAAGAGAGCTTACTACAACTTAAAGAAAAACTTAACCCTTTTGGAAAGATTTGAAATACTGTCGATAAGCTTTATCTGCTAATTAAGTTAAAAAATATTAGCTAAGGTGCAAACGTAATAAGATGTATCGAGATGAGTTCAATACTCATAACTTTAATAACTTTGTCAGCTCAAGTTTCAAAAAGTTTCGAACAGTAAACACAAGCCCACGATAATCTTTTGGAAAATAAGAGATTAAATGTTTAAAAAAACAAATCAATTAAATAAAAAATAGCAGGCTCAATCTGTTGTTCAAAAAGGGCAGATACGAACAAAGAGAAAACTTGAATCCTCTAAATGATAGCAATATTAGCGATGTAATTGGTGGCAATCTCATTTCAGCTAAACTTTAACACTTCGGAACCATAAAATTATCAAAAGGACATCAATGATGAGTTTATTTAATTTTGCTGGTAATAAAATATTTAGAGTTAACTGTTATCAAAAGGAAACATTCAAATAAGGACAGATAGGGCTAATATAGGAATTGTTATTGTTTATATAAACAATAATTAAATTTTGGATGTAACCCTCTCGATAAAAAGACGACAACGCTTATCTTACCTGCTTTTTATGTGAACAATCTTGCGTAAAACCTCGACTCTGCCCAAAATGTTCCAAAGCATTCTGTGAACATTGTTTACTCTCGACTTCCACATCTTCTCGATCATAATGCCCGTCCTGCTCGGCTAGACTGAGAGTGTAGGACTTTCTCTCAACAGAGGTAGTGATGGGGGTTGTCGAACAGGTTATTGTAAGGGTAAAACGTGAGGTAAGACGAAACTAATAACGCGAACTTTGCATTCAGCATGATATGGCTTTAAGTTATTTTTGTATTGAATGCAATCATCCGTTGTGCTCCGATTGCGGCATGCTCACTAACAAAGTAAAAACAGTTTTATATAGCACACCGGCCATAAATTCGTATCATATCGAGATATTTACGAACGCATCAAGCGAAGAATCCTCGAAGAATTACCTCGATTCGATAAGAAAATTAAGTTCTTTGAGGACAAAAAAATCAACATTAGAAACCAGCTTGCAAAATTGAATTAGTAATACAGAAAAGACAAATATGTTTTGGAGGAGAATTGCTATAGCTATACATAAAAGATAGATGCAATCTATAAAGCAAGACAGGAAGCTGTTATTGCCAAGGAAGAAATCAATAACGGACGCCTTCAATAACTCGAAGTCCTCAGAGATACCATTTATGAATAAATGGAAACAAAAACTCATCTATCTCTTATCCGTCAAACTGACAGTCTCGCCGAATCAATTAACGCCCTCTCTTCTCAATAACCGCCCCCATTAGTACCAGAACCAATTGTTGAAGCTGATGATATGGGGGAATTAATTCCAGATTACACAACATGGAGATATACGCTAATATAATTTTCAACGAAAAGCGGTATTGTCTATTCCTAGGGAAAATTAGTGAATGGAGTTGAGTGGAGGTTGAAAATTTATCCAAAAGGAAACGGATTAGCCCGCGAGAAGTACTTGTCTCTATTTGTTGAAATGAGTAAGGGTTTCACTGGCCAAAATAAATACTAATATAGGATTGAACTGATAAACCCTGGAAACTCTTTTCTCACAGTCAGAAGATAGTATTGTTCTACTTTCTAAATAGGAGAGTGTTGGGGCTACAATCAATTTGAGCCTCTCTAAAATCTTGTTGCCAAAGAATACCTGATAAATGACCAACTGATGTTTCAAATAGGAATCAGAAACCGGACATATCGAGCTCTCGTCAATGAACAAAACCAGTATATTGCCATCCTTACAAGGCAACTAGCAGACAAAACAAGGATTGAAATAGAAGGATTGCCGAAGAGGGGGAGGACTAAAGAATTAAGAAAACTTACCAATGTTAGAAAATCTCCTGAGAGAGAGAATAAGTAAGTATAGAAAAAATAAATCTCATTTGAACATTCAACTCTTGACAGAATCAAAGACTATCTGCTTAAGTAAAGCAAATAAAGCTGAATTTTATAACTTTAGTAATACAGTATAATTTTTACTTATTTAAATAACAATCAATCATCTTTTACTACTACCTTTTTATCCTGTTACTTCCGCTTCACTTTCTTGTCTGCCTTTGACTTCTGCTCTAGCTTTAGTAATCCCGCTCCTCCGAGTTTAATATTACCTATCAATGCGTTTATCACTTCTTGCTCAGGTAAGGCCTTCACAAATGCGCGTTATCCTTCCTATAACTCTATGCCATTGACAAAATATTCCATTATGCTTCGAGCTGCCTTACCCTTCTTCAGCCCACCTGGCACTAGCTTTACTTTAAATTTGTTGTCTTTAATAGTCGAATAAGGAGCACACATCGGAATCAGGGCTTCCCATTTATCTTATCCCTGAGTCCTACCCACTAATCTATGCAATTCTCCTAACTCAGAATCTATAGTTTTTTCATCGACCACCTATTCTTCTTATATTTTTTGCTCCTATTCCTGCTGCGGCTATTCCTCCTCCTATGAATCATCTTCGACTTTTTATTCTTAAATTTTAGTTGGATCCTATTGATTATCGTTTTGCTAAATAACCTCAGTCTTTTCGTTCTCCTCAATTTTCTAAACTTCTACCTTTTCCTATTTAATTTCTGGTTTTATCTAAACAGTCGGTTACACTATCGGGGCTTGCTTCACTTGCACTTCCTGCTTAATGGTGAGATCATCATCACTTGATGAATCTTTTTTCTTCTTTTTATCGTTTAAGAACAGCACCTTTTATTTATCAATATGAGATTCCTAATCTTATCTCTTACCCAAATATTTTTAAAGACCCTTCTTCTTTGGCTGCTTCTTTCCCTTTTGATCCTTCCTTTGAGGTTATTCTTACTATTACTCCTCCTTTTGAATGTGCTTCATTTCTTTAGCACCCAACATTTTTAGTATCAGCTTTCGCTCATCTTCGTCCTGCTCCTACATATATTTTTAAAGTTTCTTCAACTTCTTTTTATTTCTGTTTTTGTGTTTTTGAAATTAAACCTCTTCCCCTTTGTCTCCTTGCTTCACCTATTTCTTACTCTATTTTTTCTTTATCTCCTTCTTGCTCTCCCTCTTATCTTAGTCACTATCCTCTTCCTCGTCGTCAGACTCCTCAGCTTTTTCCTGAACCGAAGTCTGCTTCTTCAGCTCTACTTGCTTCTGTCCCTTATCCTATTTATGCCCCTTATTCGCTCTCTATTTTTTCTACTTAAAACAATAAATACCTTTTCACGAGCAAGTCTCGCCTCTGCCTCTAGATCAATGATTGCGTATTACTAATTCTATTGCTAGTTAGTTTACTCCCTCTTTTCCTGTTCTGCCTCCTTGCCCTCCTCCTCATCAATCCTTTTCAACTCTCTTTGCCTTTCCATCTTCTTTGCCAGAGATTCGTTATCGAGTCTGAACAACAGCGTAAATCCCATTTCCATTCGATTGGGATGGATGAAGTTACGCTTTCCCCTAATCATAAAAGAACCAGTTGGCAAAAACTCTCCAGTCGGGGCTGATTTTGATACCTGATCGTGGTAAACCCACCAGGCTGAAGAAATAATCTTGGTGTCCCAAGCCTTGGATCGGCACACAGTAAATATTGCAGCATCATCCAGCGTATTCCGAGGGGCAGGTCCAGCCTTAGGCGGACCTTTTATGATAGTCGATGCAGCTCCTCCGTAATCAGAGTGCATATAGAGATCTCCTGCTCGCATGTACCGCTTAACGAGGAGTTAGTTTTGGTGAGAGTCTCTTCCTGAGATCACGAGCCAGCCATCCGAGGACACAAACCAGTAGAATTTTTAAAACCACATCTGCTTCCTCGTGGGTACTGCCTTCAGCAAAATTTCGTTTTTCTTTTTCTCAATCTTTTTCAAAGCATCCTTCTCGGCCAGCTTCAAAACTTGGTCACTCGCCTATCTTGTTCTAGACTACTTTTGCTGCTGCTTTTTCCTGCTTTCGTAATACATAGTTGCGTTAGTGTAGGCATTGTAGTCTACTTGAAGTTCTACGGGAGTGAGTGGGCAGAGTCCAGGCTAGTCTGAGGTTGAATCCGAGAGAAGCACAGTAATTTGCCTCTTGGCAGGATGGAGGGTGTGGATCATATTAGCCAAAGGATCACCAGATTTTCGACTCTCAGCGATCATTCGTTCAATCGCCTACCAGGAGTACCCATTGGCCTCCATCGTCGAAATAATCTTGATCACAGCCTAGACTTCCTCAATGTTTTTCTATATCAACTAAGCCTTCCCCCCGAATGTTTCCTGTTCCTCTATCAACTTCTTCACTCTCTCCTCCTGATCCTTTCTAATCTGTTCGTATTTCTTCCAGGCCAGCTCCTCAAATGCCTACTACTACTCATGCGCTCCCTTTTTGTATTTGCTGAAATACACTGTCACCGCAGCTCCAAAACTCTCAGTCTATGTCAACGGCCATTTGCTCAGCTTGCAATTTGAATAGGGAGAAAATTCAAATAAGTCTTCCCCTTTCGAGTACATGTACCCTCTTTGCTTCTTCCCTACAAAGTTTTTGAGAAAGTTGAAACTGACTTCAGCTGCCTTCAAAGCAAGCTGTTTACCTTCTTCCCCTTCAACCTTAGCATCAGGATTAATTTCGTTTGACGTTAAGATGTGTTCAATGACTTGAGGAAAGAGACAAGGTATCATTTTAAAAACGATATCCTTGACTTTGACTCCTCCCTTCGCCTCCTTGGCTTTCTTCTTGTTAGGTTGGGGCTGTTGTTCCTGCTCGTTGGGCTGAGGCAGTACGAGTAATTGCTCGAGTTTTGGCAAACTGACATCGATATTTTCCAGATAAATATTGGCAGCCTGTTCGAAGGGATATACCTCCCCAACAGCCGTCTTGATCTTATCTGTGAACTAATGCGAACGTATGCACTGCATGATCTTGTACTGATGGTCAGTGAGTATGATATTTCCCTGGGAATACAGTTCGAGGATGAGGTGGTTGGTGAACGTTTCGCTACCGAAACTAAACACCACAACTCGCTCTACACCCACCTGCCGTATCGCTTCCACCCGCTTCGAACGCAACGAACGCCTAAACTTCATAGTAAAGCCAGATGGGATACGTTTCTTATCGGGCTTCTCCTCGGTAAAATGGAACCGCACACCGTTCTCTATCATCAGGTGGAACTTCTGGTCCGAACGCGCGAGTTTGATGATGTACGTGCTGGGGTTGACATCGTAAATGTTTGATACTCTGAGACCGATAAGCACCTGCAGCTCGGTCACCATCGCAGCGATATCCAACGATGTAAAACGCACCTTCGTCTTCACCTTCTCTCCCCCCTTCTCCCCCTTTGCCACCTACTATTTCTCCATTATAAAAGATTATTCTCAACACACACAAAAGGGAGCAAAGAATTATCAAAACAAATATGAAATAACACGTTAAGTGGCAAGGAAAAGGAGCATTTATACAATAATAAATATCTTATCAACTCCATACAAACAAACTAAACTTACTAAATAGCGAATTATAGCTGATTGGCATGATAGCCAGCAGAGCAGCCTTTATAATTGTAACACTTATAAATAAAATAATGAACAAACTAACATTGACTCGTAGAGGCATCCAGTTCCTCAACTAAGAAAAATAGTAGCTCGAATCAAACGCAAACACCTCGATCCCCTCATTCAGCCGCGCACAACGAACCTCCAGTCTGCCCCAACTGATATCCTCAGCCCAACTTCTCTAAAAACAATAAGTCACCAACCAACTATCCAGGATGACTCTCCGCCTCAAAGATCTCAAGTAAAGAGGACTCAAAAGAATGCTGATCGATGAAGAGGATGACCATTTCACCAAAAAGTTGCAGGAACAAATGTAGGGCAGAAAAGACTATCTCAAAGCAATAGTACCCGCACTTGCACGCAAGACCAGAGACAACAATCGCTTCGGAAATTTGCAGAGTCGTTTGGAGCGAGGCAAAGCCTACATCAATCGACTGGAACACAACTTCGATCGAAAGTTTGTATTTCATCCACCAAAGAAAGTGTAAGACTTATGAGTTTGTTGTTTTTTATTTTTGCAGTCGAATATCTGTTATCATTATGTTATTGATTGTTTGGTGTTTCTCATTATAAAAATCAAGAAGAAGCAGGCTTGCTTCTAGGTTGAAACAGTTCGATTTCCGTTCCTCGACGAGCGATAGGCGGGGGCAGGGGAATGCGTGTGGACACAATCGGGGCAACATCCTCAGGATCTCTCTGACTATTGAACTACTCAGTGCGCCGAGAGGATGAGCTCTGGTCGCTGTTGAGGCCTCTAACTTAATAGCGGGCATGCATTCGTTCCCGCATGCGTTTGCGTCTCCGGAAGCAGATCCAGCAGGCGAGGCAGAGCAGAGTGAGCGCGTTGGATGCCAGAAACAGTGCTGAGTCTAATCAAAGGTACCTTCAATGACATAGGCTATGACCAGGTTGGGAAAGGTTTCCTGGGGCTCAGTGGCTATCGTGAACGACAACTGGTAGTAAGGATTCTCAATGGTGAGGTACAGGGTGGGAAATATTTCCTGTTTGGTCAGCAGTGTCAGCGTCAGGTTGGCGTAGGGCGATGTGTTGATGAAAGCGTCAACCACCATCCCGTTGATCTATTCGTAGAGCAACTTCAGCGCACCGTTGGCGTAGTACAGAATGTAGGAGTTGAGACTCAGAGCCACAGACAGAGGCAGGATGCGGATGGGGGATAGACTCTTGCCGCAGATGGGACCAAAGGGCACGTAGACCTGGAGATAGGCAGTGACGATGGCTTTGGTGGAAGAGTTGATGGTTTAGAATTCCTCTGTCCTGACGGTTTCCTTGTTGTTGAGGCACTCAGCGATGAGCAGCGTGATGGTATCTCCGTTGGTCATGAAAATGGGTTTGGCAGTATCTACCTGGTCGCAGTTCGAAAACTTGGAGAATTCCTGCTGGATGGACATGGAGGGGGTCTGCAGGTTGACGAATAGTTTGTAGTAGGTGTAGGGACAGGTGAGGAGCAGGTTCATTTCGTATTCTGAGGGAGCGTTAACGATGCTGACCGAATCGCAGTAGAGCCCCAGTTTTTCTGAGTAGATGAGTGTGAAGTTGGACGGTATGAACTGGTTATTGGCGGAGGGCGGAGAGGGGTTGATCCAGAAGCTGAGACTTTGAATGTCGATACTGACCACCAGCAGCCCCCAGTCGAACAGCCCCGCGTCGTAGTCCATCACGAAGGATATCTTGGATGAAATGGACAGCTAGCCGCAGTAGTCCTGGCAGTAGGTGAGTATGCCCGTGATCGACTTGGAAGGTCCCTGGCTCAGCCCAAACAGCAGCGGTTGCTAATTCACGACTGGGATTGAGATGATGTTTCGCAAAGGGGCGGGCAGGATGGATTCGGAAAAGGAGACATTGAGGGCGGGAGGGTTGTAGTTGAGTATGACGACGAGGGAGGGGATGTTGAGGTTGTAGCAGTTGCTGGCGAAGTTGACGGCCGTGGCGCTGGTGACGTTGTTGAGGAAGAACATGCAGTTGGTCAGCGGTGTTGGCACCGTCTGCAGCAGCGACAGCCACGTCCCGTCGTACTTCAGGTAGAAATTGATCTCGGTCGACTGCACCAGCATGATCAGGTTCTCGAAGACAGTCCCCGGCAGCACCTTGCCCAGATCGATCACCTGCAGCAGGCTGCTCTCGAAGTTCTGCAGCAGCTTGTTGCGCGTGATGATGGCGTTGAGGTCGATCGAAAAGATAGTGCCCTCGTCCGTCAGCTGCTGCGACTGCAGTCGGTACTGCATCACCGGTCCGCAGATGAAGTTGAGATCGAACACCTGGGTAGCGATGAAGGTGGGGTTGTTGCTGGGTTCGGGCTGGAACACGATGGTGCTGATAGGGAAGGTGTTGGCGACGAGTGCGGCGGGGGTGAGGTCGAAGAGGATCTCCTGGTAGAAGGTGGCTGCGAAGTTGTAGACGAGGGAGGCGAAGGAGAGGTAGTAGCCGTAGGTGGTCGGCAGGCAGGGCGTGGGCGTGGTGCAGACGGTGTTCTGCGCGAAGGAGATCCAGCTTTCGGAGAAGTAGACCTTGAGGTAGGCCCCGCCCTGGCTGAGCCCGGTCTGGTTGTAGTAGGCGATATCCACTCCGGCCACGCTCTCGACCAGCACGATGGTCCTCGCCTGCACGATTTCAGTGATGGCGGATACGGTGAAGGCGTTGGGGTTGATGCGGAGTATGCAGCACTCGGTGTAGCCCAGCTAATCGAAAGGCGTGGCGTAGTTGGTGTTGATGTCCACCTATAGGAAGATGTAGTTGCTGCCAGTGATGAGGTTGCCGTTGTCGCGCATGATGAACCCGTACAGCGGCACCTCCTTGTTGAAGATAAACTGGTTGTTGCGGATCAGGTACTGCGAAAAGGTAGCGCCCTGGTTGCAGAAAATCAGGAAGAAACTGTCGTAGAAGTTGCGGCCGAAAATCAGACCGTTGGTGCCGTTGTAGCTGCAGCCCGACTGGATCGCAGAGTACACCACCCCCTGCACCCCCACCAGCTCCACCAGCCCTGAACTGTACACGTTCACCACCATCCCCTCCGCGAACTTGTCGTACAACTGCTGCTTCAGCACACCACCACCACTGCCCAAATTCAGCAGTCCCCCATCCCCAGGCCCAGAGAAGAGGAAGCTATTCTTCTGAGTCTGAGTCAGGTCGCCCGACGACTGCACCAGGCTGGCCGCAGCTGCAGCCGATACGAGTGAGCAGTTCTTGTAGTTGGATGGACACAAACACCACCCGCCCTCCCCCACACTTACCAAATACTGCTCCCCAATCTTCCTGCCCCCAGACGAACTGTTGAAGTTGCACGGACTCACACCCAGCACCACCGTTGTCTGGGTATCAGTGCTGATCGACTTGAGGTGTCCGAAGTCGTTGAGGAAGTAAATCACCAACGGCAGCTGCGGAATCGTGTTCTTCAGGAATTAGATCTCCACAATAGCCGTGATCCGGTCAGCGATGAACAGAATCGGCGCACTCAGCATCGCGATGTCCAGCGTTGAGTTGTTCTCGATGAATATCTGAAAACCAGGACCGATCACCTCGTACTGCTGCTCGAGGTAGTAGGTGTACACGCCGCGCTTCGACACCTGTGCCGTGTTGTTGAGCTGGATCACCAACCCGGAAGGGTACTCGGCGTTGGTCCACATTATCTCGAAACTGCTATTGTACTCGAACCCCAAACACTCAAACGCAACAGTGTAGCTCGACTGTTCGTTGTTGTTGGTGATGGTGGTGTAGGGCAGGGTAAAACTGGCGATGAACAAACTCCCATTCTCCACCTACACAATCAGCTTCTCCTCCCCGTAGTACAGCACATCCCCGATGAGACTGGTGTTGGCCAGCAGGGTCCCCTCGTTGAACACCGCCATGAAAATCTGCTGCCCAAAAGCAGACTCGACATAGATGGTGCTGCCCTGCACGAAAACAGAGGTGATCGACCCGATGAAATAGAACTCACTGATCTCCGGAAACATAGTGATGACAGTCAGCACCTCCTACTGCTCGATCGACTGCTACAATCCCCACGCCCGCAACGCAATCAGCTCCAACCACCCGATATCCTCCTGAAACCCCTTGCACGTCAAATTTTACTCATCCGCGTTGCAAAACAGTGTCGTCGTTCCATTGCCCACCAGGATGGCCACATTCCATGAGGTCTGCTGAGTAGGAAAGAGGGGGTCCGTTTCGATGAGCTGGTTGGGGTTGGGAGCAAGTCCGTCGAAAGAAGAGTAATTCAGGTTGTAAAGGAACGTATTTTGGGACACCGAGGGGTCGAACGAGAAGAGCGTGGTAGTGTTGGGGCAGAGCGCCAGGAAGTACGGCGCACCGATGTATATGATTTGCAGGGACAGCCCGATGTCCCGGCACTGCCTAACCAGCAGAAGAATTGACTACGAGAAATTAGTAGTGACATTGTATTGGATGTTTACAGTAATATTGCCCAAATGGTTAAACTGAGCAGTCGCGTAGGTCATCACAATGTTGCCCTCCTAGGTGAAACTCGTCAGGATGAACTGACGACTGCTGAAATCGTTGGTCACTGAGGAGTTGAAATACACCACCTGCGAATATGTACCGTTCTACAGCAACGCGTTCTCGTCCGCCAACACCGACAACCCGTTCTTCACCACCTCCCAAAAACTTATGTCGTCCGTCAGCTAGAATATCAGGAACACACGCAGCGGGTCCAGCAGAAT
>ERZ724520.1594-NODE-1594-length-11144-cov-4.525386_pt1 | contig 11144 bp, 14 predicted proteins | sample MGYA00376053_ERZ724520 | MGnify/ENA primary metagenome ERZ724520 (study PRJEB28724, sample SAMN07190886) | activated sludge metagenome | isolation source: activated sludge of sewage treatment plant in Hong Hong | place: USA: Christiansburg, Virginia | collected... | reverse complement strand
ACGTAACCTGCAATGAGTAATTCGTCGAGGATAAAGTAGGTCTGGTAAGGAGGAAGGTACTTTGTGGAAGTTGAAGATGAGGTCGAGTTCACAAACGTTCCCGAAGTACTTGTCGAGGACTTAAACAAAAGACTGCATCATTTAAAGGATGATCATTTCGTTTTCGTCTTTGTCCACAATGGTAATGAAGTACAGACTGGCGTAGCGTTTGTATACGATTTTGAACTCTTTGTAGTCGACGAAGTTGCACATCTTGGGCCCGCGGGTAATCACTAGTTGGTTGACCTGAGTTGATGATGTGCTACTTACTTCAGAATGCGTTGTTTTTCAGATTGAGAGAGGTTAGAGGAGTACCATTTCGTCAGTCGAGAGCGTCCGTGGCGGCTGATGAGGAAGAAACAGTGGATCATGGCTTCAAACCAATTGTGTCAATTATAATCACGTGGTTCAAATATATCGTTTGGTAAATAGTCGGAATTAGGATTGGCTTAGGATTAAAGACAGTAATTGACTGTTGTGTAAAACGATGATTGATTGTTTGCTGAGTGATAAGGAAGTTGATGATGTTAACATATGGCTAATAATATTTATGAGGATATCATTTAGACAAATGATTCAAGAACTTATGATAGTTGTATAACATAGATTCCTGATTTCTATACAGTTAAAATAGTGAATGAATTATTTTTTGAAGGGCGATTTCAAGATTGACGAGAGTTGGGACAAGAAGAATGTGGTTCGTAGTTCTCGTTCCCGGTAAAAGGAGAGATCGCGTTAGAGATAGAGTAATAAATCTTTAGTGAATGCGGGCAAGAATATCATCTCAGCTTCTATTCCTGATATTTTGGATGATCAAGTTGGAAGGTATGTTCTCAGAGAATTTGAAGCCGAGATTCCACCACCACCCCAGTCCGTCAAGTCTGAGAAGAAAATCAGTAGTAAGGATGGGAATATTATGCTGCCTCCAAGACAGCAGAAGGCCTCGCTTCCTGGTTCCGAAAATGACCTCATTACTTCGATGGCAACTCGGCTAAAGAATGTTGAGGTGACTAATAAGAACTTAAAGGAAGAACTTAGAGTATTTGTTAGTTGATTTAGTAAAAAAACGCGACTATATAGAAACTGAAGGCGGAGGGCAATTTTGTGAAAGGTTTCAGGGAAGATGCTGGAAAGGCATTTGCGAGATTGGAGAGTTTGTAGGGTGAGAACAAAGATTTGAGACAAAAAGTTTAAGAGATGTAGAAGTACTTGTTAAAATATGGTTTAAAGTGGGTGGGGGGCAAGATTGAGGGTAAGTTAGAGTCGGATAAGTTAAAACAGGCGATAAAAAAGGGGAGTTATCAGTATCGTTTACCGAGTTAGATTGATATTGGTACTTTGATGCGGAGAATTGAGTAACTGAACGGTGGATTGCACTCTGAGGGAATGGGCACTGAGATTTATCAGGAAAATGGCGTGCATAAGTTTAGGAAAGCTGAACCTCTACCTATTGGGTTTTTTGCTAATGGAATAGCTATCAAGGGGTATAAGTTTTATTCTTATCAAACCAAATAGTCATTACAGATCCTGTCTGATTTGATCGATGGATATTTTCCTTCTGTCCTTAAGGCGAGGTATCCCAATGGAGTTTTTATGAAGGTTACTGATAAGTTGGCAGAGAAATACGGGGAAAGTTAATCTGAAGATATAATTTCTACTTTTGAGTCTAAGGCTAATAATGAATTTAAGGCTCCTTCAAAAGAGTAGTTCTTAATGAAGCTGCCCAAAAACATCGTGAAAAATGGAAAGGTGATTAGCATTCGAGGGTAAATTGAGAAAAGACTGAATGGAGAGAACCCAATTAAATAGTAAGAGGTGGAGTAATAGAATGATGCATTTGAGAAGATTGAAGGAGTTACAGTGTTTAAGACGGAAGAGCACAATAAATTGGGGAGAAACTAGGTGGGGGAGGAGGATCTATGCACGTTAAAGATCCGAAACGAGAGTGGGGACATTTTTATTCTTCATTTGGGAAAATAACGGAAAATGTAGGATGTATACAAATGGATGAAAAAAGTTACAAATAAATCATTTAAAGTCATGGGCAACTTCCCACGTCGTTCTTACGAGGAAGGTGAGGAGGAGGACCTGTAGGCTTTAGGATTTTGTCCGAACGCGATGCTGCACATCCAGTGCGGGGGGAGTAATTGATGGTTTGCTTTTGAATGGATATTGATGCATAAATGGTGATGAGTGTGATAGGCGTTATTTATTAATTCTTTGAATTAGGGGATGATAGTTCGTACCGGCGACCGTGGCAAGAAATCTGAGATGTTGTTGGGTAAGAACAGCAATAACAATCCAGTTGGTTTCAAACGGAACATGCTGCAATCCCAGGAATTTGCATCTACTGCGCGTCGACATTCAGTCTATGGCACGCCAATTCCCAACCAGGATTTTCCTGAACCGTTTTCTAGTCGGGTTTCATCGAAGGAGTTGAAGAGTTTGCAGAAGTACAGGAGTGGGGGCCGTCAGTAGGCAGACCGTCGAAGTGTGGAGAAGATGAGGGCGAGGGTGCGCGAGGAGGAGGGGAAGATGGGTATGGAGCAAATATTTTTGAGCAAACAAGCTTACAAGTATATAAACATGATCGGGAAGGGCGGGTTCGGTAAGGTGTGGAAGGTGGAGCACATGGCTACTGGACGTGTGTTTGCCATGAAGGAGATGTCCAAGGCGATGTAGTTGTGTTTTTATGCAGAGTTATCACGAAACGGAGCACTGACTCGATTTTGAACGAAAGGGAGTTACTGGCAACGCTGAGGCATAAGTTTATAGTGAATATGTTGTACGCTTTCCAGGATGAGGAGAATCTGTACATAATGATGAACATAATGGAGGGGGGAGATCTAAGGTACCATTTGAGCAAAATGACTATTTTTACCGAGGGGGAGACTAAGTTTATGATTGCTTGCATCATTACTGCCCTCGACTATTTGCACTCGAAGATGGTGATCCACCGGGACGTGAAGCCCGAGAATGTGGTGTTTGACAAGGAGGGCTATGCCTACCTGACTGACCTCGGGATTGCCAAACATTTGAGACAGAATAACAGTGAGGATACTTCGGGAACTCCTGGGTATATGGCTCCGGAAGTTATGTTTCATCACAATCATCGGTATGAGGTGGACTACTTTGCCCTGGGAGTCATTATTTACGAGATTATGATGGGACGGAGACCGTATTTGGGCAAATCAAGGCAAGAGATTAAGCAAAAAATTAAAGAAAAACAGGTAATTATCCCAAAAAGAGACATTCCTGAAGGGTGGAGCATTGAAGCTGCTGACTTTGTCAATAAACTTTTGCAGAGAAAACCAATTGAAAGGCTTGGATGGGCTGGGATATACGAAATAAAGGAACACCCTTGGCTTAGATACTTTCCTTGGGCTGATCTGTTATCGGGGAAGTTAGAGTCCCCTATGAAACGGTTCTACAACCATGCTGAGGTCCGGTATCGACCTACAGAGAACGATACGTCCTACAATCGAATGCTACATAAGAACAAGGACATGTTAAAGAAGGGAGCAATGCAAGACTTTTTTGAAGGGTACACTTTTGAGGATTTTGTAAGCACTGCCTAGAATACCCGGGCGCACTGATATTTTTCCATTTCTATTGAGTGATGTATTATATCGTAAATGTTTTGTGTAAAGGTGAAGTTTTGTTTTGCGTTAATTTTCGCATTTGAGGGGATTGCGGGTTAGTTTGGGAGTGTGGTCAGTATGTCCGAGTGGTTAAGGAGGCAGACTCGAAATCTGCTGGGGTAACCCGCACAGGTTCAAATCCTGTTGCTGACGTTTTTTTGGGTTGTTCGGTAATTCTATTTTTTAAATGAAGGACAACGTCAAAATGGCTCTCGATGCCATCAACATATTGAAGGGACTAGCTTACTCTCAGCTTTAGGTATGTTTGGAGATATTCAGCTCGAGGACGAACGCGTGCGGTTGGTCAATTCTGGGTACTTCAGCGAGCAGGAGGTGTTTCGGCAACTGGATCGCAAGATGACCGACAAGGTGCTTCCAACTGACATCATAAACTTTCTGGGAGTGCACCGTATCGCTACGAATGAGCGCGAGTGCCAGTACCTCATCTGGCTGACTGGCAGCAGTGAACCTTACCTTAGTCATAACCAGTACATCACAAACTATCAAGGTTCATCCGTTACCTCACTAATGGACAGAATGACTACCTTCCTGCCATGCAGAGCTCAGGGGTTGGAAGTCGGTTACTGCCTGCTGATGAACTGCTCAAGAACAACAGCGAAAGGGAAATTGCTAAACTTTTTTAAAAGGAAATCGAGTACTATCGCACCATTGAGAAATTGAGGGAAGATTTTGTGAAACAATACGGATTTCAGTTCAGTGCAGTTATTAATCAGATTGATCGAGAACATCGGGGAAATGTAGATGTGATAACAATGGTCAAATTTACTCAAGCCAACGGTATTTAGTTCTCGAGGGAGGAGTTTGAGGCAATTGCTCGCAAAGTTAGGAGTAAAAATTAGCAGATTTTGAGTTATAAGGAGCTGATGCGGGCGTTTTCGCCGTTTGAGCCCTTGAACTTCCCGACTTACCGCAAGCAGAGCAACCTTCAAAAGGCGATGGACTACATTAACGAGCAGGTGAAGCTATTGGACATTGATACTTACTCTCCTTTTGATGAGGAGAACACTAAGAAGACAAGGACAGGGTTCCAAAAAGTGGTAGATGAGTTTCGTAACCCGATGACACAAGGAAACCATTTGAGTTCAAAATATTTTTATGATAAGAACTACTACAACTAGTTGAGGCAGTACAAGGCGACTTATTTTGACCCTAACAAGGATGTGAAGAAGAAATTGCAAAATTAGATTGTGGGTCCGCAGTACCACGACCATTTTTTTGCAGATTACTATCTGTATTTGGAGGAGCGGAACAAGACAGAGCACTATTACAACAAATTTGGGAAGCGGTATGCCTTTGAAAATCCGATTTCTAAGACTATGGATTCGAAACAATGATATTTTTGGCTGGATATTAAAATCATTTATCACGATATTAGTTTAAAGATGAATTTGGGTACTTTTTTAGTCTTTGGAGAAGGTTCTATCCCCGGTTGTTGACTTTTTTTAAAATTTGTAGAAAAGAACTTCGAAGATTGTTAACAGCTTTGTTGGAAGTGATATTATGACATTTATTGGGTTATTGCGATTCAAATTATTAATGTTTTAATAATGGTTAGGTATTTTTTAAGATTTGTTTAGGTTATTTGCTAAAACGTTAAGATTAGCGAAAGGTTGCACCAAAATCGACATTAGTTGTGGGAATGTTAGTCTATCGGTCAATAGTTTTCATTCTATTTTTATGTTTTTTGTTACTTTCTGCTTGATTGTCGATGGCTTTATAGTTAAGAGATAGAAAACTAGGATTTTGCTCTTATAGTGCATTATATTTACTTTTAAGATTGCTAAAATTTATTGGTTTTCTAGGTCTGGATTGTTCTATTAGTTTCCGAGATGCATTAAGATCATTTATTGTTTAAAGCTCTTAAATGATTCCGTTTAATGATTCATCTGAAGAACTGACTGATCCAGCTCGGTACTTTGGATCGTTGCTTGCGTAATTTTTTATTTATGGCCGATCAATTGAATAAAAATGACTACTACCTTTGTAGTGAGTGTGTTTGTCAGAGAGTATTGGGAGGATGTGATTGTTTCTTTGCTTTTGCTGGATGCGATAGCGAATTAGGTTTCTTGGGCTGTTATTGCTGACTTTGGAGCGTTCAGTGTTGTCGAGGTAGCTATTGTCCCTTTGGTAGGTGTCGATATTTTGGATGTGCTGTCTTTTATATTTTTTATTGAGGTAAATTTGATTATCGAGTATTTGTTTGTAGAGTTATTTTTTTTTTCGTTATATTTTTCTTTGATCTAGCTCGACTAAACTATTCAGCATCATTTATTATTATCTCATTCAAGGGATTTAATTGACCACAATAAAGTCAATTCGATAAAAATGTTTTTGATATGAGAATTTCTTTTATGTACTAAATAATGGATATACTAAAATGTAGGCTATTGGTATCACGAAAGTAAGTATTTGCTCCCCATGTTGATAAAGGGCGAAAACATTGGAAAGAACATCGCTACAAAGGAAATTAGCCATTGGAGGATTGATTTGGTGGGTAGCAGTTTGAAAATAAATCCTGTGGCACTCGTTTAAAAGCCCAATACTCCCAAAATTAAACAGACTAGTCTACCGGCCAACGAAAAAATTGTCCGAGGCAAATTGCTCAGCATTTTCTTTCCTCGATTCTTCAATCTCTGCCATACGCTGAATGGTTCGTAGATAATCTCCAAAATTTGTTACGGGTTATACATACTCGTCTATATTTCGCTGTATAGCGGAATAACTTAGTTTTTGTCGACCATCTTTTCGTTATGGATAAATATTTGAATGTCTTTCACGTAAGTCTTTAAAAACTCTTCAAGCTACTAGTTTTTTGTCACTTATAAGTGGCACATCAGTTACTTAAGAAGCATCTTATTTTTAATTGGTTCTCCGACTCCGGAAATTTCAGTTGTGTTCAGAGTAAATTTAAAGGAAGTCTGACTAAAAGGAGAGGTACTGAGAAAGAGCCTTAATATGGGATGATTGATTCTTCGTCATTTTGATATTTTTTCTGTAGGAATTTGATTCGCTCAATTTTATCCGCTTTTTCTTTTGGGGTCAGAAATTCAATTCTGAGGTAGGTTTTTTAAATGTCCAACTCCTTCTTAGCCCAAATCCACTTCCACATAAAGAATAATAATTATAACTATTCTTTCAAAAAAGCTTGCAAATATCGGAATTATAATGGCAATAGGTAGAGAGGCTACTTGAAAATGATATTTTCTTAGGAAAAATAAGGGTATATGTAAAGTACAAATAATTTTGGGACTTTCATCAAATCTTATTTTATTTATTTTAAATGGCGCATCAACCCACCGCCCCCTCCTCGACCAGCAATACACAGACTGGATTTGGAAAGGTGCTCAAGGACTTCGTCTTAGGAGGAACTTCAGGAGCCATTGCTAAAACAATCGCTGCTCCTATTGAGAGAGTCAAACTTTTGCTTCAGACTCAAGAGAACAATCCAAAACTTATGGAGAGGCCCTACAAAGGTACAAAGACCCTCATTTAGGTATTTTGGACTGCTTCAGTCGATGCATTAAAGAAGAAGGATTTATTTCTTTGTGGAGAGGTAACTGGGCTAATGTCGTGAGATACTTCCCAACTCAAGCCATTAACTTTTCGACAAAAGATTTCCTGTACGGAATCTTTTTGAAGGGAGTTGACTCCAAAGTAGACAGAACAAAATATTTTGCTATGTCACTTTTGTCAGGAGGTATTGCAGGAAGTTTCAGCTTAATTTTTGTTTATCCCCTCGATTTCGCAAGAACTCGTTTGGGAGCGGACGTTGGAAAAGCTGCCAACTAGAGACAGTTCAATGGTTTGATTGACTGTTGCGGTAAAATTTTCAAGAAAGATGGAATTAAAGGCCTCTATCAAGGTTTTGGAGTGTCAGTATTGGGTATTTTCACCTACAGAGCCTTTTATTTCGGGTAAAAAGTGATTAATTTAGTGGCTATGATGCTGGAAAAAGCGTGATTTGGGGATCAGAAGCAGAGCAGAGAAACGCTTCTTTCTTTGGACGATTCTTGTTTGCCCAAATTATTACCTCAACATCCGAAACTCTTGCCTATCCTTTGGATACCATCCGAAGAAGATTGATGATGGAGAGTGGAAAGAGTCAAGACCAGAGAATGTACAAGGGAACTATTGATTGCGGAAGCAAGATTTTAAGCAAGGAGGGCGTCACAGGATTTTTCAAGGGTAACTTATCAAATTTCTGGAGAAGTATCGGTTCATCGTTGGTCTTGGTGTTGTACGACGAGTTGCAAAAGTGGGTGCATCATAAGGGTTATTGATCTTGATATAGATTCTAGAATAATAACATCAACTTCCTGGCGACTGAATAATTTAAAAAAAATCGATTATTTTTTTTGTTTTAGGTATTAAGTAACGTTTTTGTTGATGGACAGATAGTTTTTTGAAGGACGGTCAAGTTAAGTGGCAGTGTCGGTTCGGGGGTGTTTTGCATTCGATGATCAGTTTTTGCACGCGTGTGTGTGATTATTATTTATATCTTAATGGACAAAAGCAAGATGGCAAAGATTAAGGAGGAAGCTGCTAAGCTCGGCACCTCCTACTACAAGTTCGTCGAGCCCTTTATCATCAATATTAACGAGAAGATAGGCCGCGGTTCTTATGGTTAGGTCTTTAAGGGCGCGGATATTCGAAACGGGAACTTGGTGGCTGTGAAGACGATTTCCACGGCCAACATTAAGAAAGATCCTTAAAAATTTTATGAATCACTGAAAAACTAGATTTAGATCATGAAGGCCATAAAAAACCCGAATATAGTTTAGCTCTATGATGTTAAAAAATCATCGAACAACATTTACCTTTTCCAAGAGTTGTGTGACAAGGGTTCTTTAGAGGAAGTGCTATAGAAACGTAAAAAGTTTCCAGAAGGCGAGGCTTTTATAGTTATCAAGCAGTTGATTAGTGGCTATCGATATCTCCATGAACATTCGGTTATCCATCGCGATCTCAAGCCTGCCAACATTCTTATAAAGGACTAAACTTACAAGATTGCTGACTTTGGTTTTGCTAAGTTTTTCCAGTAGGGGGCGGAGTTGTAGACGATCCATCAGTCTTTGGTGGGTAGCCCAATGTACATGTGCCCTTAAATTTTAAACGGAAGTAACTACTCGACAAAGAGTGACGTTTGGTCGATGGGTGTGATCTTTTATCAAATGCTTTTCGGTAAGACTCCTCACAAAGCAACTTCTTTGGAGGAATTGATATCAAAAGTCAACAAGAAAGTGATCCGTTTTCCGCAAAAATTAAGTACTCCAGGGCTTCAGTAATTGTTGGAAACTATGCTAAAGTATGCGCCAGAGGAGAGGATCAGTTGGAAATAGATTTTTTCGTTATAGTTATTCCAATAGAAGGCAAAAGATAGCAATGATATCAATCGTAGTATGTCTTTGGCCCAAAAGGGTTCAAAGGACAAGTTGGATATGTCGACCAAAATGAATGCTATCTATTTCGAGGATAAGAAAGTCATCCAGCAGATTTAGTTGACCAACACAAACAACACTGAGGAGAAGTAAATATCAGTGGTGCAGTCTAGAGATGCAAACGAGAGTAAGTAGCAAGATATTTACAAATCGATTGCTCAGAAATATGAGGAGACTGAGGGCAGGAAGGAAACAATCCGTAAAATAAAGAACTGGTTTTTGTTCAAGAGGAATAAGGCTGTCTTTTTAAACCATCTTTCGCTCAAGATCCATAACTGTTTCGCAATGGACAAGCTCAACATACCTCTCCATAAGGCTGAAATTTTCATTCTTGTGTTGTCAAAGTGGCAATGCATGATAACTTATAAGAGCTATATTCGATTAAAAGAAGGAAAGATCAACAGCAAGGCATTCACTGAGGAGCAGTACAAGTTGTTTATCAACAACAGCATCCGTGAGAAGATCATGGAGAAGTTTAAGAACGATTTTACTGTAATGAAGATGTTTTTCGATTAGTTGGTGAAGAAAGTTTAGGTTTATTTGGGTAAAGTGTAGGGAGATTTGCCAGAAAATTTGAAGAGGATAAAAAAGATTTGTAATCAGTCTTTGTGTCCTAAGGAGTTGTTCGCACAGATTTACAACTAGACGGTCGACTAGCTATCGACGGTGTGCAAGGAAGCGATCAAGGCTGATTCTAAATGTCGGGAGGTGATCCAGTTGGGCTACTTGGTGAGTGAAGCCATGAAGTTGAAGAAAGATGAGTTGGAAACTAACGAATTTTCGATGATTTATGACCAGGAGGAGAAACTAACCAACGAGGAATTGATTAACAGGATTGAAGGAAAACTCTATAATGACGATTGATCAGTATATCATATAGCACTCAATGAAAATCAGAATATTAAATATTATTAATACTAGTACTAATATTAATTTGGATTAATATCAGGTGAAACGATTTTATCAGAAACCAACACATGGTTCACATTGACTCTTCAAAGTTTTTATACAAATGCTCAGGTATTTGTAGCCCTGTGGGGACTTGTTAAAAGATAGATGTATCAAAATAAAAACAAACATTTTACAGGTATCATGGTTGTTGATGTTTATTATCTTTTAACAAAAATAACAAAAGATGAATGTTGAAGATAATATTTTGGGTGATTTTTGTTAATTTTTTTATTTTGCTTAGTCTTGGATATTTTGGACTGCTTTAAGTCGGAATTTTAGTAAAGTTTAATTTACCATTTTAGTTTAAATGCGTTTTTACATCGAGTTTTTACATAAATTATTATTGCCTTTAGAATATGGATGCAATAAATCCCATAAAGTTCTAAAAACATCATTTCAAATAGTTTGTCGAATTCGCTTACTAATCGTACTCAGCAAACGACCCTTTCTATGTCAAGAACAAAGATCAAAGAGATTTTTTCGAAACAATGACTGAAAAATTGATTTTTAATGCAATTGAGGCAGCGTAGTTCATCAATAAACGAGATGGAACTGATATTATCTTCAACAATGTAAGTGTTTCTTAATAAAGTGCATCATAAAGGACGGAAAAATGATTTCGGCGCTTTTCAATTGCGATATCGACTATTACATTAATTTTTTTCCAAAGTAGATAAATGAGGAGTTGTGGGCAAAGGCGGTGGTGCCTGGGACTAAGGGGTTAGTTGGGGTTCGTCACTGTGTTCGGAAGGAGCATCAAAACTCGAACATTTATTCAAAGCATTTTATCTATAATATGAAATATTTTGTGAAGCAAGGATATGAATACGCCTATGCTATGGTCTATAATCCATATTCCTTGAGTGTGCCAAAAAAGCTGGGAGCGAACATAGTTTAAGGCACTAAGACGATAAAGGGACAGGTTTTTAAACGGTATATTGTGGTTTTGAATGCTAAGGAGGCAATGAAAAGATAAGGGAAAGCGCGACCTTTGCTGTGATGGTTTCGACTTTTATTCATAAAGATCGCATAAAATTGAAAAAATAAAATCTTT
>ERZ724520.1590-NODE-1590-length-11163-cov-6.029888_pt1 | contig 11163 bp, 11 predicted proteins | sample MGYA00376053_ERZ724520 | MGnify/ENA primary metagenome ERZ724520 (study PRJEB28724, sample SAMN07190886) | activated sludge metagenome | isolation source: activated sludge of sewage treatment plant in Hong Hong | place: USA: Christiansburg, Virginia | collected... | reverse complement strand
AGAGATGTAAAAAGTGAGAAGTGAAATGTATAACTTTTATTTATCAAGATTTTTCACATTTCACATCTTACATCTTACACCTTCTTTTTTCGCTACTCAAACCCAATACGCCATGACTTTAATTTTTCTTCAAACTTTACGGTATGCGCCGGACTTGTAGATGGCATCACATAAAAATCAATTCCGTCAATAGTTCCGAATTTCTTCATGAAGTAGCGGTGACTTTCTTTACCGTTAAAAAGGATTCTTTTGATTTTTGGAAATGCTTGAAGCAATCCAAGAATATCGTTTTCCGTGTGATTTTTGATATGAATATCCAAACTTCCTTTTCGTTCGCAATGAGCTAGCACATCCCAAAGGCCGATTTTGTTTTGCTGTAAAACTTTGCGTTTTTCTTGGAAAAGTTCAGGAACATTGCCGTTATCAAAAACCGTAAATAGTATTTTCCAAAACTGGTTTTGTTTGTGCGCGTAGTATTCTTGCTTTTGTAATGACATGGCGCCAGGCATGGTTCCCAAAATTAGTATTTCAGTTTTGGCATCAACAATAGGAGGAAAGGAAGTAAGCATCTATTTTAAATTGGGAGGTTTTATTGAGAGCAAAGATAACTTCATAAAAAAAGGAACCCGAAAGTTCCTTATTATTTTTATTCTTCATCGTCGTCATCGTCATCGTCGGCAATGTCGTCTGCGTCATCATCATCGTCGTCATCGTCGTCGCCGTCTTCAGAACCGCCTGGATCTTTGGTGATGTCTACTTCTTCTTCGTCATCATCTTCAGAAGGTGCGTCTTCATCGAGGTCGATTCCTTTGATTACATCGATTGGTTCTACGATATCGTCAATATCGTCTTCTTCGTCAAATTTTTCTAATCGACTGGCTAGTTTGGTGCTCACTTTTACCAAATAAATGGTGTCTTCCGTGCGTACTTCAACGGCTTCAATCAACTCGTTGTGTGCATTTCTAAAACGGATAATGTTGGAATCATCATAGCCGTCAGGAAATTTCTCAACCAATAAGGTTAAAATTTCGTTCGTTAGTTTAGAGTAATCAACAATAATTCTTCTCATAGTTTATTATAAATCAAGTAGGTAAGCAAATATTAAGGGTGCTACTATGGTAGCGTCAGATTCGATGATAAATTTAGGTGTTTTGATGTCTAGTTTTCCCCAAGTAATTTTTTCGTTAGGAACGGCTCCAGAATACGAACCATAGCTCGTGGTTGAATCTGAAATTTGACAGAAATAACTCCAAAAGGGTACGTCATGCATTTCCATATCTTGGTATAACATCGGCACAACACAGATTGGAAAATCGCCTGCAATTCCACCACCAATTTGGAAAAACCCAACACCATTGCTGCTGTTTTTTGGATACCAATCGGCTAAGAACGTCATGTATTCGATTCCAGATTTCATGGTTGAAGCTTTCAAATCGCCTTTAATTACATATGATGCGAAGATGTTACCCATGGTGCTATCTTCCCAACCTGGTACAATGATAGGCAAATTTTTCTCGGCAGCGGCATACATCCAACTGTCTTTCAAATCGATTTCGTAGTATTCTTCTAGAACGCCAGATAATAACATTTTATACATGAATTCATGTGGGAAATAGCGTTCGCCTTTGTCGTCAGCTTCTTTCCAGATTTTGTAGATGTGTTTTTGCAAACGACGGAATGCTTCGTGCTCTGGAATACAAGTATCGGTAACACGGTTTAAGCCGCGTTCTAATAAATCCCATTCTTCTTGCGGAGTTAAATCGCGATAGTGTGGTACTCTTTCGTAATGCGAATGCGCTACGAGGTTCATGATATCTTCTTCTAGATTGGCTCCGGTGCAGGAGATAATCTGTACTTTATCTTTTCTAATAAATTCGGCGAAAATTTTTCCGATTTCAGCGGTACTCATCGCGCCTGCTAGTGTGACCATCATTTTGGCGCCATTGGCCAATTGTTGTTCGTAGCCTTTGGCAGCATCGACTAATGCGGCTGAATTGAAATGCAGGTAATGTTTTTCTATAAATTGACTGATTGGTCCTTTGCTCATGGTGATGTTGTTTTTAATCCCGAGACCCTAGCCCTGATGGAAGCGGTTATCCTTTTGTGCCGGTGTTCGGCGCAAAAGATAGGAGCGCACAGCAGGAAATAGCTTCTAAAAATTATTCTTCAAAAATAAATTATTTTTTATTATATCCTAGTATTTCTAACACTTGTTCTGAAGTTTGTTGATCAGAAAAAACTTCGGTGGCCAATATGCCATTTTCGTCGCGATCGATGAGAATGTGTTTGGGTTGTGGAATCAAGCAGTGGTGCAATCCGCCATAACCGCCGATGGTTTCTTGGTACGCGCCGGTGTTGAAAAAACCGATGTAGAGTGGTTTTTCTTTGTTGTATTTTGGCAAATAGATGGCGTTCATATTCTGTTCGGAGTTGTAATAATCGTCGCTGTCGCAGGTCATTCCGCCCAACAAAACGCGTTCATATTGGTCGTTCCAACGGTTCACGGCGAGCATGATAAAACGCTTGTTGATGGCCCAAGTATCGGGTAAAGTGGTGATGAAAGACGAGTCGATCATGTTCCATTTTTCACGATCATTTTGTTGTTTTTGATATAGAATTTGGTAAATCGCACCGCCACTTTCGCCTACGGTAAACGAACCAAATTCGGTGAAAATATTCGGTACATCCACTTCGGCTTCGTCGCAAGCAATTTTGATTTGATTGATGATTTCGTCAATCATGTATTGGTAATCGTATTCGAAAGCCAGTGAATTTTTGATTGGAAATCCACCGCCGATGTTGAGTCCGTCGAGCGTTGGACATTCTTTTTTAAGCTGAATATACACCTTAATACATTTCACCAATTCGTTCCAATAATATGCATTATCATTGATTCCGGTATTGATGAAAAAGTGTAGCATTTTGAGTTCTAAATGCTTGTTTTCTTGAATTTGTTTTTTGTAAAACGCTACGATATTTTTATAACCGATACCCAAACGGGAAGTATAGAACTCAAATTTTGGTTCTTCTTCGGCGGCGATTCGGATACCGATTTTGAATTTCCCTTTGATTTCGGATTGTAACAGATCGAGTTCTTCGTAATTGTCGATGATTGGAATGGCGTTTTTATGGCCGTTGTTGATCAGTCGTGCGATGTTGGTAATGTATTGATCTCGTTTGAAACCGTTGCAAATGATGTACGTGCTTTTGTTGATTTTTCCGGTTTCTAGTAGGTTCTCAACGATGTTAATATCGAATGCAGAAGACGTTTCAATATGAATATTGTTTTTGAAAGCTTCATTCATGATGTACTGAAAATGCGAGCTTTTCGTACAATAACAATAGTAATATTTGCCTTCGTATTTGTTTTTTTCCATGGCATTTCGGAACCAGTTTTTGGCGCGTTTGATGTTGCTGGAAATTTGTGGTAAATAGGTGAATTTAAGTGGTGTTCCGTATTGTTCGACCAATTTCATCAAATCAATATTGTGAAATTGTAAGTTGTCTTTGTTGAGTGTGAACTCTTCTTGAGGGAAATAGTAAGTTTGGTTGATTAGGTCGAAATATTTTGTATTCATTGGTTTGGTTTTTATTTTAGATTAGAAAAGCGGAAATCAGTTTTTTCTAAAATTCAAACCCGAATATTGGCGTAAATAATCTGAAGTTTTTCGTTGTATTGATTGGAATATTGAAAAACATCTAAAAATGAAGTACCATTCACTGTAAAAACATGCTTCAAAAAGCGAAAGAAAGATTTTTGATTTTTACATCCTAATAAAAGGGAATGGTCAGTGTTGTTGTTCATATTCATTAGCGCAAATGTAAAAAAATAAATAGTTGCGATGCAATCGTTTTTATTAAAAAAATATTAAGTTTTTTATTTTATAACCACTCTAAAAACTTTGCGTCTCTGCGACTTTGCGAGCGAAATTAATGTTTCGTGAAATCGAAAAGTCACAAAGCTAAAAAATATAATGAAAACATTATTTTTTATATTGATCAAAAGCGGCGATAATCATTTCTTTTTCAGCAGTTTGGTTTATTTTTATTTTGCCAATACCATCTAAAAGTGCAAATTGAATGGTTCCGTATTCGTTTTTCTTGTCATGTATTAGTAAATCTAGTATCGGCGCGAGGTCGGATTCTTCAAAAACGATGCGTTCAAAAATACTGTTGAGCGTGTTTTTTATTTCGAGATAATCCTTTTCGTTGATGCATTGTTTTTGCCATGAGAGATAGCTTTCCAATACCATTCCGGCAGCTATGGCTTCACCGTGTAGTAAGGTTTTTTTGTTTTCGTTTTCTAAAAAATAACTCTCAATCGCATGTCCAAGTGTATGCCCGAAATTCAATGCTTTTCGAATGCCATTTTCAGTGGGATCTTGCATGACAATGTTATTTTTGATTTCGATCGATTGGTAAATTAAGGTATCGAAATCGGCAAAATCCAATTGGCTTAAATCTAGAAATTGTTTCCAATAATTTGCGTCGTAAATCAATCCGTGTTTTAGCATTTCAGCCAAACCCGAACGCATTTCGTTTTGTGGTAACGTTTCTAAGTAAGTCGAATCGATTAGTACCATTTTCGGAACATTGATTACGCCAATTTGGTTTTTCAGATGGCCCAAATCTACACCGTTTTTACCACCAACTGATGCATCAACCATGGCCAATAAAGTGGTTGGTACGTGTATGAAATCGATGCCACGTTTGAAAGTAGAAGCTATGAATCCACCCAAATCTGTTACTACGCCGCCACCCAAATTGATGATGAGACTTTTTCGGTCGGCTCCTAATTCGGTTAAAGCTTCCCAAATTTGTACACAAGTGGCTATGTTTTTTGAACTTTCACCAGATTCAAATTCGATGATTTCTATCGGAATTTCTGTCGCTAAATAAGGCAAAAAGCTTGGTAAACAATACGTGTTGGAATGGCTGTCGACAAGAATAAAAATCGAAGAATATTGTTGTGTTGAAAGGGTTTCATTCAAAGCATCGTAGCCCTTTTCACTAAAATATATTGGATAGCCATTGGCCGAAATGGATTGCATCATGTGGTTCGAAAGTATTCGGCAAAATAAGCGATTTTTTTCGAATTATTTTTTCCTTTTTTGTAGAATAATTAGGATTTGTTTTTGGTAATGCTAAAATTTTTAATGTACATTTGTTTAAAATTTTATAAAAAAGATTAAACAAAATTAATGTTAGCAAAAAAGACTTTCACGATTCAGGAAATCGACCGTATTATTGAAATGGCTTGGGAAGACCGAACGCCTTTTGATGCGATTCGATTTCAATTTGGTTTGGCAGAAGCTGATGTAAAAGTATTGATGAAAAACGAGCTCAAATTCAGCAGTTACAAACTTTGGCGCAAGCGTGTTGAAAATTGCAAAACCAAACACCTTGCGAAGCGTGTTGATGGTATCGATAGGTTTAAATGCAAGCTGCAAAGAGCCATTTCTAACAATAAAATTTCTAAGCGATAGTAGGATTGCAATCGCAAAACAACAACAGAATTTATATGGAAAAAGAAAAACCTGACAATGTAGTTTTTTCAGATGAAAATGGATACCATGCCAGTTTATTGCCATACGCAACCAACGTTGGCGCACCAATAATTAAAATTGATGATGTTGTGGCTTGGAAAAGTCGCGGCATTCACAATGTCAATAAAGAGTTTGAAAACAAGTTTAATGAACTCAAACAGCAGTATCAAAATTTGATGGAGGAATACGAATGGAACGAACTCGTCTACAATGCTAAATTTTCTTTCGAACCTGTGGTTGGTGAAATTTATCATTTGTATGCGGGCGATGAAGGCGTCAACTTTCTGTCCTTGATTTCTCCACAGGAATGGAACAAAGAACACATTGGTACTTTCAAATTAAACAGTGATAAAAAATGGATTTTGCTTCATCAGAAAAAAAACATGTTTTCTTAATCTTTAGTACTTCAATCCATTAAAGTGAAATTCATACTAATAGACTTTTAAAATTTCATTGACAAACATGCCATTAACAATGCAAAAACATATTTCACTAGATGCCATCCTTGCTATGGAAAAGCAAATTCGCGTTCATTTGATCAACAGTTTGGGTGGATTTAAAAGTGTTTCCTTAGTCGGAACCGTTGATGCTTCTGGTAACCAAAACCTGGGTATTTTCAGTTCAATTCTGCATATCGGAGCCAATCCGCCATTGATGGCTTTGCTGTTTCGACCTAGTCCACCAGAGCGTGACACTTTAAAAAATATTGAAGAAACTGGTTTTTTTACCATCAATCATATCAACGAAAAGATTTACCAACAAGCACATCAAACCTCTGCTCGATACGATTCTGAAGTTTCAGAGTTTGATGCCACAGGTTTAACAGCGGTTTACAAAGAGGAGTTTCTCGCACCGTATGTTCTAGAAAGTAGCATTCAGATTGGCTTGCAATTCAAAGAAAAAATCGACATTCACATCAACAATACCATGATGGTCATTGGAGAAATCAACCACATTTATTTTCCAGAAGATTGTCTTTCAGAAGATGGATTTCTAAACATCGAAAAAGCGAATACCATTACTTGTTCTGGATTAGATAGTTATCATAAAACGACCCGATTGGATCGATTGAGTTACGCCAAACCCGACAAAGAAATCACTTCATTACTTCAAAATTGAACAAAAAAACGGTAAATATTGTCTGGTTGAAACGGGATTTGCGGTTTACAGATCACGAACCTTTGTTTGCGGCACAACAAGATAATATTCCGGTTTTATTGCTTTACTTTTTCGAACCTTCTGTAATGGCTTACGACGATTCTGATGTGCGTCATTGGCGTTTTGTATATGAGTCGTTGCAGGAAATGCAAGTCAAGTTATCAGTTCACAATGGTAATCTTTTTTACTTTCATAGTGAAGTGGAAACCGTATTCGAAACGCTATCTAAAATTTACAACATCAAAACTGTTTTTTCACACCAAGAAATTGGTAATAAAATCACTTTCGATAGAGATGTAGCGATGCAGCAATTTTTCACTAAAAACTCAATTCAGTGGAAAGAATTCCAAATGCACGGTGTGATTCGAAAGTTGAAATCAAGAAGCGATTGGGACAAACGTTGGGAAAAAGTCATGCGTGATGTTCCAAAAATGATTGATTTGAATACTTTGCAAATAGAAAATTTAGAACTTGATATTTACAATAATTTAAAAGGAGAAGCATTAACTTCAGACATAACTACACCAAATAAGAACTTTCAAAAAGGTGGCGAATATTGGGCTTGGCGGTATTTAGACAGTTTTGTAAAGAAACGCTACGTGAATTACAGCAAGCACATTTCAAAACCCAGTTTGAGTCGAAAAGGTTGCAGCCGTTTATCACCTTATCTAACGTACGGCAACATCAGTATGCGGATGATTTACCAATATACGAATCAACATTACGAACGCGCTTCCAACAAAAGGGCGATGCTTAATTTCGTGTCAAGATTGCATTGGCATTGTCATTTTATGCAGAAGTTTGAAGATGAATGTCGCATGGAATTCGAAAATGTCAATCGGACTTACGATGCTTTAATCAAACCCAAAAACGAAACCTTTATCAAAGCTTGGCAAGAAGGAAAAACAGGCGTTCCTATTGTAGATGCTTGCATGCGTTGCGTAGTAGCGACGGGTTATCTCAACTTCAGAATGCGTGCGATGGTGGTTTCTTTTTTCACTTTTAATTTATGGCAAGATTGGCGTGAGTTGCATTTTTTGGCGCGACAGTTCTTAGATTACGAACCTGGCATTCATTATCCGCAATTGCAAATGCAGTCCGGAACTACCGGAATCAATACGATCCGAATTTACAATCCAATTAAAAATTCTGAAGAGCACGATGCTGACGGCATTTTCATCAAACAATGGATTCCAGAATTGGCCGAAGTTCCTGTTGCATTTATACACGAACCATGGAAATTGAATGCCATCGAGCAACAATTTTATCACTGTGAAATAGGGAAGGATTACCCGTTTCCAATCGTTGATATTGATGAAACTCGAAAATACGCCAGCGATATTGTTTGGAGTTTTCGAAAAAAAGATACCGTCAAAGAAGAAGGAAAACGGATTCTAATAAAACATGTTAGTAACCCCAACCGCAGTCAAAAATCAAAAACCAAAACACCATAATGGCTACTTTTTTAAAAGCAAACTGGGAAGACATCATCATGGTCAATTACGAAATTGATCCTGAAATTTTGCAACCTTTTCTACCCAAAGGCGTTTCGCTCGATTTGTATGACGGCAAAGCCTACGTGAGTTTGGTGGGTTTTATGTTTAAAAAAACGAAGCTTTTTAATATTCCGATGCCTTGGCTTGGCACTTTCGAAGAAATCAATTTACGGTTTTATGTGCAACGAAAAGAAGGTGATAAAATCAAACGCGGCGTGGTGTTTATCAATGAAACCATTCCGTATCGTTTGGTGGCTTGGGTGGCGAATTTTTTATACAAAGAACATTACACTGTAGTTCCGACAAAACACTTCATGGCACAATTGGAAGACAAACGCCAAATAAGATTCGAATGGCTTTTGAATAAGAAATGGAACCGCATTTTGGTTGAAACAAATCCGCTGGCAAATCCAATCTTGCCCAATTCTTTAGAGGAATTTATTTACGAACATTATTACGGCTACACCAAAATTGATGCGCAAACCACCGAGGAATATCACTTAAGACATCCCAGTTGGCAAGTTTATGAAGTGCTTCACGATGCTATCGATTGCGATTTTGCTGCGATGTATGGCGAAGCCTTTTCCGTTTTAAATCAAACAAAACCCACGGCGATTTTTGTAGCCAAAGGTTCTTCGGTTGAAGTAGATTGGCAGCGAACCCGTTTAAAATTCACAGATGAAAGGCATTAAAAAACAACATTTGCCTTCGAAGATTTGTAAGGTGTGCGAACGTCCATTCTCTTGGCGAAAAAAATGGGAAAAAGTTTGGAATGAAGTGCAATATTGTAGCGATAAATGCAGAATGAACAAAACCAAATAGTGCAGATTTTAAGAAGTTCATTAGCTTATTACAAGAAATTTTAAAATCTGTGCAAGTCCTTTTAATCCGTGGCAAATAATAATAAAATGCAACATACCTTAAGATTAATTCTCGGCGATCAACTCAATAGCCATCATTCTTGGTTCAAAACCACGGATGACAATGTTTCATATGTGTTGATGGAAATCCGTTCCGAAACCGATTATGCCACGCATCATATCCAGAAAATTGTTGGTTTTTTTGCAGCCATGCGGAATTTTGCAACGGAGTTAAAAGCGGCTGGACATCAAGTTTTGTATCTCAGTTTATCAGATGCAGGAAACCTACAAACCTTCGATAAAAATCTGGAAGCCATTATCAAGCTTTATAAAATTAATCATTTTGAATACCAGTTTCCTGATGAATATCGCTTAGACCAACTGCTGAAACAATTTTGTAATACGTTATCCATTTCCCATAAAGCGGTTGATTCTGAACATTTTTACACCACTAGAAATGAAATGGCCGATTTTTTCAAAGGCAAAAAAATGTTTCTCATGGAAAGCTTTTATCGGGCGATGCGCAAGAAGCATCAAGTTTTAATGAATGCTGACCAACCGCTACACGGACAGTGGAATTTCGATCACGACAACCGAAAAAAATTACCTAAAAATCACAAACCGATTGCGCCTTTGGTGTTCGATAATGATGTAGTTGCCATTCATGATGAAATCTCAAAAACCAACATCAAATCGATAGGAAACATAGATGCTCAGCATTTTGTTTGGCCCATCAACAGAACACAATCGTTAGCTTTATTAGACTTTTTTCTTGCTGAATGCTTGCCCTTGTTTGGTTCTTATCAAGATGCGATGACGCCGAATGAATGGTCGTTGTATCATTCGCGGATTTCTTTTGCGATGAATGTCAAAATGATTTCGCCTCAAGAGGTGATTGACAAAGCGGTTCAAGAATGGGAAAAGCGTCCAAACGAAATTGAATATCATCAGCTTGAAGGTTTCGTTCGTCAAATTATCGGATGGCGCGAATACATGCGTGGTATTTATTGGATAAAAATGCCGGAATATGAAAATCTTAATTTTTTCAACCATCAAGAAAAATTACCCGATTGGTTTTGGACAGGCAAAACAAAAATGAATTGTCTGAAAGATGCCATCCAACAATCGCTAGAATATGCTTATGCGCACCACATTCAAAGGTTGATGGTTACAGGGAATTTTGCGCTTTTGGCAGGCATTCACCCTGATGAAGTTGACGCTTGGTATCTCGGCATTTATATCGATGCCATTCAATGGGTCGAAATTACCAACACACGTGGCATGAGTCAGTTTGCCGATGGCGGCATCGTAGGCACAAAACCGTATGTGAGTTCCGCGGCTTACATTGATAAAATGAGCCATTATTGTGGCAGTTGTTTCTACAAAAAAGCACAGAAAACCGGAGCGAATGCTTGTCCGTTTAACAGTTTGTATTGGAATTTCTACGACAAGCACGAAGATCAATTGGCAAAAAATCCTAGAATCGGCATGATGTATAACGTTTGGAAACGCATGAAGCCTGAAGACAAAGCCGCTTTATTACAGCAGGCAGATTTTTATTTAAAGAATATTAATGCATTATGAAATCGCAATAAATTGATTGTTCCCATAAAAAATAAAATTGAAAAACGATTCCATATGACCAACAAAAGAAAATAATAATCAACATATGAAAACAGCAATAGTTTGGTTTAAAACCGATTTGCGATTGCATGATAATGAAACCTTGTTGAAAGCAATAGCTCAAGGCGAGCAAATTATTCCAGTGTATTGTTTCGATGAAGCACATTTTGAAACTACCCGATTTGGGTTTAAAAAAACAGGCAGTTTCAGAGCTCAATTTCTACTCGAATCGTTGCAAGATTTGGATGAAAGTTTGCGAAAATTGGGTTCAGGATTATTAATAGTTCAAGGCAAGCCAGAAGTCGAAATTCCGAAAATCGTGCAACAGTATCGAGTACAAAAAGTCTTCGCCAAACGTGAAGTTGCTTTTGAAGAAAAGAAAACTGAACAGCTTGTCCAACAAGAGCTTTTTAAATTGCGTTGCGAATTCGAAACCTTCAGTACGAGTACGTTGTATCATGCTGAAGATTTGCCTTTTTC
>ERZ724520.1585-NODE-1585-length-11176-cov-5.730060_pt1 | contig 11176 bp, 15 predicted proteins | sample MGYA00376053_ERZ724520 | MGnify/ENA primary metagenome ERZ724520 (study PRJEB28724, sample SAMN07190886) | activated sludge metagenome | isolation source: activated sludge of sewage treatment plant in Hong Hong | place: USA: Christiansburg, Virginia | collected... | reverse complement strand
GGAGATGGTTGAAATTTTCCTCCAGCCCCGAGGAACAGTGGCTCCACTTCTGATTGTGAAAATTTTCGTTGCTATATAAATATTCTCTTACCACCAGTTTGGAAAACCAAAGTCAATTCTCGATTGACTTCCACTTCGAGCCAGTCGGACTCAAAATTAGTCTCCAACGAACGTACTCCATGCCAATCGGTGACAGTAACCTAAACTCTACATTGCAAATCAATTACCTTGGGACAGGAAGGTTGACTCGGTGCATTCTTTGCAAATTAATATAATATAACTAAACATTTAAAGGAGAAATTATACCTCGATATGTAAAACTAGTTTTTTATTTTGTTAATAATTATTGTCACCTCTCTGTAAAAATTATTCTCATGCATCAATACTAATGCATCCATCTTGCAATTTATGTTTAAAAAATAAATTTAAAAGAGGAAAATAGTCTTCATAACTAATGCAGTTATCTTTGTCTAAATCTTCAGCCTCGAAGATCATCATCAAATCTTCATCAGGAGGGCAAATTGAAATTGAATGAAGGACAGTCCATATTTAACGGTATCTTTAAACTATGTTTAATTCATCATTCGTTGCGATCCTTTGTTGTAAAGCTTCTTTTTATGGAGTCTTTGAATAGCTATCTCCCCAAAATGTTGTTCCATGCAAAAGTTCACTAGTTCATCATAGGTGATGACTCCATCGTTATTATAGTCGTAACGAAAAACGTTACGGGTCATGTAGTGAATCTATTGAGGATTGGATATTGATAAGAATATCTTGCTTCTAATATCTTTGAATATGGCTATAATGTTTGCAACATCTACTGTCTACGTATAGCAACACCTATTGTTAGCTGCTATCCATTGCTGATAATCCAAAATCGTCGTCTCGGCTTTGTTGTTGGTGCCGATGTGCTAATTGAACTAATATAATATTAATAATGATAATCTTCCGCACTCTCACCAGGTACTGCTTCTCCACCCTCCCCGCACTAACCAAGTATCTTCAACCAGTCACCCTCACCCTCCGCCAGTCCTCTTAACTACCAATACTTAAACTCAAATCATAAAAATACCTGCTTCAAAACTGGTGGTCCGAAAAACCTTTTGAACTACCCTAAGCCTCACCCATGAGTATCCCCGTATTCTCATTTCTCGATGGCAAGTACCTGAGTCAGCATATCTGTATTTATACAACAACGTAGAACTGCCTCAGGATATCTTCAATTACCCCCTCAGAAGAGATCTCATCTATCGCCTCTACGATTTCAGAATCAAACTCGACAAGTTTACCACCAAACACACGAGGAATAGAGCAATGACTCACGGCTCTGGCAGGAAGATGAGAGCCCAAAAGGGTCAGGGTATTGCCAGAATGGGAGATAAACGAGCTCCTCATCTCTTCAAAGGAGGAAAAGTACATGGAGCTAAACCGAGAGTGTTTTCTTATCCTCTCAACGCTAAGATTAAATTGAACGCACTGAAGGCCCTTCTGACTGCAAAATTGGCAGAGGGAAAGATAAAAATTGTAGATTCATAGGCAATTTCTGAGGGTAAGACCAAGATTATTGAACAGGTGTTCCAAAGCCACATCAACGATGAAAGGGGAATTCTTTGCGTGATAACAAGTAAAAATTTCGACCCCAATTTCTAAAAAGCTCAAAGAAACCATCCAAGAATCCTTTGGCATGACACCTACAATTTGGACGTTTTCAGTTTGTTCAAGGCGGATAAGATTTTGATTACTCAAAAAGGCATGGAGGAACTAATCGAAAACATCTATAAAACTATCTACATTATCTATCGTCAACCGCATATGCCCGATGTAGTGGACAAAAAGGTTGAGGAAGTCAAGAGTGAGACAGAGTTTGACCCTTCTCAGCCGTACGAGTTTAAATTCAAGATTCTGGCCGAGTATATGGAGAAGTATGAGAAAATAAAAAGATAGAATCCTGAACTGTTAACAAAATAGCTGTTTAAGGCAAAGAGAAGACCGATTATTACTGATAAAACTGTTTGATGATTATAAAATTACTCCGTATTAGTATTTTTATTATCATTATCAACTATCATTGCTATTTGGGCCAACATATCTGTTGATTAACCATTGTAAATAGTCTTGCAACTTAAAGTTCGTTCAGGTTTCTACTCCAACTGAACAGATAAAATACAGTAAACTCAGCCTATTAGGTCGAGAAATTTTAGTTTTGTAAGGTAGAGAGGGTATTTTACAATGCTTACATCATTCTTTCTTTTGAAACAAGTTGTTTTCTGGTAGCACAAGTATCTCGAATATTACCATCTTTCAAATCCAAGGATTGTTGGACCAAACGGCCAAATTTATTTAAAATTGGACCCACCCTCGTTCTCAGTTGTTCAGCATATTCTCTCGTATATATTTTGACCTAACCGATCAGTTTCCCCAATATCGATTTAATAATTGTAGCCAGCTGAGTAGTATCTAAATCTTATAAAAAGTAGCCATCTCCAGTATCTTAGACAGTATAACGAGCAACTAGCATCGCCTACTCATCCTTTTCCATTGAAAATGGATAGTTTTTCATCTTCTAATAAACCTACCTAATCGAAAGTTATTCTTTGTTTTCAGATGTAAAATAGGCCCCAATTTAAGTGTGGGAAATTCCTTTGAGGGCCAGAGTCGAATTGAGGTTGCTGCCAATGAGTTTAATTTGATCATATGTGACTCTTTTGACCTCCTTCTTCTTATTCACCGCAACTTTTTCCTCACTGAATTTAATCACAGTGTCCAATTTTGTCTTGATCTTATCCTCATAATCTTTCTTCAAGGTAGCTAATTCCTTTTAAAGTTCAGCAATCTGAGTTTTCTATTCTTGCTCCATAATTGCATATCTTCCTTTCAATGCTTCAAGCTTCTTGACTTCTTATGCTTTTTGGTTCTGAAGCTCTTCAAGATAAGTTTTATTTCCCGCGATTCTCTGCTCCTTTTTCCGTTTTTCTTCCTTGTATACCTCCTGAGCTCGATGGTACTAACTCTCCATTTCTCTAATTGATTTTAGTTCTGCTTTCTTTTGGGCTAATTCTTGCATTAATTTTCTCACATTCTTCTCCTATTGTTGATATAATTTCTTAATATTTTAATTCTTACCTCAGCCTCAATAATCTATGACTATTTTTCTTTAATCTACTGCTACATCCACACAATTTCTTTAATCTAAGAAATCTCCTCTCCGTCTTTATTCCCCAAACTCTCCTTCACCAGTCCTTCCCCTCTCGCAAACTCAACTATTTCGTTCAGACACTCAATCTCCGTTTCCTTTTGCCTAATTGATTAGTTCTATCGACTCAAAGTCAGCTCCATAATCGCTTTCTCCTTTCCCTCGATTTTTGCTTTAAGATCATAGATCTTATTGTTCAGTTTAAAAACAAGCCAACTGAAGTTAGTAGTATGCTTTCCTCCCAATTATTTCGATTTTTATTCGACTATCTTCTCCACTGCCGAAATTAAATTTTGACGATTCTGCTTTATCGACTACACCCTTTGATGCTACTCTTTCAGCTGTTGATTTTCGAGTATTAACTATTTGTAATATGCTGCCAACTCCAAAGACTATTCATACATCTTTTCCTACATTGTATCAAAATTACCAAATCCAATTTAGTGGAACTCGGCCTCTTCTTCGCCAGGTTTTATATCGGCTCGAAAGGGACAGCGGTGCCTCCTCCTCTTTTATAAACCACATTTGATGATGCCTTTTTCATTTCCATTATATTATTTCTATTTCGAATGCACTAAACAATGGTGAATGATGGATGATAAGTATAAGTATATCTTGAATATGCGTCGAATCATGCTCATTTGTTGCAGAATTTAGATACGATTCCGTAGAATTCGTCGAAGGTGAAACCCTCGTTGGTTGAGGTCTTGTGGTTGACATGGGTGCTGTGCATCAACTCCAAAAGATCATCATCATTCAAATTCTCATGGAGTCCCTTGGCAATAGCTTTTAGTTCCTCGAAATCGGCGACACCGTTTTCGTCCTTATCGAAGAGGGCATAGACTTTTCTAATTCCGTCCTTGGTCTTGGTCTCACCGACCTTGTTTCCGATGATATCAATGAACTCATCGAAAGTGATGGGTTTGTTCTTGTCCTTAAGGCCGGTGATAAGGCTCAAAATGAAAGGGTTTCTCTTGTCAATGCCCAATTCTTCGAGAGCTTTGTTAATTTCAGCAGGGTCAATGCTGCCACTCTTGTCCTCATCAAAGATTTCGAAGGTTTGCTTGAGGTCTTCGTAGTCGTCGGGATTAAGACGGTCTTTCCAGGCGGTAGGGGTGGGTTTCTTGACCTTTTCTGAGCCACTGGCTGCTTTGATGTTGGATCTGCTCATAATATCCGAATGTAATTAATAATTTTTAATATAATCTCATCTGTTCTACCCGACGTATGAAAATTTAACAGCGGAATCTATGATGTTACTTTCTCAACTTAGATTCTTCCCAATTCAATCTCATCACTGTCCTCTTCTCTTGTCAAAAATATTTCTTTCTTTTTTTTATTCTTTCAAATTTTTTACGCCTCACTGATTATAAGTTTAACTTATAAGAATATAACTAAATTTAATCATTTCAATATTTAAGTTTAGGCATATCTAACAATTTTACACAACAATCATTTTTTAGCTGCTTGCTGCATCTGCTGCATCTGGTAGAACTGCTGCAGTTGTAGTAAATCCATTGGGTTGCTGCCTGGAAGCATTCCTCCACCGAGCAGGGCTGGATTTGGCTGGGGAATGTTGCCCATTTGTGTGGGATTGAAAGGAAGGTTAGCTTGGTTTTGCATGTATTGACTGATTTGCTCGGGGATAACTTCTACTTGTTCCATCAGTTTAATAATTTTGACTTACATATCCTTGAAAAGTTATGAAAAGTCAGGATTTGTGAAGATTACTACATTAACAATTATTTACCTTGATCGGTGACTTCTTTCATGATGTCTTATTACTCGAGTTGATACTTCTCGAACACCATATCATTCAAAGATAGGGCTAAGATCATTGGCACTAGCTGCATATTTTCAGGGTTGCGTTCCATTGTACTAAACATTGTTCTGAAGTAATCAACTTTGCTAGTGAGAAGGCTGACTTGGTACCTCAATATTTCCTTTGCTCTTTACAGACTCACGTTTGAATTTGATGGCGAAATTGATTCTCTGAATAACAATTGAAATACTTGACTCTTGAGCGAAGACCAGATTGAATGTACATAACGTTCTGACCTAATCCTTTCTCCATCAATGCAATTTCTGCTTCCTCAATTTTTTGAGCACTTAAACTGCATTTAGCTCCAATAGCCTTCTGCCCATCGATGATCAATACCTCAGTATTGGTCAGATACTCTACAATAGCTTCCATATATTTGGGGGTATCGTTCATGAGTCCTCTTTGTTTCTTTCTTGCTTATTCGGTTAATCTTTTGTACTAATCTTTAACGACGTCAAAGGTAGCATCAACTATTTGAGCGTAAGTGGAGATATGTAAGGTATCGACGGTGTTGGGTAAAAACTTAATATCTACTTTAGTTTTAGCTGCTTCTAGTTTTTCTTCAGAAAAGGTGTGTTTGAAAGTGGAGACTAGTTCTTTGATCTCTGGGGGTTCTTCATAAAGTCCTGACTATTTAATTTTTTCATTTAAGAAGGATACGGCATCCTTGGACTTGTTGGTGGCGAGTTCAATGTTTCCAACGTACAATTCTAAGGTTGATTTGGACTAGCTCTTGAGCTCTTCAACAGGACGAGCCAATTCAATTTTGCCGTCATTGAGTTTGAACTGGCTGAGGATGGCTCTAAGTGCTTCTCTTGGTAGTTTTTTAGATTTGACAGTTTTGATGAGGTCAGGAATGTCAGCACCTTTAAGTTTTTTCATGGTGGTGATGAATTTTTTCTGCTGTATTTCTCTCAAAATAGCAATGCTTTTAGCGAATTCTTCTAGGTTTTTGATGAACTAGGTGCTTGTTTTGGTGAAGCTCTCCCAGTTAACAAAGGACTCGCTGCCTGTGAGTTCAAGGATTTGGTCGAAGTGTTGTTCGATATCTTCAATCTTGATTTATGCCATGTTGATAAACAATTATATTATCACATTTAAAATTAACTCTGTGAGTCCTGACAGTCTTTCTGTTTGATCAATTAGAAAATATTTCTAAGAACTAGTTTAGAATCAATTATAATGAACGTCCATGGCATAAACGATTTGCGACAGCCCGACTCTGAACGCCGTCTCCAAAACAACTACCAGCGCCGCCAGCCAGCCCAAGATGAAGTAGGACCTTGGGGTGGTCTAAACCAGGCTACGACCGAGGAATAAATCAAGTACGCGGAATAAAATAATGTGCTTTTCATCTCCGGCAGTAGACAACTCAAAAACCCGAGAGAATAGACCTTCTGGGACATGCTCATCTACGCTTTCTGCCCCAATTGGAAATGCTTGTCCATTACCATGCTGCTCATCCTCGCCGACACAGCAATATTCATCGCCGAAGCAGTTTACGGTATTGAAAAATCAGGAGATCTTCTTCAAATTTCGATTGATTCACTGGTAAAGTTTGGGGCCAATAGCGGAGATCTAGTACATCAAGGCCAAGTTTATCGACTTGTCAGTGCCATATTCGCACATGTCACCTTTGTACACTACATTGGCAATATCTTTTCAACCTTTATCCTTGTCACCAGAATTGAGCATTCAATCGGTCAGATCGCTATTTTATTAGTTTATTTGCTTTGTGGAATCGGTGGCAACATTTTTTCGATTGCTGTTGATTCTAACCATTATTACGGTGTGAAGGCGGGGGCATCAACTGCGCTGTTCGGGATGATAGGAGTGATACTGGGCTACTTAATAATAAATTGGGAGGGACTTAGTCAAGTTGGAGAAGGCATGCGTTGCAGAATTGCATGTCAATTTTTTTTCTTGTTGATCTTTGTTCTCATTTTTACCCCAAGTAAATAAAGTGTAGACTATTTCGGACATCTAGGTGGTTTTTTAACAGGAATATGGACCACTGGCTTTCTGACACCACTAATTAATGAAAGTAGAGAAAAAACCATTAGGATTATCTTCGTCGTTCTGCTCATCATTCAGTTCCTGGCGACTTTTCTCGGATTCTACTTCTCGCATTGAATTTTTGATACTAAGTAGTATATACTCTATAATATCGTTTGAATTATATATATAAACTACAGGTACTTACTTTAAAATTCTGAATTTCATGAGCGTTTTGTTCAATCCATCAGTTTAGTAGAAAGAGAGGAAATACATTAAGCTAGAAAGCAAGGCATACAAGCAACAAAGATTTTAGTTTCGATCTTATGACTTGGCTTTTGCTGTGAGAGAGGTGTGCTACATGAAGATCATAGCTTTTGATTCAAACAACGATAGACATTTTCAATAGCATTAGATCCGCGATTTTCTTATCAATATTCTGAACTCTGATCTTCAATAGATTCACTACATGACCCGTAACGTTTTTCGTTACGACTATAATAACGATGGAGTCATCACCTATGATGAACTAGTGAACTTTTGCATGGAACAACATTTTGGGGAGATAGCTATTCAAAGACTCCATAAAAAGAAGCTTTACAACAAAGGATCGCAACGAATGATGAATTAAACATAGTTTAAAGATACCGTTAAATATGCTTTGTCCTTCATTCAATTTGCCCCACCTGATGAAGATTTGAAGATGATATTCTAGGCTGCAGATTTAGACAAAGATAACTACATTAGTTACGAAGACTACTTTCGCCTTTTAAAAGAGTATTTTGGCAGCAAGAGCTATGCTGCAGTGTTGGTGCATGAGAGTACTGTTTTGGAGGAAATAAAGAATTAACAAGGTTCAAAGTAGAAAAAACCGATGGATATTGTAAAAAAATATTCAAAGTACGATCATTTAGGAGGTAAAAATGCTGCTAATGGAGATAATGTCAAACCTTTATCAAATATTACTCCTAACATTATCAATAGCATTGTTCACAACGGTCTTTCCACTTTAGGTACTAGTACATTGACTCACTCTTCCCTTCAAAACAGTAATGTTAACAATCCCTCAACTATCACATCAAATAACGATAAAAAATCAAAACCACCAAATTCAAAAATTTAATTGACAATCAATCAAAAGCCTAAATCGGAAATAAGTTTAAGTACTTATGAGTTATCAATTGCTGAAAAAATATCGAAATTAGTATGCACTCAACTCAAGCTTGCTTTAGTTTACTATGATTCAAATCAAGACTGCTTTTTGACAAATGAAGAAATCTGCTCTTTCTTAAAAAAAGCTATGAAATATAGTTAGAATCAAATAACAGAGGTGATTAAAAAAGGCATTTTATCAAAAGATCGGAAATTTTCTTTTTAAGAAGCAGCTAAAATAGTAATCCTTGAGAATATTAATAGAGTATTTAAGTAGTCTGAAAACTAAGTATCGAATAAAAATATGAAATTAAATTAGTTTGTCTAAACTTGTCAAAAAGTTTGTGGTATAGTCAAAAACACTCCAATCACATCCAAATATGAGAATTTGTATAAAAGCAGATGTGAAAAAGGAAACATATCTTGGGCTGAAGCTGAAAATGTACTTGTGCATATCTTCAGTGTGTATCAATTTAAAAAATGATATAAATTCTTAATTTTTTATTTGTATTTTTAATCAGAATCTTTTATTCGATCTTTTTGATTTTATGCATAAAATTGAAAAAAATAGAGTAAACTAATGTTTTTGATTGTTTTTCTAAATTTTAACGATACTTATAAAGTATAAGGCGAAATTTATTTTAAAAGTTTTCTGAGTAAGATAAATATATAATAAGGGATAATAACTTTAAAAGAATAGAGAATATGAATGTTAAATAAATAGTAATATCAGCTGAAAATTAATGAAATTGATAAGTTTTTAAAATGAATGAGATCTATAGTGAGAGGCGATTGAATGAACTAGTCTAAATTAACATAAATCCTTAAAATAATAGAGCATCAGCTTTCAGTTTTCCTTAACTTAAGGATCAAAGAGATCCCCTAAACATTTAGACTTATGTATTTGGTTAACTAACTGAATTAGCTAACGTCGATCTTGTCAAAAAAAGTATTTAGTGTAAATTTGTCATCTATGTTACCATTGTGTTAGATTTTTAAGATAGTCTCTATAAAATAATTCAATAGTCTCTTCAGTATTCCAATTCTGAGCAAAATGAATATTATTTAAGGTAAAGAAATAGGATATTAACATTTTTAAAAAAGCATTTAATTGTTGAATGCGGTAAGTAGACAGTTAACTACGCAGAGTAATAGCATTATGAAAGATTCACGAGTTAGATCCAAAAATAATAGGAATAAAAAGATAAATAATAAAACCTATAATAGGATGATTAAGATTAAGATTTATCGGATGACTCCGAAGAATAATAAAAATTCGTTTGTAAAAAACTACCCAATAATGCTGGTAGTAAGAGTTTAACATTTAAGATTGTTGGCAAATTTAAGTGTATTTGTAAGCTTTAAAATTTTCTTTTTCCATATTATTATATAAACAGCGGTTTAAAAATAACAGTTAGAAGACAATATTTGGATGGATATATTTTTAACTATGTAATACAATCGTTCAAGGAAAGACAAATAGAAGGTAATTAATTTACTTTGAATTGCCATCCTCAGTCAAAATTTAGAGATTGTCAAATCAATTGGGACAACAGTACTTTCGGAACACAATATTCCATTATTTACTAAGAGTCTTAGTTTTTAAATTCAAGATTATACGATACTAATCAGCAAATATAAAGGAGCAAGGGATCAATAGGCGCAGTTACATTCAAATTTCAAATATTTTCATTTAACATCCCTTTTATCTTTCGTCAACTTGTTCCCATTATTATTCTCAGCTTTGCCTCTTTAATGATCTATTTTGCTAATGCTACTCAACTTCAGAACCTTTACGCTAATGTTATATTATTATCTATTACTTTGGTCCAACAAATTTCCAATTTTAGAAGAAGTTAGTTCACTGGAACTCAAACTACATTTTTTGAAGCTCATATAATTGGTCAAATTACTATTAATTTTCTATTAATGATAATCACAACTTCAAATTTTTATAAGGATTGGCCTGCCTAAACAAATAAAGAGAAGTTAAATTCTTTTAGTGCCATTTTTTGGATTTCTGTAGGGATTGCTTCTTTCTTTGTGGTGTTAACATTTATTTATTTAGTCTATTATTTCTATAAATCCAAAACTAGCTATTCTAATTACGTTAGATCTGATTAATTATTGAGAAATTCACGGGTTTGGAATGAATAAACTTCGGGAAATATTGACAATTTTCTTGATATTGAGTGTAAATATTGATTTGTTTTCTTATTAATCCAAATTATTTAATATTTAAAATGAAATCCAACAAATCAATTGATAAAACTGAAGACGAAAATATAAAATGCACTGAATTACCTTATAACCACGAAGAAACTCTCAAAATTTAAGCCTCCCCTCTTTATACTCGATACAAAAAATGGTTGAAAGATAATGGAGTTCTTATCGATCCTCGATTAAGGTATCCCTCTTACTTTGGATAAACCAAACGAGGAGTAGTTGGAGTTAGTGCAATCAAACCTATTGAAAAGAAAAGGGCAGTAATCGCAGTACCGTATAATCTTTTAATAACAGTTGACAAAGTCAAAGAGGATCTTGAGTTATTTTAAATTTTAAAGGATAATTTGAGCTATTTCAAGAGCGATGATGATGCTGCTCTAAAATTACTTCTGCTATATATATCAAGTTAACTAATAAAAGGAGAGAAATCTTTTTATTATCCTTATTTTAGTATTTCAAGTTAACATTATCTCGGAGGCTGGTAAAATAAAACTTTACATATGCTATAACAAAATAATGTTATTGGCAGCATCAGAGATCAGAAGTAGTAAATGGAGTTATAATTTATTCACTTTTTAAGAATCTATCGAAGATATGAGAATGTGTTCCCTCAAAAGTTAACTAATTCTTAATACAAAGAAATATTTTAAAAAGCATACATATTTATTATTACAAGAGCATTCGGGTGGTCTTTACCTTCAATTTCTTTGATTCCACTTGCAGATTCATTAAATCATAGCAACATCAGATATGTTAATCACTTTTTGGTCAATATTGATCAAGAGCGT
>ERZ724520.1584-NODE-1584-length-11179-cov-4.336570_pt1 | contig 11179 bp, 13 predicted proteins | sample MGYA00376053_ERZ724520 | MGnify/ENA primary metagenome ERZ724520 (study PRJEB28724, sample SAMN07190886) | activated sludge metagenome | isolation source: activated sludge of sewage treatment plant in Hong Hong | place: USA: Christiansburg, Virginia | collected... | reverse complement strand
GATAATCGGCTACAGCCTTTTCTACTCAAAGCTGGTTTTGAAATGTGTTTGCTGTAATTGACATAACGTTCTTTGACAAAACTATCTAAATACCGCCAAGCCAAAGTCTCGCCACCTTGCTGGAAATTTTTGTTTGGAGTCGTGATTTCAATTGGTAAAACTTCCCCTTTTAAACTTTCGTAAAAATCAGATTCTAGATGAATGGTTTTCAAATCGGATTCTTTCAGGATTTTGGGTGTTGCTCGCATTACTTGTTCCCAGCGTTTGTCCCAATTTTGTCTCGATTTTAATTTCCGAATCACACCGTGCAATTGAAATTCTTTCCACTCAATCTTGTTTTTTTGAAAAAACTCTTGCATCGCAATGTCCCTGTCAAAAGTGATTTTGTTACCAATTTCTTGATGTGAAAAAATGGTTTTTACTTCAAATTTTTTAATGATTTCAGAAAATACAGTCTTCGCTTCGTTGTGAAAAAAGTACAATTTGCTATTGGAAGTATTTAATTTTCTTTGCAAATCTTGAATCGATTCGTAAATAAACCGCCAATGACGGACATCAGCATCATCGTAATTCATAATAGATGGTTCGAAAAGATACACCAACAATAAAGGCAAACCGGATTGATGTGCGTGAAACAATGCTTCGTTATCGAAGAACCGCAAATCGCGTTTAAACCAAACAATATTGACGGCTGTTTTATTCAATTTATGCTATTGAGGTGATTTCTTTATTGGGTTTGGCGTAGCTCAATCGGTCTATTTTTACAGTTTTATGATAACTGTCCAATCCTGAGCAGGTTAGGGTATTTGCTTTTTCGAGATCTAGAAAACCATCTTCGCAAAGGCAATTTTCAGGAAGATAAACCTCTTTAATTTCGCCAATAATCATAATGGTATTATTTATCGTAATGTCAATTTGTTCTTTAAATTCGACTCCAAATTGGATGTTGCTTTCTGCAACAAAAGGAGCTTTAAAATTATTTTTGAATTCCGGTTGCAATCCCGTTGCATCAAATTCAGAAATATCCGAATCGTATCGAGCCGAAGTTTGATGTGCTTGTTTGTAGATGTTTTCGTTGATGTGATTTATGGTATAAAATCCTGTGTCTAAAATATTTCGAAGCGTATTTCGTTCGGGTGGACTTGGTCGAAATATCAAAGCAATCAAGGATGGATTCGCTCCAATATGAAATACAGAACTAAAAATAGCCAAGTTTGTTTGCCCTTGATTATTGACAGTTCCCAGCAACGAAACGCTTTTGAATCCGCCCAAACTATTAATAAAATGAACACGCTCTTGTTTTTCCATATTCATTATTACCTCAAAAGAGAAGTGTTTTTTCATTATTATTTTGTGTTTTAATTTATGATGACCCATTTTTTGTCACTGTTCAATTGGAAAGTTCCAATGTGCTCTTTGTTCCACTCTTGCGGGGAAATCAACGACAAAAAGTAAGTGCTGTCGGCTGCGATATAAAGATGATAAATTTCGCCAATAACGGGTTCAAACGAAAATTTTGCATTATAAACTAATTCGTTCCACTCAAATTCTTCCATTAATTTTTGATATTGCAGTTTCAGTTCATTGAACTTGTTTGCAAACTCTTTGTTGACATTGCTGATGCCTCTATTTTTCCAAGAAACAACATCATCTGTTCTAATTACTGGCGCGCCAACATTGGTTCCATAAGGCAAAACATTGGCGTTGTATCCGCTTTCTTTGGAAAAAACAATATTATCAGGTTTTTCTTTTTCCATTATTTATTACCTTTTAGAAATTTTATTGTTAGAAATAGCACGTTGCAGTTTGCATTTAAATCGGTCGATACCTTCAAGACGCTTGGCAAGATGCTTGGTTTTGCAATTTTCAACACGCTTTCGCCAAAGTTTGTAACTAGAAAATTTTAGCTCTTTTTTCATCAACGCTTTTACGTCGGCTTCCGCCAATCCGAATTGAAATTTTATGGCATCAAACGGAGTGCGATCTTCCCAAGCCATTTCGATAATTCTGTCAATAGCAATAGTATCTAATTCTGTTTTTTGTAAAATTGGCATTGTTTTGTTTAATTAAAATTAAATAAAGTTAAACAAAATTACGCAATTTGATTTGAAATTCCATTACAATTAAAAATAAAAAAAATCCGTTGCTTGAATTTAAGCAACGGATTCATAAATAATAAAGTGGTTTTCTTAAAAAAGAGTTGCCACTTGTTGGTTTACAAACTCTAAAAATCGTTCATCTTCTTCGGTAAACGGATCGAGAACGTGGCTATCAATGTCAATTTGCCCAATATTTTCGCCATTTACAAAAAGTGGCACGACAATTTCGGATTTTACGGTAAAACTGCAGGCGATGTAATTGTCCTGAGCAGCGACATCGGGAACCACAAAATTAGCATTAGAAACCGCAACTTGCCCACAAATACCTTTTCCAAAAGGAATTACAGTATGATCGGTTTCAGCTCCAACATATGGACCAAGATGCAAAGTTTTGGTCTCTTGATTGGCAAAATAAAACCCAACCCAATTGTAATACGCGACAGAATTGCTAAGAAGTTCGCAAATTTTCAAGAGTTTTTCTTCTCGTGAAATGGCGGAATTTGAAGTAATTTCGGTTACTTTTGGTTTTAATTCTTCGAAAGTCATAGTCATCTTTTTTTTTGTAAAAGTATTTAAATGTGCCATTCTAATTTTATATAAATTTGTTAAAAATTCGATTTTGAAAAAATATTTAATTCTCTACAAACCTTTTTTGCTGTTTTTAGGCAAGTTTTTGCTGACTTACTTGCTTTTGACTTTTATATATCAAAGCTATTTAGGTCAATTTGATGTCAAGAAATTAGAGATTGATGGATTCACACAAATTGTGGCAAACCAAACTGAAGACGTATTACTTTTTTTTAATTGCGATGTAAAAACAGCTCCAAATCTAAGAGAACCTGGAGTAAATTTATACTACAATCAAACTCCTATCGCTCGAATCATCGAAGGTTGCAACGCATTGAGTGTCATTATTTTGTTCATTTCCTTTATAATTGCATTTTCTGGAAATATAAAATCCACCGTTTTATATATCATTAGCGGAAGCATTCTTATTCATATTCTGAACGTTATTCGAATTGCACTTTTATGCGTTTTGATGTATGATTATCCCAAACAGAAACATCTTTTGCACGGCGTTTTGTTTCCTTTATTTATTTATGGTGTCGTTTTTTTGTTGTGGATTATTTGGGTTAATAAATTTTCAAAATATGCTAAAAAAAATATTCAATCATAAAGTAAGAATTGCATTGGCAATGGTTTTTATCATCGCATTGGTTCTTGTACGAGCTTATGAAGACAGTTTGTTTTATGACCCTTTTCTAGATTATTTCAAATCGGATTATTACAATTTACCTATTCCAGAAATCGATAATCTCCAATTATTTGGCGGTTTAGTATTCCGCTATTTTTTAAATACCACATTGTCATTAGCCATAATTTACGTCTTATTTAAAGATATCGATGCCATAAAATTTGCTTCCTTTTTGTATTTTATTTTTTTTGTAATTCTGGTCGCCGCTTTCTATTTCATTCTTTTAAAAAATGGCGAAACCAACAAAATGGGCTTGTTCTACATCAGACGATTTTTGATACAACCTATATTTTTGCTATTGTTTCTTCCTGCTTTTTACTATCAAAAGCAAAAAAAATAATCTTTTGAGTTTCTCAAAAAAAGTTCTAATAATACAGCCGTATATTTCGTTATATTTACAATTTACCAATTACAAGACACTATGTTTAAAGATTTTTTTCGAAAAATAGTACTGATTTTTATTGTCAGTTCAGCTGTTGCTCAAACAGAAACTGAGATTGTTCCTCCATATAATATCAAAACGGTTTCTTTTTTACAAAGCAACGAAAATGCAGTTCCAATATTTGAATTAGGCGATGGTTTCATGTTTCAATTTGATGATTTATTCGGAAATGAAGCCAATTATTACTTCGAAATCGTGCATTGTGACTACAATTGGAATCCAACCGATATTCCAAAAACCGAGTATATGAAAGGGTTTGACGGTCAAAGAATTCAAGAATATGAAAACTCCATCAATACGTTACAAATCTATTCACACTACAAATTGCCCATTCCCAATCAATACATGCAATTGCGAATCAGTGGCAATTATGTTTTGAAAATTTTAAATGAAAACAAAGAGGTAATTTTATCTCGAAAATTCATCGTTTACGAAGATTTGGTAACGGTGCCAATGCAAATTAGACGCGCCCGAACCGCAAATTATTTGGACTATAAACACAATATCGAATTTTCGATCAAGTCGCTTGTTATCAATTTTCAAAACCCACTGAAAAATGTAAAAGTAACTTTGCTACAAAACGGACAATTCAATACCGCCATCAAAAATATAGTTCCGCAATACACCATTGGCAATGATTTAATTTATAAATATGACACCCAAACCCAATATTGGGCTGGAAACGAATTTTTGTATTTTGACAATAGCGACATACGCTCAGCTGGTAATAATATCTCGCGTGTAGATTCAAACAGCGGCATATATAATTCGAATTTATACACCAATAATGCCCGAGCTAATTACCCGTATTCCGTAACTCCAGATGTCAATGGAAATTTTGTAGTTCGCAACATTGGCGGAACCAAAAACGAAATCGAAGCCGATTATGCTTGGGTGTATTTCAGTCTTTCGGCGCCTACTTTTATGAAAAATAAAGGTATTTATGTTACAGGAATGTTCAATAATTACAGCTTATCGCCAGAATACAAAATGGACTTCAACAAAGAAAAAAACACCTACGAAAAAGCCATTCTCATCAAACAAGGATTCACCAATTTTCAGTACCAAATCGCCGACGACAAAGGAAATATTGATGCTGAAAATGCCATAGACGGTAATTTTTGGCAAACCGAAAACGAATATACCATTCTCGTATATTATCGCCAAAACAACGACCGCTACGAGAGAGTCATCGGTAAAGCCAGCGCAAATTCAAATGTCGCAATTGACTAAAAAACATTTCTTAAAAAAGCACAACTAACTCTTTTTTTTGTAAATTTGCTTTTATTAAACTCATTTGTAATACATTGCTATGGTTTCTCAAATCACAAGAGGCATAAAAATATCGGTTCTGACTAGTTTTGAAGGCACTTACTTCAAGAACTACAAGATTCATTTCGCTTTTAGTTACGAAATCACCATCGAAAACCACAGCAAGGATTCGGTGCAATTAATCTCGCGTCATTGGGAAATTTTCGATTCTCTAAACAATATAGAAGTTGTTGATGGCGAAGGCGTTATTGGCAAAAAACCAGTTCTAAAACCCGGAGAATTACACACTTACAACTCGGGCTGCCTGCTAGCTTCTCCCTACGGAGCTATGAAAGGCTACTTCAATATGGTAAATTTCACCTCTACAAAAACGTTCAAAGTTATCGTGCCAACATTCAAATTGTGTGCGCCATTTGCTATGAATTAATTATTTTTAGAAGCTCTTTCCAGCTCTACATTACAACTCCTCGCTCCAAAAGCTTTTTTCTAATGCAATTGCAGGAGCTTCCTTTGGTCGCTCTACAATTACAAGAAAAAATAACTTTTCTCACTGCGGGGTTTTCATTTCTATCTGGGCTAACTCTAAAACAGAATCATCAGATTCAAACCATTAATTGCGTATTTTTAAAACAATCCTTCGTACTTTTGTGAAAAATTTTCAAATTCTCAAAATTAAAAAAATATGCTTAAAGGATTTTTCAATGCACCAAAAGCCGTAAACGAACCTGTAAAATCGTACGCACCCAATTCTCCCGAAAAAGCTGCCGTACTTGCTGCTTATAAAACCATGTGGAATTCAACAATCGACGTACCACTTTATATAGGAAGCGAAGAAATCAGAACCGGAAACACCCACAATATGACAGCACCTCACGACCACAAACACGTGGTGGGAACCTATCATCTTGCCGAAAAAGTTCATGTCGAAAAAGCCATTGCAAATTGTCTTGAAGCCAAAACCAAATGGGCAAATATGGCTTGGGAACAACGCGCCGCCATTTTCCTGAAAGCCGCAGAATTAATTGCCGGACCTTACAGAGCAAAGATAAATGCCGCAACAATGATTGCGCAATCCAAAAATATATACCAAGCCGAAATTGATGCTGCCTGTGAATTCGTGGATTTTTTGCGTTACAACGTGGAATTCATGACCCAAATTTATGCTGACCAACCCAAATCTACTTCCGATGTTTGGAACCGATTGGAATATCGTCCGCTAGAAGGTTTTGTGTATGCAATCACACCTTTCAACTTCACTGCTATTGCTGGAAATCTTCCCGCAAGTGCTGCAATGATGGGAAATGTTGTGGTTTGGAAACCTAGCGACAGCCAAGTTTTTTCAGCCAAAATCATCATCGATGTGTTCAAAGAAGCTGGACTTCCTGATGGTGTCATCAACGTGGTTTTTGGCGATGCTTTGATGATTACCGATACCGTTTTGGCAAGTCGTGATTTTGCAGGAGTTCATTTTACAGGTTCTACTCACGTATTCAAAGATATTTGGGCAAAAATTGGAACCAATATTCATCACTATAAAACCTACCCAAGAATTGTGGGAGAAACTGGCGGAAAAGATTTTGTTGTAGCGCATCCAAGTGCGAATGTGAAACAAGTTGCCACTGGAATCGTTCGTGGCGCTTTCGAATTTCAAGGTCAAAAATGTTCTGCCGCTTCGAGAGCTTATGTTCCGCAAAGTATGTGGCCAGAACTCAAAAAACAATTGATTACTGACGTGAAATCTATGAAAATGGGTTCGCCAGAAGATTTTGGTAATTTTATTACCGCAGTTATTCACGAAGGTTCTTTTGATAAACTGGCAAGCTTCATTGACCAAGCCAAAAAAGATACAGATGCCGAAATTATCGTAGGCGGAAATTACGACAAATCAGTTGGTTATTTTATTGAACCAACCATAATCGTGACCACGAATCCACATTACACCACAATGGAAACCGAATTGTTTGGACCCATCCTGACACTTTATGTTTATGAAGACGATCAATGGGAAGAAACTTTAAAACTAGTAGACTCCACTTCGGAATACGCCTTGACTGGAGCGATTTTTAGCCAAGATCGTTACGCAATTGAAGAAGCTACAATTACTTTGCAAAACGCAGCAGGAAATTTCTACATCAACGACAAACCAACTGGAGCCGTTGTGGGAATGCAGCCTTTTGGTGGTGCAAGAGCTTCCGGAACCAATGACAAAGCGGGTTCAGCATTGAACTTGTTGCGTTGGGCTTCGCCAAGAACCATCAAGGAAACTTTTGTTACGCCGGAAGATTATAGATACCCGTTTTTGGGAGAATAATTTTCGAAGTACGAAGTTAGATATACGAAGTACGATATTTAAAAACCCACAAGAATCAAGGTAATTGAGTTCTTGTGGGTTTTGTTTTTTGTGGAACAATATCATCCTGTAAAGAAGTAACTAATTCATTCAAACCAATCTTTGCCGTTTTCTAAACGTTTAAAAAAATCAGTAAAAGAATTTCCTATTTCAATGTGATAATCTTTATTCAAATCAATAAATGGAGATAATACTATTCTATATTCATTATTTTTCGTAAATTCTATTGCTATAAACTCTGAGCTTCCATTTCCGCCGATTCCAATTGTATTTGTTAGATTGTCAGTAATTTGATAATCATTATTCATTTCTACAAGTTCATTCAAATCCCAAAGTATCACATATTCATTTCCTAAAAAACTTTCGTTTCCTAAATAGTTTAGTAAATAAAATTTATAATCTTCGGGAAGTTTAAAATTAATTTTATTTTCAATTTCTTCAATACTAATTTTTGGTTTTCCAACCCTTCTTTTAAAATTATTCTTGTACAATATTTGTTCTATTTTCATCATATATTTCAGAATAAATAATTAGTTTAGTTTTCCACCAATATTAAACATACTTAAGTCAAATAAACAAAAAATTATAACTTTTCAATTATTCGTAATCCCTAACTCGTAAACTTCAACGGTAAATGCACGACTTTCTTAGTCTCGAAAAATTCATCATCAAAAAAGTCTGCCAAGTTATACTCGCTCGCTTTCGGGAAATCCTTTAATTCTTCGGTTAAATCGCCGCCTTTTAGGTAGAGAATTCCGTTTTTGAGTTCGTGTTTGTGTTTCTTTTTGATTTTGTCCTTTATCCAAGATACAAAATCGGGCATATTGGTCACGGCACGACTCACTATAAAATCGAAATCGCCTTTTACCAATTCGGCACGCTTTTGTTCCGCTTTCACGTTTTTGAGTTCTAATGCTTCGGCAACAGCCTGAACCACTTTTATTTTTTTGGCAATGACATCAATCAAATAAAAACGAGTTTCCGGAAAGAGAATCGCCAAGGGAATTCCTGGAAAACCTCCGCCAGTTCCCACATCCAAGACAAAAGTTCCGGGTTCGAATTTTATGACTTTGGCAATTCCCAACGAATGCAAAATGTGTTTGGTGTACAATTCGTCAATATCTTTTCGGGAAATTACGTTGATTTTGGCATTCCAATCGTGGTATAAAAAATCCAGTTTTGCGAATTGTTCTTTTTGAAGTTCAGTTAAATAAGGAAAATACTTTTGAATCTCGTCCATTGTTATAAATTTTAACAAAAGTACAGTTTTTAGTTTTGAATATTTAACTCAAATTTACAGATTGAAAATTTTTAATAATTATCTTTGCACAATATTCAAAATCAACAATGAACAACGCCGCCCCTACATTTGCGAAGCAAGACAATCTAAAGTTCTTCAGAACGCTTAACTCTCGGGTGAACAGCTATTTCAAAGAAAACAACATACCAAAAACAGGCAACTGGAAAATCCATTTGAAAACCGTGATTCTTTTTACCGTTTTTCTAGTTCCCTATTTTTTGATACTCACTTTACCTATGCCTTTTTGGGCACATTTACTTTTGACCATCGTTATGGGAATTGGAATGGCGGGAATTGGGATGAACGTGATGCACGACGCCAATCACGGTTCTTATTCAACTAAAAGTTGGGTCAATAAATTTATGGGAGGAACGATTTATGTTTTGGCTGGAAACGTTCACAACTGGCAAGTACAACATAATGTTTTACACCATACGTACACGAACATCATCGGTCACGACGAAGACTTGGAAGCAGGAAGAATTATGCGTTTTTCCAAAGAAGCTCAATGGCATAAATTCCATAAATTCCAACAATATTATGCTGTTTTTTTATACGGTTTATTGACTTTCAATTGGGCAATCACTACTGATTTCAAGCAAATGAGAAGTTACCTCAAAAGAAAATTGTCTTATGGCGAGCCAAAAAGTCCTAAAATTCTTTGGACCACTTTAATCATTACCAAAGTTATTTATATAGCGATTTGGATTGTTTTGCCAATACTAATTGGAATCACTTGGTGGAAAGTTTTGGTTGGATTTTTCTTAATGCATTATACGGCTGGATTAATTTTGAGTATCGTATTCCAATTGGCACACGTTGTAGATGAAGCTGCGAATCCTATTCCAAACGAAGAAGGGGAAATGGAAAACACTTGGGCGGTTCATCAATTGTTTACCACCGTCAATTTTGCTCCAAAAAACAAAATCGTAAACTGGTACACTGGAGGTTTAAACCACCAAATTGAGCACCATATTTTTCCGCATATTAGTCACGTACATTATAATAAAATTTCGAAAATTGTAAAAGAAACGGCTAAAGAATGCCAATTGCCTTATTACGAATACAAAACTTTTAGAGCTGCGGTAATTGCCCATTTCAAACATTTGAAAGAACTGGGAATGAAACCCGCTTTGCAATAACAAACAATAAATAACCAACTTTATAAATTAAAATTACATTTAATGAACAATTTGCTTTCAGACAGAATCAATAATTTAGCTACTTCACAAACGTTAGCTATGGCTGCATTAGCCAGAGAATTAAAAGCTCAAGGAAAAGATATTATCAGTTTAAGTTTGGGTGAACCCGATTTCAACACACCAGATTTCATCAAAGAAGCTGCCAAAAAAGCTATCGACGAAAACTACAGCACCTACTCTCCAGTAGATGGATACGGCGACTTGAAAGAAGCTATTTGCAGAAAATTCAAAAGAGACAACGGACTAGATTACAAACCATCCCAAATCGTAGTATCTACAGGAGCAAAACAATCGCTTTACAATATTGCTCAAGTAATGCTAAACGACGGTGACGAAGTTATTTTGCCAGCACCTTACTGGGTTTCTTACTTCGAAATCGTGAAATTATCAGGTGGAGTTCCTGTAGAAGTGCCAACTTCTGTAGAAACTGATTTCAAAATCACCCCAGAACAATTAGAAGCTGCTATCACACCAAAAACAAAAATGATGTGGTTTAGTTCTCCTTGCAATCCATCTGGATCTGTATATAACAGAGAAGAACTGACTGCTTTGGCTAAAGTATTGGAAAAATATCCAAACATTATTGTTGTTGCAGACGAAATCTATGAGCACATCAATTTCTCTGGGACTTTTTGCAGCATCGGATCTATTCCGGGAATGTTGGAAAAAACAGTTACAGTAAACGGACTTGCCAAAGCTTTCGCAATGACAGGATACAGAATTGGTTACATCGGAGCACCAGAATTTATCGCAAAAGCGTGTACAAAAATTCAAGGTCAAGTAACCTCAGGAGCAAATTCCGTAGCGCAAAGAGCTGCTATTACTGCTGTTGATGCCGACCCAAGTGTATTAAATCATATGGTTCAAGCCTTCCACAGTCGTAGAGATTTAGTGGTTGGATTATTGAAAGAAATTCCAGGAATCAAAATCAACGTTCCAGAAGGAGCATTTTATGTATTCCCAGACGTTTCTTCTTTCTTCGGAAAAACATTGAAAGGAACTGAAATCAACAATGCAAACGACGTTTCAATGTATCTATTGGCCGAAGCTTGTGTGGCTACAGTAACAGGAGATGCTTTTGGAAATCCAGATTGTATTCGTTTCTCTTATGCCACTAGCGAAGACCAATTAATCGAAGCCTTAAAAAGAATTAAAGACGCTTTGGCAGGATAAGCTATACTTCTATTTTAATACCAAAAGCCTCAAGATGATTTTCTTGAGGCTTTTTTTTCCCTTCCCCCCTAAAATTAAAGAACTCA
>ERZ724520.1583-NODE-1583-length-11181-cov-5.414794_pt1 | contig 11181 bp, 6 predicted proteins | sample MGYA00376053_ERZ724520 | MGnify/ENA primary metagenome ERZ724520 (study PRJEB28724, sample SAMN07190886) | activated sludge metagenome | isolation source: activated sludge of sewage treatment plant in Hong Hong | place: USA: Christiansburg, Virginia | collected... | reverse complement strand
CAGAGGGGATGGATCAAGAAAAATGCATATAGTTTTCCCAGCACAACTGGTTAATGATAGCTTAAAATTACCAGTTTATTTAACTCAAAGCCATAAACAAAAAATGTTTGAGGCATTTGAGGATACTAAAAAAATGGTCACAAAATATAATCCATTTATTAGTTTGAATTCTGTAAAATAACTAGATTTTTCCTGTTGAAAAAAAAGCTAAAAAAGTTTTGTTTTATCTAATAAAACTGTATCTTGGTCTATTATAATTTGTTACTGTTTTAGAAAGAAAAAAAATTATGCATATAGCAATTGCTGGAAATATTGGGTCGGGTAAAACTACATTAACGTCATTATTAGCTAAACATTATAAATGGACTCCGCATTATGAAGATGCTGATGATAACCCGTATTTAAATGATTTTTATGACGATATGCAACGTTGGTCATTTAATTTGCAAGTGTATTTTTTAAATTCTCGTTTTGGACAAGTTCAAGAAATTCGTTCAGGAAAGCAAAAGGTAGTTCAGGATAGAACGATTTATGAAGATGCTTATATCTTTGCTCCTAATCTTCACGCAATGGGTTTAATGACCACTCGCGATTATGATAATTACTTTAGTTTATTTAAATTAATGGATAGCTTAGTTAAAGCGCCTGATTTAATTATATATTTAAGGGCATCAGTTCCAACATTGGTAAAACATATTCAAAAAAGAGGTAGAGATTACGAAAATTCAATACGTTTAGATTATTTAAAAAGATTAAACGAACGTTATGAAGCATGGATTACTACATATGAAGGTGGAAAATTGCTTATTGTAGATATTGATGAAATTAATTTTTCTGAAAATAAAGAAGATTTTGGGAAAGTTATTAGAATGATTGATGCTGAGGTTAATGGTTTATTTAAATAGTTAATATTGAGTGAGAATTTAAATAGCGAAAAGGAATTTGTTCAAGAACAGTACAAAAAGCTGTTGAATGAAGTAAAGGAGCATGGAAATGTTTTAATTACTCATATTGGCGAATTATCACAAAACGTTATTTCAGTTTTAGAAAGTGAAGTTGAAGAAAAGGTTACTGGTTTAGAATTAGCAAAAGGTCCTGTAAAGAAAATATTTTTTATTAGTGTAGAAACTTTGCAAAATATGCTTATTCATGGGCATAAGGGAAATGCTGGAGAACAACAAAATTTTTTCATTTTATTAAAAACAGATTCTTGTATCAATATTATATCTGCTAATTTGGTTGCTAATGATGCAATTCATACACTTGAAAAGCAAATACATGTAATTAACTCATTTGATGATGAGAAAGCTTTAAAAGCCTATTATTTAGAGCATTTAGAAAGTAATACTATGAGTGATAAGGGCGGTGCTGGATTAGGATTTATTACTATTGCTATGAAAAGTGCTAATAAGCTAAAAACTAAGTTCGAAAAAATTAATGATAATTTTTCTCTGTTTACATTAACTTCAAAAATTAACTTAGATTAATTTAGTCACTTTAAATTTTTCATTTTCTTCCGTTATTAAATTTAAACCAGGCGTTTTCCCTATCTTAATTTCTCCAAATTGATGGTCTATTCCCAAAAATAAAGCACCATTATAGGTTGCCATTTTTAATAAAGTTTCAGTTGTTGTTCCTGGGAAATACTGTTTAATAACGTTTATTTCATCAATAATAGATAATGTTGAATTACTTGCTAAGCTATCTGTACCAAGTGTAATGTTGCAGTTTTTTGATAAGAGTAACTCAATGTTAGGCAATGTATTTTCAATATATAAGTTCGCATTGGGACAAAGACACCAAAATAGTTTTTTATGTAATTGATTTGCATTTTCAATATCCGCCGAATTACTAAATGTGTTATGCACTAATAAAGTATTTACCTCACTATTAAATGATGAAAGGATTGATTGCAAACTTGTTTTTCCAGTGGCATTAAAATAATCAATGTTTAACCCTAATGATTCATAAAGTTTTAAATAGTCACCAGTTTTAGTTTCGAAAAACAAGTTCTCTGCAATACTTTCTTGATTATGAATACTTGTAGGCTTTAAAATAGTTTCACAAAAGTTAGAAATTAAAGTAATTAAATCAGTTGAACTACTGTAAGGAGCATGTGGTGCAAATGAAGTGCTTAGTTTGTTTTCTGAAAACTCATTATATAATTTTAAACCATTATTAAATACTAGCGATGAATTTGAGGGATTTAATCCAATTAGCTCAACAAATGTATGGTAATAAAGCGATGATTTTTTTTTAATTTCAAGAGAGTAATTTGTATTACTTATATCTCCAACGGCTACAATCCCTTGGGTTTTCATATAGGCATCGGCTTCATGCATTGCCAATTCAATACTTTCAATTGATTTAGTATTTCTTTTTTTTATAATATCCAAAGCAAAATTAACAATACCTGTTTTTTGAGGAATTTCATTTTGTAAATGACTCAGTTCTAAATGACAATGTGTATTTATAAAACCAGGAGAAATAATGCCTTTATGTAATTCTAAATGATTTAGTCCAATTTCATTTTTTGAAATAATATCGCAAATTGCATTTGCATCATTTATTACAATTACGGTGTTTTCTGGTAAAAAGCTTAATCCAGAAAAGATATGTGACGCACTAATAAAACGCATAGTGTAAAATTAATATTAATATCAATACTAATTTTATATTAAGTTAATTAATACAAGTAAGAGTTTGTTTTTTACCAATTAAAAGAAAATCAAAAGTAATAAGTACTGCAATTAAAATTATTGTAATAACTTTGGGTTTAGATTATGGAAGTTAAAAAAGACATACGCGCATTAACCTTGCAAGAAATTACTGATTTACTAAAAGCAAAAGGTGAGGCAAAATTTCGTGCGAAACAAATTTATGAATGGCTTTGGCAAAAAACTGCACATAATTTTGATGACATGAGTAACCTTTCAAAGCCTTTGCGCGATTGGTTAAACCAAACCTTTGTAATAAATGCGGTAACAATTTCAGATCAGCAAATTAGTAACGATAAAACCATAAAATGTGCTATGAAATTGCATGATGGCAATGTGGTTGAAAGCGTATTAATTCCTACAAAAACCAGAATGACGGCCTGCATATCTTCGCAAGTAGGGTGTAGTTTAACCTGTAAATTTTGTGCAACTGGAAAATTAAAACGTTTGCGTAATTTAAATGCAGATGAAATTTATGATCAGGTGGCATTGGTTAAAAATTTGGCTGAAACAAAATACAGCCAAGCTCTTACAAATATAGTATATATGGGTATGGGCGAACCTTTACTTAATTATGCAGAAACCATAAGGTCGGTAGATAGAATAACTTCACCTGATGGCTTAAATATGAGTCCTAGTAGAATTACAGTGAGTACTGCGGGTATTGCTAAAATGATAATGAAGCTGGGCGACGATGGCGTTAAATTTAATTTAGCGCTTTCTTTACATGCGGCTAATGATGAAAAACGTAATCATATAATGCCAATTAATGAATCTAATAGTTTAGATAATTTAGAAGAAGCATTGAATTATTTTTATGAAAAAACGGGTTCGCGTGTAACCTTTGAATACATTGTGTTTAAAGATTTTAATGATGGTATACAAGATGCAAAAGAGCTGGCAGATTTTTGCAGAAAAACAACAGCAAAAGTAAATATTATTGAATATAACCCAATTGATGATGGTGAGTTTAAACAAACAACACCAGAACGATTAGATGCCTTTGTGAAGCATTTAGAGGGCAAAGGAGTAATTGTAAATGTTCGCCGAAGCAGAGGTAAAGATATTGATGCAGCTTGCGGACAATTAGTGAATAAAAATAAAAGCGCTAGTCAGGTTTTTAAGTGATTTTTTTTGGAAGTAATATGACCGATTAAGTTTAAAATTTAACCGTTTAAAGGCTAGCTATTTGTTGTCATAGTTATATGTTTTAATTTAGTAAAACAGCAAAACTATGCATGCCATCAAACACATATTAGTAATATTTCTTTTTGCATGTATTTTTGGTATTCCAAAATTTGGTTATGGGCAATTATATAAATCCATGTCAATTGAATATCAAGTAACGCAACGTGGAGGAATAGTTTATTTATCAAATTCATTTATCGGTTGTGGTTCTAATCCTTTAACTTCTGGAGGTACATGCCAAACAGCCGTAAATCAAATGCCACCGTCCTCAATTGGTGCCTATAATAATAATAATTTTCCATCTGGTGTGCCTATAGATATTGATGGAGATCCAACTACAGTGATGTCGTCAAGCGATAGTTTAAGTTTGCCTGCCTGCAGTGAAATTTCTTTTGCAGGCTTGTATTGGATGTCATATTCTTCAATTTTAAATCCCTTAAATGATTCAGTTGCTAAATTTAAATTTGATAATGGTGTATATCAAATTATTAAAGCAGATACTGTTTCAATAGTAAATTTTGGACCACCAAACACCGTTTTATACAGTTGTTTTAAAAATTTAACTACTGAGTTTCAAACAGCAGGTATTAATACACGGTTTACTTTTGCTGATGCTAAATACATTCCAAACCCTGGACTTACTAATGATGCCGGTGGTTGGACAGTAATAATTGTTTATAAAAATAATTTTGAAAAAACTAGGCACTTAACTGTTTTTGATGGATGGGCAAGTATTACAGCGGCACTGCCCATTTTAGATGTACCAGTTACTGGTTTTCAAACACAATCTACTGGAAATTTTGATGTAGAATTTGGTATGGTAACATTTGATGGAGATAGAGGTGCAATTGGTGATGGTGCAGAAATTAAAGGACAAGGATCTGCTACTTTTACACCATTATTTGATGCCATACACGATGCAAATAATGTTTTTAATAGTACAATTTCTAATAATGGAGTATTAACACCATTTAGAATCCCAAGTTTAAATAATACTTTAGGGCATGATGCCAGTATTTTCCGTCCTAATAATTCAACATTTCAGTACTTAGCAAATAATACAAGTTCATTAACCGTTAGGGTAAATACAGGCGGCGAAAATTATAATATTTATGCCATGTCAACGGTAATTGATGCCTTTGAACCGAAAGGATTTATTTCTTTATCATACAGAGATGTGAATGGAGGAGCCGTAAATGCCGGAGACATTATAGAGTATAAAATAAAAACCTTTAATATGGGTGAAGATCAATCTGCAAATACTTATGTAGTTGATACAATTAATCCCAAACTAAATTATATTCCAAACTCAACAAAAATAACCTTTGGTAGTAATTTAGGTCCAAAAACAGATGTGCTGGCAGATGACCAAGTTGATTATAATGCAATAAGCAAACAACTTAAAATTAGAATAGGAGCTGGTGCTAATGCATTTATTGGAGGACTAATTAATGCCTCACCAACTGGCGCGGACAGTACAATTATTACCTACAGTGTAACTGTTTCAAATAATTGTATTGAATTACATTGCGATTCTGTTGTTAGAAGTGAGGCCTTTTTATATGAAACTGGAGCCATTTCTACTCATACTTTTGTTTCTAGTAGTTCGCAATCATATCCAAGTTTAATTCCAGGAATTTGTAGTTTAAATTCAAATCAAACTATTTTAGTAGCAACTGCATCCTGTTTATTGCCAAGTGCAATTAATACATCTCCTATTTGCGAAGGAGGCAATTTTAATTTGGATGTAAATAATTTGCATCCTGCTATTTTGTTTAATTGGACTGGACCTAATGCATTTACCTCTAGTATTCAAAATCCTAGTTTTATCAGTACTTCTACAGTAACAAGTGGTACCTATACTTTAATTGTATCTAGTCCTGGTGTTGCATGTACTTATTCATCTGTTACAACTGCCACTGTAAATCCTTTACCTGTTGTTAATTATAGTTACACACCTGCTTGTTTAAATATGCCTACTGATTTTACTGATTTATCAACAGTATCTTCAGGTACAATAAATACGTGGGCGTGGGATTTTAATAATGATGGCATAGTAGATAATTCAACACAAAACCCTAGTTTTAGTTATACAAGTTTTGGTGCTTCTATTGCTACTTTAACAGTAACAACATTAGCCACTTGCACTAATACTATTAGTTTACCAATTGTTATAAATGCTAATCCAGTTCCAAATTTTTCTGTTGTAAATACATGTATTAATACTCAACCTAATGTATTTGATGCTACAGCTTCCGTTATTAGTGTTGGCACAAACACAGCTTATGCATGGGCTTTTGGCGATGGTTCAAATGCAAGTGGAGTAAACGTGAATCATTCATATGGTTTACCAACGGTTTACAATGTGTCACTCTCTGTTACTTCAGATAGGGGCTGTGTAACAACTATAAGTAAACCAATCGAAATTTATCCTAAACCATCTGTGTCAATTAATAATTCGGTGAGTTGTTTTAATAAAATAACAAATTTTAGTGTAACAACTTTGCCAGGGAGCGGCTCAGTAACTAGTTGGAATTGGGATTTTAATAGTTTTATTGCTACAATTGAAGCAACAGGACAAACAACAAATTTTGTTTTTCCTGCAGCTGGTAGTCAAACCATTGCATTAATTACTGAAACAAATTTTGGATGCAGAGATACCATTAAAAAAGTACTGTATGTTGATTATGTTCCTAGTCCACTTTTTACGGTTGATAATCCAGCTGGTTGCCCTAGTCACTGTGTAACATTTACTGATTTTACCTTACCAATTCCAGCTCCTGGTTTTAATGCAGATTGGAAATGGGTTTTTGGTGATGGTTCTGAAATTCATTCTTCATCTGGAAATCCTCAAGCGCATTGTTATAATAATTTAAGTTCAAGTGCATTGCAATCTTACGATGTTAAGTTAGTTGTTACTACAAGTAGGGGTTGTAAAGATTCATTAATAAAAAATAATTACATTACAGTTTATCCAAAGCCAAATGCCGATTTTGATGTAAATCCAAATCCTACAAATGTATTAACGCCCTTAGTTAACTTTACGAATCTAAGTACAGATTTTAATAAATGGTGGTGGAGTTTTGGAGATGGAAGCAACAGAGATTCTATAAACCTAAATCCTACACATTTTTATAATGGTGATAATGCTGGATATTACACTTCGGCATTAGTAGTGCAAAACAGTTATGGTTGCTTAGATACAGCAATTAGAGTTATAGAAGTTCAGCCAGAATTCACATTTTATATTCCCAACTCATTTACTCCCGAAAATGGAGATGGTATAAATGATGTTTTTACAGGAATGGGAATTGGAATTGAAAAATATGAAATGTGGATTTTTGACCGCTGGGGTGCAATGATATATTATACAGATGATATAAGAAAAGGCTGGAATGGAAAAGTGCAAGGCAAACCAAATGAAGTAAAAATAGATGTGTATGTTTGGAAGGTAAATTTAGTAGATGTGTTTGCTAAAAAGCATAATTATATTGGGCACGTAACGGTTATTAGGTAAGTTAAGCAGGGTTGCTGAAAATTGTTTTATTTTTTTCAATTTAGATAAATGAACACTGCAATTGTTCAAGAGCTTATATCACTGGCATTTTTAATTTTTCGTACTTCAGTAGGCTTAGTAATTGTATCAGTGTTAGCGAATTAATTTACACTAGCACTTCTGTCCATATCATCACCATTTAGCTTAATTTAATCGGCATTAACTTAGCCAATTTTGGCTTAGTTTGGCAGCTGAACTTCCACCTAAATGCATATTGGTTGGAGTTATAGTAGTGGCATTATAGATGCCTGAGAAGCAATTGCAATTATCAATATTAGTAAAAAGTACTTTTTCATGTTTATCTCATACTTTTTTCTTAGTCAAAAAAGTATGCAATCCGCCAGCTGGCGGACTAAAATATGCGCCTCGCTCTCTTTTAATTTTTAAGATTCGTTTTTGAAAGAGAACTAAAGCTCTTTCAAACTCATCTAAAAAAATTAAAATTCACTTCCTATCTGCTCGCATTTTTGACAACCCACGCACATTTTTCAATTTATGTTTTATTTTCATTTCTAAGTTTTTCGTCATTGCGAATCCCTTTAGGGTGAAGCAATCTTTATAAGTTATAAAATTGTCACGTCGTCCACTTCGACAAGCTCAGTGACCACAAGCTCAGTGCACCGCCTCTTTGCAATGCCACCGAAAAAATTGCAGTACACACTTTTCGTTCACTCCCACGCACATTTTCCAATTTATGTTTTTAACTAATCAACAATCCTTTCTATCCCTTTTGTCCCTTCAATCTCTCAAGTCCCTTATCTAATAAGCGTTACATACCCATTCTTTTTGTGAGTATCGCCATTTACATCGGTATATTCTAATACATAAAAGTAAACACCAGCTGTACATTCTATACCGCTTGTTGTTCTGCCGTCCCAAAGTAATGTTGAATGTTGAATGTTAAATGTTGAATGAATTAAATTACCCCAACTATTATAAACATTAAAACTTTTTAAATTGGAATTATTTAACTCAAATTTAAAAGTATCATTTACATTATCATTATTTGGTGTAAACACATTGGGTATTATAGGTTCTGTAACAACTACTGGCTCACAATTGGTGCTGTAGGTTACAGTTATGGTTTGGTTAGTTATGCCACACTGTGTGCTTTGCAACACATAATTGGTAGTTTGTGTTGGTTTAACTATTATTGTATTACTTGTACTTATGGGTAAGCCATTAGCAAACCATTGGTAAGTGGTTTGTATTCTTGTGGTATCTCCAAGTAGCAAACTATCACTATTATTACATATAGTATAATTTAATGCTCCTAATTGTGGAGTTGGAAGTTCATAAAGGGCTACATCATCTAATAATATATAAGCTCTATTTGATGGACTAGTAATGCAACCTCCTGATACAAAACCTGTATTTAATGTTTTCTTTTTCAAATGTGTTCCATCTCTAAAATTCCCAATAGTTAAAAATTGCTCGCCTCCTTTTGCAATAAACTTACCGCTAATCTTAACCCAATTTAATGTGTCTGTAAAACATTGTGTTGTATCCCATTGTATTTGTGGCTGTATGGTATTTGTAAAACTACCTGTAGTTGTTGTATAAATATTTGTACTTAGTAACATACTTAATTGATTTGTTGCCATGTTTGCAATATTTCCAACATTGGCATAAAACTCACCATAATAGCAATGATCTTTAATTAAAGGCTGTGGTAATTTTACGGCTACATTTTCTGAATATATTGCAGATGAATCTGTACCGTTTATAACTTCATAAATCCACAATCCAATATATGCTTCACCTAAATGTGGCATTTGGTAGGTTCTACAATTATAGGGGACTGAACTAAAAGCAGGATATGAGATTGAATTCACACAAGTATTAAAATAATCAACGGAACTACCATAATAACAAGTATACCAATTTTTAACGCTTTGAAATAATGATGTAATTGCCATAACAGTTCTGCAATCTCCAAGTGTATCTTCAAAGCTAGGATTAGGAACTAGGTTTACTTGTGCTTTAGTGTTTATAAAACAAAAAAACAAAAAAACAAAAAAACTATACTTTAATTTTATCATATTAAAAAAAAGTAAGGTTGCAATTGCAACCTTACTTTACTTTTTTATTTACTAATTATTAATTTACCAACTTTTATTTCTAAACCATTGTTAAATGCTTTGTAAACGTAAATGCCATTTGCTAGTTTACTTACATCTAATCCAATGTTTGTATCAACTATTGTTTTTTCGATAACTAATTCCCCCATTATATTATATAATTTAATTTCAATGTAATTATAGTCTTTAGTATCTATAAATAACACATCATTTGCAGGGTTGGGATATACATTTATATCTGCAATAAATACATTGCTATTCACAGGCGGAGTATATTCTCTAGCTTTAATAGATGTATTACCTAACTCACAAACATTGTAATAGCGTTTTTTTGTAATATTAAATAATACAGTTCGAGCCTGATGCACAGCACTTCCATATTGGGTTGGACATAACCAAGCTATGGCTTCAAAATCGTCTACAGTACTAGTAGTTACTTTACTATTATTTTTTAAATAAGCTATGTAAAGTGCATTAAATTGCTTTTGTGTAATATCTACATCTTCTACCACACGCACGCTTGTATTTAAAACATCTGCATTATTTAATTTAGTACTATCGCTAGTATTAATTAAACTATCCACTACAAAAAATCTACCAGTTGGCTGCATACGGCTACTATTAGCAAATGCATTTACATTAGCTGTAACACTTGGGTCTATTTGCTGTAATACTAAGTGGCTGTATAATTGCTTCCGAGCAATTTGTTTTAAACTACTTGCATAAGAACCTGTAAAACCAAAAACATTATTTGCAATATCATCACCTTTTTGCATTAATTGTGCTAAGCCAGCTGCCCCACCTAAACGCAAACCTAAAGTTGGAGTTGAAACACCTGCATTGCAGGTACCAGTTGATGCTGTAGTAGGAAAACCATTGAAAGGTAAACCTCCTGAAGTTACTGCACTTAAAATTGTATAAGGTGGAGAAGAGCGCGTGTAAAATCTACTACTACTCATATTACACAAATTGCCAGTAGAAGTTTCATTTGTACAACCAATCCAAGCATTGTCAGCACTTACAGGTCCTGGTTTAAATTGGTTACCAATTTCACCTGCTGCTCCTAATGTAAAGCCTTGGTAATTGTTTTTCATGGTGTTACCATAAAAACCATCGCCAGCAGCTGTATAACAAATACTATTTACTGCTAAACCATAACATATATTGCTTACTGTATTGCAATGTACTTTTGGTACAACGCTATTATCTGTAAATATACCCGCTTGCCACCAGTAAGAAGTTGGTGTTGGTACATCTACTATATTGTTATATACAGAGTTGTTATTGCCACCTACTGTATGTATACCAAATTGGAAGTTCCAAGCTCCTAAATCTTGCCTCATGTGCACTTCGTTATCTCTTATTTGAGTGCTAAAGGTTTGTGCTGCTTTTATACCATTATAATAACCATTTATATAATTATTATAGGCATCGTATTTTGGGAAACTAGCAGGTGTAGTTACTAATACATTTTCGGTAAAACGTATAGCAAAATTGCTTGCTGTATTACCACAAGATACTGTATTATCAAACCAGTTATTTTGAACTGTAATTTTTGAAGGATTGTTTTGATAACAGTTTACTCCCAAAGTGTTATTAATAAATTTATTACTAGCAACATTAACTACTGAGTTAGTTG
>ERZ724520.1581-NODE-1581-length-11185-cov-3.715274_pt1 | contig 11185 bp, 8 predicted proteins | sample MGYA00376053_ERZ724520 | MGnify/ENA primary metagenome ERZ724520 (study PRJEB28724, sample SAMN07190886) | activated sludge metagenome | isolation source: activated sludge of sewage treatment plant in Hong Hong | place: USA: Christiansburg, Virginia | collected... | reverse complement strand
CGCAGCCATCTTTCTTTCTATTGTGATTAATGCTTCTCCCTGAATCAAACTATCTGCAAATCGCCCCAAATGAGTTCGTTGTGAAATTGGTCTAGATAAGTCTATAAGAGCAAACGCTGAAATTGCTCCCAATGTTATTAGTGTTGAAAGAATTATAGATTTAATACCGACGCGTTTTTTGTACAACATCATTGATAAAACAAAAACGCCTGGAGTCAGCGCTAGGACACCTCCCACATCTGAACCAAAAAATGGCGCACCATCTATTGCGAGCACAATGATTAAAAATAATATTAGATATAAGTTGATATAATTCTTGGTATTATTTTTCAGAGTTGACTCTTTAACCATTGCTACAAATATGAATGAAAATATTGCAACAAAAGAGAAAGCTGAGTTCCCCCATCCCGCAAAACGACCTGCATTGATTGTTGCATTACCAAATATGGAATTAAATTGAAGTTTTCCATCGAAGAGAATATCTACTATTTGAACCACTAAATATGTTGTACTTAAAAATAAGATTACTTTGATCAGGTTCCATTTTGACATCAGCCAGCCTAATAATGTTGCACATAATATTGACACTAATCCAATTGCAATTAAAAAACCATATGCACCATTAATTACCAGTGTAAATGGTTGCATTATATAAGTAGACGAAGGGTAGCTTAATGTAATTAGTGATAGGTACTTTGCTACTTTTCTCCATTTACCAGCTCGGGTAAATGCTATCAATGAAACCAAAACAGTCGCGATGAATATTATTAATAAAGTCCAAACCGCAGGTTTTAAAGCAGCATCTCTTGCAACTGCTTGACTGTTTATTTTTTGTAAAGATTTTTCTCTATCGTGACTCGATAGTTTATTTGAGTGAAAATCCAATAAGGTATCGCCCATTGCATCAGGAGTTGCTATTCCTTGTGATTTTAGAATCGTTGGAGCTATATCTACAAGTGACACTAAACCAATGTGTCTTGTAGTTGAGCTAGATGCATATCCTCTTGGAATATCTTTACCAGCTGCAATAAAAATGGTTGTCTCTGGCAATGCTTTAGGTGAGCTTGCAGAAATAAGATAAACCTGATCATCCTTAAGCGATATCGAGGTCATTATAGAGCCAATTAATTCATCGCATTTTTTTATTGCATTAATAAAATTTGCATCTGAAATAGACCTTCTCGTTGTTGTACGTAAATCTTCTACACGCTCTAAGTCTGAGCATTCAACAACGTTTATATCATGTATTTTTAATGATTCTTTAACTTTTTTTGCAACGGCATTATTATCAAGACTGAGTTGAGTTGTATTATTTTTGGCGGTTTTTAGTAGACCTCGCGTCACATCGCCGTTAACTAAGACTCCATTTGAGTTGGTACCTACATACGCAATTGACCTATTAAAACAATTAGGATCATCACTTAGGCAACTATCTGCGTTACCAAATACAGCAATACTTTTATTGTTCTTATATAAAGCATCAGAAAAAGTACCAACTTCTGTTATATTCAAGCTCTTTGAATTTGCTCTAATAGTTTTTTCAAAACCTAACCCTAAGCCAGCAGGACTTTTACTTTTTATTACACCACGTTGATCAATAAAAATTTCTCTTGCCTTCATACCGTCAAAAATCTCGTCACTATTAACGAAATCAGAATCTAGCGATTTATCAACCACAGCCCTTGAACCAGCTGAAATTGTGGCATAACCCTCGTCTGCATTCGAACTACCTCCTAGTGTTCTTACACTTAGGTCAGCGACACTACCGACATCTATTAATTTATCTATATTTGGTGTACTTACTGTTTGTAATATTTCCCAGGTCACTCTTGGTAAGGAAACTACAAGTACACGGTTTTTTATTTTTTTAGTATCTAAGGTATTTGTTGATGCGTTTGATTTTATCGAGCCCGAAAGAATAAAAAGAAAAGCCACAATCATGACTATTATTGTTGTGGCTTTAATCTTTTGGAATTTAATCATTAAATTGATAGAAATTATTTATCTAGTTTATCTACTACTTCTTTTGCTTTTTCTTTAACGGTTTCAATTTTATCATCATGTTTATCGTCAACTTTAGAATCAACAAAATCTGCTGCCTTATCTATCACGGAATCTGCTTTTACTGCATTGTTTGATTTTCCTGTAAGACATCCCTTTATTTTATCTAGTATATTCGCCATATTAATTCTCCTCTTATATTGTATTAGCTTTTAACTCTAGGAGATTTAGCTGCTTTAATACAAATAATGATCCAGGTTATAATTGCAACAAATCCAAAGAATGTCCACTGTAGCGCATATGAGAAATGATTCTTTTCAGATAGTTCTGGAAGTCTTAATGCTTCCGGGTACCTTTCTGGGGATTGACTGTTTTGGTATTTAATTAACTGTACCCAAAATGTACTCGTAAGAGAATACGGTTCTATTCGACCAATACGTTTCTTAAAAGTATTTATATCAATTCTGTTGGTTGTTTTATTCGGTTTAATTTGTTTATCTGAGCCAAAAAGACTTTTCGACTCATTTCGCATCAATAATCCTTCTATGGAATATTCTTTTCCATCTCCAATCTTTGAAAATGCTTCACTTATGGGAGTGTCATCAAATGATATTGCTTCACCTAAGGTGGTCGGAATAAAACCTACGTTTATATAAATAATTTTTTGCAAATTATTTATTTCTGTTTCAAAAGGTGTCATTATGTTGTAGCCCGGGTCACCATCATATGAACGACCGAGAATAAGGACACTACCTTCTTTTTTATATTTTCCTTTAATCACTACTCTTCGATATTCATTTTCCTTAATAAAATCAATATCGTTTAATTCTTTGTCGTATCCATTACCCAATTTAGACAAAGAGTTTTGATTTGCCTCCATGCGTGAAGAAATTTTACTGTTAAGTGCTTTGCGTTGATCCAAACGAGAGAATTGCCACGAACTCAAAAGAAAGCAAGTCAAAGCAATCAAAAGTATGAGTATATGGCCTAGTAAATATTTTGGCTTAATTAATATGCCAAGCATGATCTATTTTTGCTTTATGGCTATATCGTAAACGGCTTTTGATACAACTTCGCATACACGCTTTTCAAAAGGTGATGCAATAATATTTTCATCATTTAGATCAGCATCATCGATAACTCCCGCGAGCGCAAAAGCAGCAGCAAGTTTCATTTCTTCGCTGACTCTGCTGGCACCTGCATCTAAAAGTCCTCTAAAAAAGCCAGGAAATACGAGCACATTATTAATCTGATTCGGATAATCACTTCTACCAGTAGCGACTACTCTCACATTATCAGGAACGATCTCAGGCATAATTTCTGGCACTGGGTTAGCCATTGCAAAAACTATTGCATCATTTGACATTTTCTCTAACATTTGTGGTGTTATTAGATTTGGTCCAGAAACACCCATAAATACATCAGCACCTTCTAGTGCATCATTAATTGTTCCACTGATATTATTTAGATTTCCTATTGTTGCCAAAAATAATTTTTCGTCTTTTAAGTCTTCTCTATCCTTACTCAAAATGCCTTTGCGATCACAAGCAATAACATCGCCAACACCTGCTTGCATCAATAATTTTGCGCAGGCAACCCCAGCAGCACCAGCTCCTAACATGACAACTTTAATTTTGTTGAAGTCTTTATTAACTACTTTACAAGCATTTATTAAAGCAGCAAGCGTAACTATTGCAGTACCATGTTGATCGTCATGAAATACAGGAATTGAGAGTTCTTGTCTCATTCTCTCTTCAGCTTCGAAACAAATCGGTGCAGCAACATCTTCTAAATTTATACCACCAAATGTTGGCTCTAGTGCTTTTGCTATAGCAACTAGTTCGTCTGCTGTTTGCGCATTTACACAAATTGGGTATGCTGCTATACCAGCAAATTCTCTAAATAGGACAGCTTTTCCTTCCATAACGGGCATTGCTGCTTGGGGTCCAATATCTCCTAACCCAAGCACAGCAGTTCCATTGCTTAAAACAGCCACTGCATTTCTACGACCCGTTAGCTCCCATACTCTTTCTGGCTCTTGTTCAATCATTGTACATATTCGGCCAACACCAGGTGTATATGCCATTGCTAAATCATCACCATCTTTTAGTTCCGTACGGCTAATAACATCGATTTTTCCACCTTTGTGGATTTCTTCAACGCCGTCTACAATGGAATCTATAGTTATGCCTTCTATGCTTTCAAAATTTTCTTTGATTTTTTCTTGATGCTCGACACCACTTGCATCGATATGCATCACATACTCGAAATCTTCTTGCTCATCTACAGAACGAATATTGCCCCCTACGCTTTTGATGCTCTCAATGACTACTTCTAAAATATTATGTTCGCTTGGGTGATGCTTCTCATTTGCATGAAAGCTGACATAAAGCCTAAATCCTGCTGATGTTCTTATGTTCAATTGCTTACCTTCCGAATCGTTAAACAAAAATAGTGCTTAACTATTATTGTGGTTTAGTATCTACAAATGCGACTTATAGCGTGAATAATCTCAAGCAGTTGATCTTGTTATTACGATGAAGATAATTTATTAAGTGATTTCACAGATTAGTCTTCGGTTTTTAGATTTAAGTATTTTCGGCTTTTATTCACTTAAGTTATCTAGCTGGAAACGTCCGAGTAGACGTGGATCAATATATCAATATTTTTTATTGAATAATATTATAAACATTTTGGATTTCCTCTTGTATTTGTTGAGTTTATTTGATAATATACATACATATGTTCGTTAAGGTAAATGCTAGAGTTTTAACAGATAATATACGTTCTGATATTAATTTGTTGCGTGAGTTTTTGGCTGAACCTAAACAATCAAATTCTTTTCAGGTTGATTCGAGTTTGGTAAAATTATTAGTTGAATTACGTGATTCTTTGGATGGTGTTTGTGCTTTAGCAATGAGTGAATATGTTAATGGTGATTCGTGGGCTAACGATAACTATCTAACAGGTAAATCAGCGTTAGTTCATGAAACGGGCCAGTCTCGTAAAAAAGTCGATGTTGATATTGCTTGTGCGAAAGTATTGTCTAAATATTCTTGCTATATGAAAAAACTTTCTGATGGCAAAATTACTTGCGAACATATTAAATTAGTCACTCCGCTATTGAGTGATAATTACATAGAGTTTTTTGATGACGACCATAAACTACTTTGCGATATTGCATGTACTTTAAGTGTTAAAGATTTTAACAATGTTGTGCGCCATTGGAAAAACATGGTCGACGCAGTCTGCGACGATAACACTAATGACCAACAATCTTTTGAATCACGCAGATTATTTTTTAGTGAATTAGCCGATGGCCAATATTTTATCCAAGGACAATTCGATCCTATAAGTGGAAAGATAATAAAAAAAGCATTAGAGCAAGTATCACAAAAACTCTGGAATAAAACAGAACCACAATTGCGTCACGAATATTCACCTAGCCAAATGCGTGCCGATGCGTTAGTAATGTTGGCACAAAACTTTGTAGGCGATAAAACACTTTCATCTCCAACTTTAACAGCAGACATCGTGTTTGACATCAACGACATTACACCCGGTAATTCTACAACAACATTTTTGAAAGCAATGTTAGAGAAACAAACACCAATAGTTTCAACACACTCAAAAAATCAACTAAAACAAATACTGTGTGACTGTGAAATTTCTACACCAATAAAACTAGAAACAAGCCATTATGATTTAGGACGAAAAGTACGCACAGCACCTGTACATCTAAAAAAACAATTAGTTTTAGAAACCCAAACTTGTACCATAAAAGGATGTGTAACACCAGCAAAATGGTGCGACGCACACCACACCAAACACTGGATAGACGGCGGGCCAACATCACTCGACAATTTGGTTTTGCTATGTCGAAGACACCACACAATCACGCATCAAAACAAAATACCAAAACTTACTACAACAAACAAAAAACAATACGCCGACCTACCACCACCAAATTAGCAACCGTTCTATTGAAAAGTTAAGGGAGGTTTGCCCAATAATTAACCACCTATTGCTACTGGAACTCCTGACACCCGAACGACAAGACCATCACTGTCAGGCAGTAAATCTGAATTGACGTATGCGTTGGCAACACTCCTAGATTCTTTAATTTGTGATGAAACGAGATCTCTTAACGTTTCAAAAAAGTTGCTGTCATCGACATCTATTATTCGTTCGCCTGATCGCTTTGAGCGTTTAACAAAAAATTCTTCTAGAAAACCTCTCGCCATTTCTATTGATATAGTTGGCCCTGTCAAAACCGACTTATTACCCTTATGTGTGTTTGCAATTTCAGTACCAATTTTACCCATACCCATTTCCTCTTTAAACACTCCTATTGCACAATGATTCACCCTTATTTCAAAGCTGGAACCATCAAGCTTTCCAGATAAAATTAATTTCATGATTGTTGGTCCACAACTTGGCCTATTTTCAATTTGTGATTTCCATTGTGCCTCAATTTCTAACACTGCAAGATCACTCGAACCAGCTAATGTTCTTAGATAAATATCAAATTTCTCAGGCCTATAGGCACCTTCTAAAGCACAACCCGCACCTAAATCTCCTCCTACATGTATTGATACGGGAACATGTAAAGACGTACCATTTGGTAAAAATTGTAAAAGTTGTGAAGTCGATGGAGCCATTGGTTTTCCTAAATTTAATAAGATGCGAATTAGAAGTTTATATAAGTGCTAACAGCTACGACAGTAACAAGCGTCGATAGCACGACATTGAAGAGTGCAGCTACATGAATTAAGACTGCCGGCAAATAACATGGTTACTATTATAACTAACTATTTAGTATCGAACAAATAGAATCCACCATACAAGCAACATTTCGTCTATCATATTTCACCAATGAGGATAATTGTCGCAGACTGCATAGTAACTTATGAAGGCCGACTTGGCGCAAAATTACCTTTGGCGCGAAGGTTGCTAATGCTTAAAGCAGATGGGTCAATTGCTATTCATTCAGATACATCAGCATTTAAACCTTTAAATTGGATGAACCCGCCTTGTATAATCAATTTTGATATGAAGGACAAAATTATTGTACGCAACAAAAAAGGCGAAGAGCTACATATTGACCTACTTCAAATTATTCATGATTATGAAATGGAACTAGGCGATGAGCCCGGCCTTGAAAAAGATGGAGTTGAAAAAGAACTACAAGAACTTATTGCTGCACGAGTTGAAAAACTACAAGAAGGTTTTGAATTAATTAGAAGAGAATTCCCAACCGATATTGGCCCTGTTGATTTATTGTGTAGAGATAGTAAAGGTACATGTATTGCTGTTGAAATAAAACGTATTGGCGAAATTGCAGGGGTTGATCAACTACTACGATACATAGATAGAATCTCTCTAGATGATCGCTATTTGGCTAAAGGTAAAGTCAAAGGTATGTTTGTTGCAACCATAATTAAACCACAAGCGAAGGTTTATGCCCAATCACGCGGAATTGATTGCGTTGAAATAAATATAGATGATTTAAGAGAATCAAAATCTAACTTTTTAAAATTATTCTAAAAAATATAAGAAAGAAACTCGGTGATTGCGCCCTTAGGTTTTAGTACTAACACCTATGAGAGCCATCACGGGCGGCTTAAATTGCTGGAAAAGAAAATACTTCTCCAGGAAAAATTAGATCAGCATCACCACTTCGAATATTTGCTCTATTAGCATCAATTAATTTGACCCAATAATTTGCAACTTCAGCATTAGTTGGTGAATGGCCCAAATTTTGCTCAACATGTACCTTTGCTATATTCCAGAAGTTATCACCAGATACAACTGTATAAGAAGTTGAATCTGTTGTAGTTGTTGATTCCGTTGTAGTCGGGGCAGGATCCTGCTTACTAGGAGCGTCATTTGTTCGTTCAACTTTTTCGCCACCAACAATAACTCCTGGAGAAGGAACCACCGGTTGAGGAGTTTGTGTAGTCACAGGCACAGTTGTTTTCGGTGTTGTTATAGGAACCTCAGCATTAGTTGTAGGCGCTGATGGAACAACAACCGATGGAGCACCACTAGTTGGAGTTTTAGGAGTTACTGGTATATCTTCCGATGGAGAATCACTAGTAGTTGGAGTTAAGACATCTTCTGAAGGAACGGGAATATTTTCTCCAACAGTGCCAGGACTTTCCGTGGCCGTTGTATCTACTGTTCCTACACTTTGTTTAAGTACCACATCTGGTTGATTCAGACTAACTGGTATTTCACCTATAGTACTTGCTCCAACAGTGGATCCGATTTCAGAGGCTCCTGGAGTATATAAACCACGCATATCTTTTATCGTTGTAGTCACTGAGGTAGGAGCTGCAACTTTTGAAGCATCTTGATGTGCAAATACTGCAGACGCGCCACCAAAAACCGTTCCTCCAATTATTGTTGCGGCCAATGCTCCATCAATTGCTTTTCTAACAAATGGTATTGTTGCAAATTCCATCGCACGAAGCATTGCGGGAATTTTAAATGTTCTCGCTATTAAATAAATTACCGATGTTGCTAATACCCAATATGCAAGAACTAATGCGAACATTCTTATTGATGCAGTAAGTGCTACTTCTGGCGATGTGATATCTAGCCATCTAGAAAATTGCGAGAAATCAATTTGCATACGATCTAGTGAACCTAAATAATGGAGCCCAACGATGAATCCGATTTCCATAGTAAGTATTAAAAAAAGGCTTCGTAAACCGCTGGCCCTTGATGTTGGCATGGATGCTGTTCTGGTCATTTTTACCTATTCCTCTGGCTACTTATATACATTTTGCTTAAGTAGCACTATTTGTACTGTTATTGTGCCTCGAAATCGTCAAAATTTCAAGGGGAAATCTCATTCAATCACCACATATAATACAATATGACGCATTTTATTGCAATCTCCTGTGAACAAATTACTATTATTAGCAATTGTACTGTTAATTTAGCCTTTTATAAACTAAATTTATTCAGTTCTTTTATCGGCAATTAGTGGAATTATCCCTGCATTTTCTGCAATTTCATCAATTAATACAAGTCCCGCTTTTAGCCTAAATAATATATCGTCGTATGTCGAACGCTTAGTTATAAAATCAGCAATCTCCTCAAAATCATAACTAAAATTAACATAAAGCAAAAAGGCTCTAGCTAAAACTTCGAACTGTCTATCGTTAATACGCCTATGGGCATTAGGACTTACTCTTACTTCACCCTCGAATAACAAATCAGCAACCTCTGCTACCTTAGCTTTGTGAGTGTGGATACCAATCTTTTCTAATCTATTAACTACGTCTCCTGTGGAACCAGAGTAGTTATCTTCCGCCATACTATTTCGACGTGTTGACAACTTACTGGCAATATCACCAAGCTCTTCGGATATTTCATCTGCCATAGTTAATCTCGTACCCTTATTTGTTGCCGTCATTGACATCAATTTACCTTTCCTTCATTATATCTTGAATTTTTAAGTTTTGCTTGATTATTTCCATTTAGGTTTAGCCGGTTCCTCTATTTCTTCTTCTGTTTCATCTGATATTTGTGGTGTTTGTGCCGGCACTAAATTAGGTTTTGGTGATTGACTTAAAGCTGATCCCCATGCTTTTCTTGGCTGCTCTATACGATCAACTGGTTCATCTTTTTTTGTTATATCTACTTTAGGAGTCTCAGGTGTTGATTGAACAACAATTAATTCTTCTACAAATTTTGGTTTTGAGCCTTTTGACCATTTAGAACTAGGGCTCGATGTTGTAGTTGTTGCTATCTTAGAATCATCTAGTAAGCCAGCTGTGCTCTCGCTCTGAGTTTTGTCGGGGATGACAACCGGTTCTTCAGACAAACCGCCACTACTTGGTTTCCATTTTGTGGGAGAAGACTGCGGTGCGGTCTTCTCAACTGGCTCTGGAAAAATGACCCCACCTGTAGTTGAAGCTCCAGCCCCACCTGGAATTTGAATTTCAGTACTGGCAGAACCAATTCCACTAGGTGAAGTTGGTGTCGATGAAGCAGGAACAGTAGTTGTCCCACCAACTTGGTCACGCAATCTTAATTCTGCCAAAGCTTTATCAAAAGCACTTAATTGATCTTCGCTAACAGGTTCACTTAGACGTTGCCCAGAACCCATTCCAGGAATACTAGGAGTGGGTCTGTGCTGAGGCTCATGGCCGCCAGCACCAATTACACCGCCACCACCAGGTTGATCAGCACTACTAATGGGCGTCGTATAAGATTGTGCAGGCCCAGATGCGTCAATAGACCACTTAGCAGGCGATCCAGGCGCTCCTGTACTTGCACCAACTTGATTTTGTGGACCACCAGCTCGTTGTGAATTATCATTCGGTATGGCTTCAACGCCAGGAATAGAACTTTGTGGCTTAGAAATACTTGAACCAGAACCCATAAAATTCGATCCTGATTTTCCACCCATCACACCTGGCAAAGTACCATGTTCAACTTTATGTTTTAATTCTTTATCTTTATACCATGCACGTAAAACTAATTTAGCTGGAGCGAGTTGACCATAAACTACAATACCTTCACCAAATTTCATACGTCGTAAATATGAACCCGATGCTAAAGTTCGTTGTTGTAATGATTCAGTTGTCGAACGTTCACCTTGTGCAGAAAAAGACACAGAGGTTGAATCAATTTCTTCTTCACCTATTAGTTTTGAAACGTATTCCAATGTTCCTGAATCTGAAATACCACTAAGAACAACTTTGGCACGATGGTTATTCACAACTGTGCGTGCGCGCTCTTTATAACGAGCTTCGATCTGTGCCATATCCTGAAAAATAGTTACAAGCTGAATACCAATACCAGCAGCAGTTGAAGCAATAGCATCAAGGTCATCAAGTGGAGCGATATTTGCAGCCTCATCAATAACAATCAAAAGAGGCGGATCAATAATTTTATTTTGTTTACCAGCAAGTTCATATGCAGAAGATTTCATCTGTGTAACAATTGCCGTAAAAATTGTCTGCAAACGGTCTTGCTCATGTGAGGGTGCACAAATATAAAGTGTGTTATTTTTTCCGTTCAATAATTCGCTAGGAAATATTGTTGGGTTAGAAGCAGATTCGCATACTAAAGGATCATTATATGCATTAACAATTGTTTCAGCTGTTGTAAATACAGAAGATTTAGTTCTTTCATCACGTGCCATATTTGCACGAAATGCTGTCAT
>ERZ724520.1580-NODE-1580-length-11190-cov-7.031522_pt1 | contig 11190 bp, 8 predicted proteins | sample MGYA00376053_ERZ724520 | MGnify/ENA primary metagenome ERZ724520 (study PRJEB28724, sample SAMN07190886) | activated sludge metagenome | isolation source: activated sludge of sewage treatment plant in Hong Hong | place: USA: Christiansburg, Virginia | collected... | reverse complement strand
CGGAAGGCCGGCTCGGCAAAGTCGCCACCCACCGGGTCGTAGATCACGTCGGGGCCCTTGCCGCCGGTGAGTTCCTTGAGGGCGTCGCGCAGGTTGGTGGTGGTGTAGTTGATGGTCTCATCCGCGCCAATCTTTTTGCACAGCGCGCACTTTTCATCGGTAGAGGCCGCAGCAATGACCTTGGCACCCATGGCCTTGGCAATCTGGATGGCCGAGGTGCCGACACCACCGGCAGCACCCAGCACCAGCACGGTCTCGCCTGCCTTCAACTGGGCGCGGTCCACCAGTGCATGGTGTGAGGTGGCGTAGATCATGATGAAGGCAGCGGCGTCCACCATCGGGAAACCCGCAGGCAGCGGCATGCATAGCGCGGCGGGGGCCAGCGTGTGGGTGCCAAAGCCGCCGGTGCCCGACAGGCAGGCTACGGCCTGGCCCACTTTCAAATGCGTGACGCCTTCGCCCACCGCCTGGATGATGCCGGCGTATTCCGAACCCGGCACAAAGGGCAGGGCGGGCTTCATCTGGTACTTGTTCTGCACGATCAGGATGTCGGGAAAATTCAGGCTGGCGGCCTTGATTTCGATCAGCACCTCACCGGCCTTCGGGCTGGGGGTGGGCAGCTCTTTCCAGTTCAGGGCGTCGATACCAGTTGGGTTTTCGCAAAGCCAGGCGTGCATGGGAGTCTCCAGAAATAGTGGGCGGATCATAGGGCTTGACCGGTGGCAAAAATGTCTCACGTGCGACCCGCCCACATCGTCGAACGGGTTGAACCCTCACCCCTACAATGGCCTGTCTATCCCCCACATAACCATGAAAATTCTCATTTCCAATGACGACGGTTACCAGGCGCCCGGACTGATGGCACTATACGAGGCCTTGAAGGATGTGGCCGACGTGGAGGTCATTGCCCCCGAGCAGAACAACAGCGCCAAGTCCAATGCCCTCACGCTGCATTCGCCGCTGTATGTGTACCGCGCCAACAACGGCTTTCGCTATGTGAATGGAACGCCGGCCGACTGCGTACACATAGCCTTGTCCGGTCTGCTGGACTACCGACCCGATCTGGTGGTGTCCGGCATCAACAACGGCGCCAATATGGGGGACGACACCATTTACTCCGGCACCGTCGGCGCGGCGATGGAAGGTTATCTGTTCGGCATTCCCGCTATTGCGTTCTCGCAAGTCGAGCGCGACTGGCACCACCTGGACAGCGCCACACGCAAGGTGCGTGAGCTGGTGGAGTCCATGCACCAGCAGCAATTGATTGGCCATGCGCCCTTTTTGCTGAATGTGAATATACCCAACCTGCCGTTTGAGCAGATCGGCAGCACCAAGCTGTGCCGCCTGGGCCGACGTCATGCCGCCGAAAAGGTGATCCAGCAGATCAATCCACGGGGCGAAACCATGTACTGGATTGGCGCCGCAGGACCGGTCAAAGACGACGCCGATGGGACCGACTTCCATGCCACGGCCCAGGGCCATGTGGCGCTGACACCTCTGAAGGTGGACCTGACCGACCACGACAACCTGCGCTACTGGGCGCAAAGCGTGTCCCGCCTGTCCGCCGCCCAGCAGCCCGCCACCCCATGAAACAGCGGCCGTCCTTTCCCGCCCGGCTGGACACCACACTGGCCAAGAACCGGCCCAATACCGTTGGCAAGCCGGTGGCGACGCCGGCCAAGACAGTGTCACCCATCGCAACCGCAGCCAGCAGCGTGCAGAAAAGACCAACGCTACTGCCTGCTCCGCCACCGGGCCACGGCATGGACTCCAGCGCCGTGCGCAACCGCATGGTGCAAAAGCTCGCCGGTCAAGGCATCACCGACGCCCAGGTGCTGGGCGCCATGGGGACCATCGAACGCCACCGTTTTGTGGACAGTGCGCTGGTGAACCAAGCCTATGAAGACACCAGCCTGCCCATTGGTCTGGGCCAGACCATTTCCAAGCCGGGCGTGGTCTCGCGCATGCTGGAGCTGCTGCTGAAAGGGCAGTTGGGCAACCCGGGCAAGCTTGGCCGGGTGCTGGAGATTGGCACCGGCTGCGGCTACCAGGCCGCGGTGCTGAGCCTGCTGGCAACCGAGGTCTACAGCATCGAACGCCTGCGCGGCCTGCACGACAAGGCGCGCGACAACCTGCGCCATCTGCGACTGGCGAACCTGCATTTGCTGTTTGGTGACGGCATGGCGGGTTACGTCAAGGGCGCGCCCTATGCCGGGATCATTGCCGCTGCGGGTGGCGAGGCCGTGCCGCAGGCCTGGGTTGACCAATTGGCAGTGGGCGGTCGGCTGGTAGCCCCGGTAGTGACCGCGGGCGCATCCGGCGCGCAGGCGCTGCTGGTGCTGGACAAAACACCACACGGCGTGCGCCAGAGTCTTTTGGAGGCGGTGCATTTTGTCCCTCTAAAATCAGGCATTGGATGAAGGAAGTGTTTATGACCGGTTTTTTTCGTGCTTGGTGCTTGTCTGGGATTGCCTTGTTGGCGTTGACGGCCTGCGGCTCCAAACCGCTGAACCGTGCGCCTGTGGAAGACCGCGGCATATCCCTGGCCAAAGTGGATGTTGAGAGTCGTTCCGAGTGGACAAAGCCACCGGTTGTGGTTGAGGCCCCTGGAAAGTCTGCTTTTTATACCGTCAAACCCAAAGACACACTGATCGGTATTGGTCTGGAGACTGGCCAGAGCCACAAGGACATTGCCCGCTGGAATAACTTGGAGAACCCCAATCGAATCGAAATCGGGCAGGTATTGCGTGTGTCACCACCGGTTGGCGAGACGGTCGCCGTGACCAATCCGGTCGCGTCTGGCAGCGTGACCGCAACGGCCATCGCTGCAGGGCCTGCCAAACCAGTGTCTGCGCCGACCCCGCAAACCGCAACATCACCCGCTCAAGCCGGCAGCACAGCGGCCCCGGTTGTGGCACCCGCTGCCCCCACGACGTCGGCCCCCAACTCGCCAACGCTGGCTGCGGAAGACGATATGGGCTGGATCTGGCCAGGCAATGGCCCGGTGCTCGCCGGATTTGACGAAGCCAAAAACAAAGGGCTGGACATTGGCGGCACGGCCGGCGAGCCGGTTCTGGCGTCTGCCGATGGCAAAGTGGTGTATGCCGGCGCTGGCCTGCGTGGTTATGGCAACCTGATCATCCTGAAACACAACAATGTCTACCTGACGGCCTACGCCCACAACCAATCTCTGTTGGTCAAGGAAGACCAGTCAGTCAAGAAGGGGCAGAAAATTGCAGAAATGGGCAATAGTGACGCTGACCGCGTCAAATTGCATTTTGAGGTCCGCCGCCAAGGCAAGCCTGTTGATCCGGCCAAGTACCTGCCAGCCCGCTAGTCGCAGAACAAGGTTATGCGAAAGACCCGAGCCAAAGGTTTTGACAGCGTTGCTGCGAAACCGTGGCTCCCGGGTCAATCCATCCAAGAAAAAGACCTTAAAGTCCCCGTCCTTGTTGATCCAGTTGCTATATATTCAATAGCGAAACAGGCGTTGGCGGTTCCCGAGGCGGAACCGGTTGACGCCAGCGCTGACGAATCCCTCGACGCACTTGCCTTGTATTTGCGCGGTGTACGTCGCACGGAGCTGTTCACTGCCGAACAGGAGTTTGAGACCGCGGTTCGGGCGCGGGCTGGCGACTTTGCGGCACGGCAAAGCATGATCGAGCACAACCTGCGGCTGGTGGTCAGCATCGCCAAAGGTTATATGGGGCGCGGTGTACCCGTGGCCGATCTGATTGAGGAAGGCAATCTGGGCCTGATGCACGCGATCGACAAGTTCGAGCCCGAACGGGGCTTTCGTTTTTCAACCTATGCAACCTGGTGGATCCGCCAGTCGGTGGATCGCGCCTTGATGTACCAGGGCCGTGCGGTGCGCCTGCCGGTGAACGTGGTGCGTGAACTGCAACATGTGCTTCGGGCCCGGCGCATGCTGGAAAACGATGCCGAACTGGTTGCCAAGCGACCCGAAGGCATTCGGGTGGAAGACATAGCCGCGTTGCTGGGTCATGAGACCAGCCATGTGGCCGATTTGTTGTCGATGGCCGAGGCGCCGCGCTCACTCGACGCCGCGCTGGACCGTAGTGACGGTGACCAGACGCTGGGCGATGGGTTGGTGGATGAAATGGCTGTGGCTCCCGAGGATGTGACCTTGTCGCATGAAGTGGAGTTGTTGCTGGAGGAATGGATATCCACACTCACGCCCCGTGAGCGTGAGGTGCTGGAGGGCCGCTTCGGCCTGCATAACCACGAGCCGGAGACTCTGGATACGCTAAGTCTGCGCCTGGGTCTGACCCGTGAACGGGTGCGCCAAGTGCAAAACGAGGCCTTGCTCAAACTCAAGCGTTACCTGGGGCGGCGGGGCATCACCCGCCAGTCGGTCATTTGAGCGTTATTGCACCTGATAGACCATCTTGAACCGCCCAGACTCCAGCATCTCAATGTCGGTGATGCCGTAGCCAATGTAGATTTTTGTGCCCGATATCAGGCTGGCATCCAGGTGGTCAAAAATCTGCACCAGTTGGAAGCTGTTGTCTGCAACACCGGCAAGGTATTCGGCGATGGGGAATCCTGCAAACTGCCATTCGCTGTTGCGGTTCAGCATAAAAATCGTCGTGTTCGGCAAGATGCCCCCACCAGGAATGACGGCGACAACAAACAATTTGTATGAAACAGGCGAAGTGGCCGCCACCTGGAAACCGTTCTTGAGACGAGCGCTACTGCCGGGTGCCATGGCGCCTGTCGTGGGCGACAAGCTGGTCCATACCGAGAGACCAAAGTCTGAGCGTGTTCCGGTTGTTTCCACCTCTGCCTGCACCGGGGTAGAGATTTCGGTCGCCTGAACGATCACCTGGTACTGCGCACTGACCGTTACACCGGCCTCGGTGTAGGTAGCGGTGACAATACTTGGCGTTTCCTCTGTCACTGTCTTGGCTGTCAAGACACCGGTAGTGGAGATGGTTGCCGCAGTGCCGGTTGCTTGCCAAGATGCCGACACAGATTTGCGCGATCCGTCGACATAAACTCCCTCGGCAGACAGGCTGAGCGTCTGACCCGACGCCAGTGTTCCGCGTGCACCGATCAAAGTCAGTCGAGAAAGCACCGCCGGCGTCGCCGATATGTTGACCGACAAGCTAGCGGACTTGGAGACGCCTGCTTCGGAATATGCGGCTGTCACTGTCAGTGTCGTGTCGGAGCTGACGGACGCCACGGTCAAGACACCTTTGGCGTTGACAGAACCAAGGCTGGCATTGGAAAACGTGTAGCCGGTTGCAGCAACAGCACGCGTAGAGCCATCTGCATAAAGGGCGTTCAACGTCAATCGCATCTGACCACCGGATTGCACACTGCTGGCGCCGGCCAGCGTTACGCTGGACAACACCGCAGGAGTTGAGGTGATCGTCACCTGCAAGCTGGACTGCAGCGAGACCCCGTTGTCGGTAAAGGTGGCGGTCAGTGTGACAACCGTGTCGGTGGTGACGGAGCCTGCCGACAAAACACCCGCTGCGTTGACCGTTGCCACAGCCGGATTTGAACTGGTCCACACCGGCGTAACGGTGCGAAGGGTGCCATCGGTGAAGCGCCCAGTTGCCGTCAGATTGGCCCGCCCCGCGCTTTGAAGGGTGGCAGGCCCGGACACGGACAAACTGCTGGGGGTTGAAAGCGCAAACAGATTCAATGCCCCTTGGCCGCTGGCACTCACGACCGCACCCGCCGTGTAATTGAACGCCCGCCCGGAACCCAGCTGTCCATTGGAGTCATCACCCCAGCACGACACTCCACCGCTGCTGAGTGCAGCACAAGTGCCTCCACCGCTCACCGCAATTGAGCTTGCGTTGCCAAGGCTGGTAACCGCGACGGGTGTCAGGCTGTTGGTGGTGGTGCCGTTGCCAAGTTGGCCATAACTGTTGTGGGACCAACACTGAACCGTACCACCGTTGAGCAAGGCACAGCTGTGCTGCCCCACCGCAACAGCCGAGCCACTGTTAATGCCGGTTACATTGACCGGCACATTGCTGTTCGTTGTGTTGCCGTTGCCAAGTTGCCCGTAAAAGTTGTAACCCCAACACTGAACCGTACCCGAGGTCAGCGCCGCGCAGGTATGGGAAAAACCGGCCGAGATGGACTTGGCACTCACAACACCGGTAGCCGATACCGCGTTGTTGCTGTTCACATTGGTGCCGTTGCCGAGTTGGCCATCGGTGTTGTATCCCCAGCATTGCACGGCCCCGGTCGTCAACAATGCGCAGGTGTGTCCATACCCGGCCGCTAACGCAGAGGCGTTGGCAACCCCGGCCACCGTGACGGGTGTGACACTGGTGGCTGTACCGCCATTGCCCAGTTGGCCCAAGGCGTTGTAGCCCCAACATTGCACCGTACCGCCGTTGAGCACCGCACAACTGTGGTTTTGTCCGGCAACTATCGCTATGGCAGTGCTGATGCCGCTGACCGTAACCGGGCGATAACTGTCAACCGTTAGACCGTTACCCAACTGACCACTTCCGTTGTAACCCCAGCACTGCACCGTACCCGTTGATAACAGGGCGCAGTTATGCGAATAGCCCGACGTTACCGCCGTGGCATTGCTGATACCCGTCACTGTGACCGGACTGCTGCTGTTGCTGGTTCCACCGTTGCCAAGCTGCCCGTCCATGTTGTAGCCCCAACATTGAACAGTACCACTGCCCAGCACAGCGCAATAGTGGCTGCCTCCAGCGGAAATTTGTTTAGCCGTGCTGATCCCCGTCACCGGCGACGGGCTGCTAGCACCGGACACCGCACCGTTACCAAGCTGACCATAACTGTTATAGCCCCAGCATTGCGCGGCTCCAGTGCCCAATACGGCGCAGGTATGGCTGCTACCGGCAGAGACCGAGGTTGCTCCGCTGACACCGTTTGCTGTCACGGCAGTGGCACTGTTGACTGCGGTGCCATTACCCAACTGTCCATTGCTGTTGTATCCCCAACATTGCACCGCCCCGGCGTTTGTGGTTGCACAGGTGTGATAGATGCCGGCACTGACGGCTTTGGCATTGGTCACGCCAATGGCAGTCACCGGGCTGGAACTGGTGGATGTGGAGCCGTTTCCAAGTTGGCCATAAATGTTGAAACCCCAACACTGCACAGCACCGCTGCTCAGAACCGCGCACGTGTGGTTGGAACCTGCCGACAATCCGATTGCACTGCTGATTCCAGTCGTGGACACCGCAGTCGAGCTGGATGTTGAAGTGGCGTTTCCAAGTTGCCCACTGCTGTTGGACCCCCAGCACCGGAGGGAGCCGCTGCTCAACATGGCACACGAGTGACTGCCGCCCGCAGCGATCAGAACGGCGTTGCTGACTCCGGTTGCCGCCACCGGGCTCAAGCTAGCGGTTGTTGTGCCATTGCCCAGTTGCCCGGACCCGTTGAAACCCCAGCATTGCACGGTGCCATTGCTCAGCACTGCACACGTGTGGCTATTGCCCATGGAAACCGAGATTGCGGTGTTGATTCCTGTGACCGAAACAGGCGTTGCGCTATCCGTGGTGGTGCCATTGCCCAGTTGGCCGTTGAAATTGCGTCCCCAGCACTGCACACCACCGCCACTCAGAACGGCACAGCTGTGGCTGCTACCCGCCGCCACGGCAACCGCTGAGGTGACACCAACAGCGGTGACGGGCAGGGCACTGTTCACCGTCGAGCCGTTGCCGAGTTGGCCATAATAGTTGTAACCCCAACACTGAACCGCGCCGCTGCTGAGGACTGCGCAGTTGTGGGCGCTGCCCGCCGACACCATGGGCGTTGCGCCCAGGGACGGCAAACTCGCCAGGGCAAGAAAACCAGTCGCCAGCCAGAGCGCCAGTTTTCGATTCAAAAACAGCTGGAACCATAGATGCATGGCATTTCTCCGGGAGGGTGGGGTGTATTTCATCCCGAGCTTTAACTTTCGTCAAGCGCGATTTGATAGCGAATTTGTTGGCCGACCGGTTGGAGCTACACCGGACATTCGGATCTTCACCGACCTGAGACAATTCAGGCATGACCGATACGAATTTGACTGATAAACCGCTGCCAGACGGCTGGCTGCGTGTGAAATCCCTGGACCTGGAAGCCCAGGGTGTGGCCCACAAACCCGATGGCAAGGTGGTGTTCATTGACGGGGCGCTGCCGTTTGAAGTGGTGAGTGCTCAGATCCACCGCTCCAAAAACAGTTTTGAGAAGGGCACGCTGACCGAAATCCACCGCGAGTCGTCCCAGCGCGTGCGCCCGGATTGCCCGCACTTTGGCCTGCACGAGGGTTCGTGCGGCGGCTGCAAGATGCAGCACTTGCACATCGGTGCGCAGGTGGCCGTCAAGCAGCGGGTGCTGGAGGACAACCTGTGGCACATTGGCAAGGTCAAGCCCGATAACGTGCTGCGGCCGATTGAGGGCCCGGCCTGGGGCTACCGCTACCGGGCGCGCTTGTCGGTACGCCATGTGCGCAAGAAGGGCCAGGTGTTGATTGGTTTCCACGAGCGCAAGAGCCGCTACGTGGCAGACATGAAGGTATGTCTGGTACTGGCGCCGCAGGTCAGCGCCATGCTGGTGCCACTGCGCCGTCTGATCGAATCCATGGATGCCGTGGAGACACTGGCGCAGATCGAGCTGGCCATGGGAGATTTACCGACCAATGGCGAGGGCAGTGCGGTGATTGCCATGGTGCTGCGCCACCTGGAGCCGTTGTCAGTCGGTGACCTTGGCCGCCTGCGCCAGTTCGCGGCCTTGAATCCCGGACTGCAATGGTGGCTGCAGCCCAAGGGGCCGGAGACGATCCACCGCCTGGATGAGCTCCCCGGACACGAGACCGGGCAACTGGCCTACGCCTTGCCGGACTTTGGCATCACCATGCCGTTTCGCCCGACCGATTTCACGCAGGTCAATCCACACATCAACCGGGTGCTGGTGTCACGTGCGCTGGGGCTGCTAAAAGTCCAGCGCGATGAGCGCGTCATCGACTGGTTCTGCGGCCTGGGCAACTTCACGCTGCCTTTGGCCACTCAGGCGCGCGAGGTTCTGGGCGTGGAGGGCGCCGAGTCGCTCGTTGCCCGCTCACGTGAAAACCTTAAGCTCAATCAGGCTGTAGCCCACGTAACACATGCGCTAGCAGCTACTAAATTTGTAGCACGTAATTTATTCGAAATGACTCCTGAGCTGCTGGTGGGAGATGGCTCTGCCGACAAATGGCTGGTGGACCCGCCGCGCGAAGGCGCATTTGCGCTGGTGCTGGCCCTGGCGGGTGTGCGCCAGCGCGTGGCAGAGGGTGTCGCCAGCGAGGCAGAGCAGCGCTGGACGCCGCCCAAACGCATTGTGTATGTGAGCTGCAACCCTGCCACGTTGGCGCGCGACGCGGGGGTGCTGGTGCAGCAGGGGGGCTATCGGTGTTCAGCGGCTGGGGTGGTCAATATGTTTCCGCACACGGCCCACGTGGAGAGCATTGCGGTGTTTGACTGGGTGATTTGATCACGCATAAGAGCCGGGTTTTGATCAAAAAAAAGGGTCACAAGGACCCTTTTTTTGGTTGCGGGCCGTCATGTGCCCGTGTCCACGCGAAGATTAGTCGCGCTCGCCACCCATGATGCCCAACAAGGCCAACAGGCTCTGGAATACATTGATGACGTCTAAATACAAAGCCAGTGTGGCGCTGATGTAGTTGGTTTCGCCACCGTCGACGATGCGTTTGAGGTCATACAACATGTAGGCACTGAAGACACCGATGGCGGCCACCGAAATCGCCATCATGCCGGCGGTGGAGCCGACAAACACATTGATGATGCCACCGACCATGATGGCCAGCGCACCCACAAACAGCCACTTGCCCATGCCAGACAGGTCACGTTTGATGACACTCGACAGGCTGGCCATCACAAAAAACACACCGGCAGTACCACCAAAAGCGGTCATGATCAAGTCAGAGCCGTTTTTGAACCCCAACACCATGGCAATCATGCGTGACAGCATCAGGCCCATGAAAAACGTGAACGCCAGCAGAACCGGGACACCGGCTGCCGAATTCTTGGTTTTCTCGATGGCATACATGAAGCCAAAAGCCCCACCCAGGAAAACAATCAGTCCGATGCCACCGGTCAAAGCCATCGTGATGCCCGTGGCAACGCCAATCCAGGCGCCCAACACGGTGGGCACCAGGCTCAGGGCCAACAGCCAGTAGGTGTTGCGCAAAACTTTGTTGCGCTCTGCGCCTGAGGCCAAATAGCCCTGGTCAAGGTTCAAAGTCGTGATGCGGTCAGTCATAGTGAGAACTCCTTCAGTGTCTGCACGGTGCAGATGGGGGGATTCTAGGGTTTCTCAAGAACGCTTCAAGCAATTTTGCCCTCGATTGGCCACTATTTGAGTAAGGGTGTTGTGCCTTGGGGGGTGGAAAACGATGCTGCTGCTGGCGTTATGCTTGCCGCTTACTTTCCACTGGAGACAGTCACTATGAAAACCAAATCCGTTCTTGAGCTCGCCGACGTCAAGGCTATCGCTGCTGCGGCCGAGGCCGAAGCCGTCAAAAACAACTGGGCCGTGAGCATTGCCATTGTTGACGATGGTGGCCACTTGCTGTGGTTCCAGCGCCTGGATGGCGCGGCACCCATTTCCGCCCAAATTGCGCCGGGCAAGGCGCGTACGTCGGCCATGGGACGGCGGGAGAGCAAGGTCTATGAAGACATGATCAATGGCGGACGGGCTTCGTTCTTAAGTGCACCCGGGTTGGATAGCATGCTCGAAGGCGGTGTACCCATCCTGAAGGACGGTCAATGCCTGGGCGCCGTGGGCGTGAGCGGCGTCAAGTCCAGCGAAGACGCGCAGATTGCGAAGGCTGCTGTGGCGGCCATCGGCCTGTAACCACACGCAGCGGCGGAGCGTGGGGGCAGTTTCGCCGCCGGGCCGCCCCAAGGCGAAACACGGCCCCCTCGGGGGCAGCGATCCGCGTAGCGGTGGAGCGTGGGGGCTAATGTCTGAGCTCGGTCACAAAGTTAATCTTGCGCAGTCCCGCCTGCTGCGCCTGCGCCATGGCCTGTGCCACAAACTCGTAGCGCACCGCCTTGTCGCCCCGAATGTGCAACTCGGGTTGCGGCTCCTTGCGCGCCTCGGCCTGCAGACGCGTGGCCAGTTCGGCCTCCGTCAGCGGGCTCTGGTTCAGGAAGGTGGTGCCCTGGGCATCCACGCTGAGCTGTA
>ERZ724520.1573-NODE-1573-length-11216-cov-3.816952_pt1 | contig 11216 bp, 11 predicted proteins | sample MGYA00376053_ERZ724520 | MGnify/ENA primary metagenome ERZ724520 (study PRJEB28724, sample SAMN07190886) | activated sludge metagenome | isolation source: activated sludge of sewage treatment plant in Hong Hong | place: USA: Christiansburg, Virginia | collected... | reverse complement strand
CCATTCTTTGGCCAGGGTATGAATTGTGGTTTTGAAGACTGCTCAGTAATGTGGGAACTAATGCAAAAACATAAGGATGATTGGTCTAAAATTGGTGAAGAATACCAAGTGCTAAGAAAACCAAATGGCGATGCAGTTCAAGATTTATCTGTAAATAATTATTTAGTAATGAGAAATAAAGTTGCTGATCCTGATTTTTTATTACTTCAAAAAATTGAAAGACGTATTAGCGAATTGTATCCTGATAAATACTTCCCATTATATACAATGGTTTCATTTACTAATATTGAGTATAAAACAGCCTTAGAAAAAGGTAATGCTCAAGAAGCAACTATTAAAGAATTAATTTCAACTCATGCAATTACCGCCGAAACAAGCATTGAGCGTATTGATGAAATCATACATCAACATATGGCAAAAAATGTATTAACATCTTAAAATAATAATATGACTGACGCACAAAACGAAATAGTTTCACGTATTTCAGAAAAATATAAAGCTATAGATCAAAATCCAGATGTTCATTTAGAAGGTTTGGTTTGGGCAAACCCAATAACATATTGGGATTATATAATGCCAGATGCATTATTGGGATTACAGGTACAACGTACTACACAACCTGATGAAATGGTATTTATTATGTATCATCAAATAAACGAATTATTGTTTAAAATGATACTTTGGGAAATTAACCAAGTAAGTAATAGTGCTGAAGTTTCTGCGCCATTTTTTACTGAGAAATTACGACGCATTAGTCGTTACTTTGATATGTTATCTTCATCATTTGATATTATGGGAGATGGCATGGAAAAAGAACAATACATGAAATTTAGAAACACACTTACACCAGCAAGTGGATTTCAGAGTGCACAGTATCGTTTAATTGAATTTGCTTCAACTGAATTAATAAATTTAATTGACTATCGCTTTAGAGCAACTATAGATAGAAACACACCATACGAGCATGCCTACGAACACTTGTATTGGCAAGCTGCTGGTAAAGATCATGCTACAGGTAAAAAAAATACATTAATTAGAAATTTTGAAAAACGCTATAAATCAGAATTTTTAATAAAAATGGAAGATTATAACACAACTAATTTATGGACAAAGTTTAAGCAATTACCAGATGCAGTAAAACAAGATGCTGAATTAATTAAAGCTATGCGTCATTATGATTACACAGTAAACGTATTATGGGTAATGGCACATTATAATGCTGCTGGAAAATACTTAGGCAATGCAGAAGCAACAGGTGGTAGTGATTGGCGCAAATACATGCATCCGAAATACCAACGCCGAATTTTCTTCCCAGATTTATGGACCAAAGAAGAATTAGAAAATTGGGGCAATAACGTGTAATAGAAATTACAATAAAAGTAAAAGGTTCGAAGTTATACTTCGAACCTTTTAATTTTTATAATTCTTTAAATTATTAATAATATAAATATACTCTATTCAAAAATTTACTTCCAATCCTGCATGAACTCCAAAAAATCATTTTGTAATGCTTGCGTTTTATCTCTTGCATACCATAAGTGAAGATTTTTCACAAATTCATCGTGACTTGCTTCAGGAAAATTTTTCTTATAATCAATAACCATTTTTTGTATTGCTTTCGGGCGTGGTCCCCAAGTACCAATTACCTCACCGCTCTCTTTCTCTATACAAATTAATTTAGGCACAGACCGTGAACCATTAGTTAAAAATAAATCCATAACAGCTAAATTTTCATCTCTAAAAATTAGTTTCAATTCAATATTCGTATTTAATAATGCAATTTTTGCTATCACAGGAATACATTGAGCCCCATCTCCACACCACGATTCTGTAATCAAAATCCACTCGTATTTAGATACTAGCTTTGTGGTTTTTGAAATTAATTTTTCACTCAATTCGCATTGTTTATCAATACGTTTTATACGTTGTGCATTTATATTGGTTGCCGCAATGCGTTCTTCAGTTTGTTCACCAGAATTTTTTCCCTCATCTGCTAATTTAAATACAATTTGTTTATAGTCTTCGTAAGAGTAAGATTTTTTAATATTTAATAAATCAATAGTTTCCATATATTTTTTTGTCAAAGATTACACTTTTTAATAAATCTATCAGTAATAAAAGTTACACAGTAAATTATTACAACTTAAAAAGTAATAGTATAAAAATTAAATTCTAAAAAAATGATTTGTATCATGTTTAGTTGGTAATTATAAAAAGCTAAAAAATGTAAATTTAAAGTCTAATAAAAACAGTTAATAGTATGATGAAGCGCTCAATAGAACTTATGTCGCCTGCAGGCTCTTACGAGGCCTTAATGGCTGCAATTAATGCTGGATGTAACTCGGTATATTTTGGTGTTGAACAATTAAATATGCGCGCTCGTTCTAGTAATAATTTTACCCTCGAAGACTTAAAACGAATAGCAGAAATTGGTAAAGAAAATAATGTTAAAACCTACTTAACACTTAATACCATTTTATATGATCATGATATTACCTTAATGAAAAGCATTGTAAATGCTGCCAAAGAAAATGGGGTAACTGCAATTATAGCATCAGATCATGCTGTTATGAATTATGCTAAAAAAATTGGGATGGAAATTCATATTTCTACACAAGCAAATGTTTCAAATATTGATACCGTTGAATTTTATGCCAATTTTGCTGATGTTGTTGTTTTAGCAAGAGAATTAAGTCTTATGCAAGTAGCAGATATTAGCCGTGAAATTAAACGTAGAAACATTACTGGCCCATCTGGTAACTTAATTGAGTTAGAAATTTTTGCACATGGAGCATTATGTATGGCGGTTTCTGGCAAATGCTATTTAAGCCTGCATTCGCATTTTGCATCTGCAAACAGAGGTGCTTGTATTCAAAATTGCCGTAGAAGCTATGTTGTTACTGATAAAGAAGACGGAATAGAATTTGAAATTGACAATGAATTTATAATGTCGGCCAAAGATTTATGTACCATTGATTTTATAGATAAAATATTAGATGCTGGAGTTAGCGTTTTAAAAATAGAAGGACGCGGTAGATCAGTAGATTATGTTCACACTGTTACAAAATGCTATAATGAAGCTATTGACGCTTATTTAGATAAAACTTATTCTCAAGAAAAAGTTGCTTTTTGGAAAAATCAATTGGCTACAGTATTTAATAGAGGTTTCTGGGATGGATATTATTTGGGTCGTAAAATGGGTGAATGGTGTGATGAAAACGGATCTAAATCTTCTAAGAAAAAAATCTATTTAGCAAAAGGACTAAAATACTTTGAACAAGCCCATGTAGGTGAATTTAAATGTGAATCACATAGCTTATCAGTTGGAGATGAAATTATGATTACTGGTCCTACAACAGGATATCTAGAAATGATAATTGATGAATTACGAGTAGATGGAAAACCAGCAGAAAAAGCAATTAGAGGAGATATATTTACATTATCAATTAAAGATAAAATACGTCCTTCTGATAAATTATATAAATTAGTTCCAGAAAATTAATGATACGAATTATTCAACAAAGAATTAAATGTATAGGTTGTAATGCTTGTGTTGAGGCAGCAGATTATCGTTGGCGTATATCAACAAAAGATGGAAAATGCACTTTAGTAGGTGGTGTTGAAAAAAGAGGTTTTTTTTCTGTAATTGTTAATGATCATGAATATGATGATAATGTTGTTGCTGCAAAAAATTGTCCTGTTAATATTATTAAAATTCATCAAATTTAATTGACTATCTATAAAATATTAATTCTGATAAATATCATAAATGGTTAATTGATTGTTTAGTTCCTTTGCTAAGATTTATAATAAAACAGTAAATCAATAAGTAATGAAACCCGAATTAAAAGATAAAATAAAAACAATAAGGCACGATTATACTAAACATCAATTGTTAGAAGAAAACATTGATAAAAATCCTCTCATCCAATTTGGTACTTGGCTACATGAAGCCTTTGAAAATGGAGATGAAATGGCTAATGCCTTTTCGTTATCTACTGTTGACAAAGACAATTACCCAACATCTCGTATAGTATTATTAAGAGACGTTAGTAATGGTTGCTTTACTTTTTTCACTAACTATGATAGTCATAAGGGGCAAGAAATGAAACAAAATAATAAAGTTTCTATGTTGTTTTTTTGGAAAGAACTTCAAAGACAGGTGCGTATTTCAGGAGAAGTTGAATTTTTACCAGAAATAGATTCTGATGAATATTTTAAATCTCGCCCAAGAGAATCTCAATTAGCAGCTTTAGCTTCATCTCAAAGTCAAATTATTTCAAACAGAAGCGAACTAGAAGCGAAATTTATTGAAATTACAAACCTATATAAAAACAAAGAAGTACCTAAACCAAAGCATTGGGGTGGATATAGTTTAAAAGCACACAAAATTGAATTTTGGCAAGGCAGAGAAAGTAGATTACATGATAGAATACAATATACTTTTATTAATAATGAATGGAAAATAGAACGCCTATCTCCATAATTAATTTCATTTTAAAACACTATGAATACTGTAAAATTTACAAGTCATAATAAAATTGATAAACAATTTGTTGTAACACTTCGAAAAAATGTTAACGATTATTTTAAGGAAAACAATATATCTACAAAAGCCAATACAACTATGGTAATTAAAACAATTGTTTTAGTTAGTTTATACATTGTTCCATATATTTTAGTATTATCTATTTCTATGTCTTCATGGCTAGCCTTAGGCCTTTCTATATTAATGGGAATTGGTATTGCTGGCGTAGGCATGGGAGTTATGCACGATGCCTGCCATGGCGCTTACTCTAAAAAACATTGGGTAAACAACTTATTATCAGGCAGCTTATATTTATTAGGCAGCAACGTGCTAAACTGGAAAATACAACATAATGTACTACACCATACTTATACCAATATTGCAGGTTTAGATGAAGATATAAATACCAAAGGACCAATACGTTTAGCAGAACAAGCACCTTTAAAATGGTACCATAAATACCAATTTATTTATGCTTTTATTTTTTATGGATTAATGACTTTAACGATGCTAACAAATGATTTTACAAGATTATTTCAATACAACAAAGCTGGTTTGGTAAAAAGTCAAAATAAAAAAGTTACAAATGAATATATAAAAATGCTATTTAGAAAAGTAGTGTATTTATCAGCCATTTTAGGTTTACCAATATGGTTAACAGATTTTACTTGGTACCAAATTTTATTTGGCTTTTTTATTATGCATTGGGTTGCAAGTATTATTTTAAGCTTTGTTTTTCAAATGGCTCATGTTGTTGAAGGCGCAGAACAACCTGTTCCTCAGAGTGAATTAGATACAGAATGGCATGTTCATCAGTTAAAAACAACATCTGATTTTGCTCGCAATAGTAAATTATTAAGTTGGTATGTAGGTGGATTAAATTACCAAATTGAACATCATTTATTTCCAAATATTTGCCATATACACTACCCTCAATTAGCTCCAATTGTAGAAAAAACTGCAAAAGAATTCAATATCCCCTATAACTTAAAACCAAGTTTTAATAGTGCTTTATTATCACATATTGAACGATTAAAAGAGTTGGGTAGAGCATAATTTAAAACAATTTCTATCATGTTAAATAAATCAACAATTAGAGTTACAAAAAAATTCACCTTTGATATGGCTCATGCATTATATGGGTATGATGGTCCATGTAAAAACATTCATGGTCATACTTACATTTTGAGTGTTACCCTAAAAGGAAAAGTTATAAATGAAGAATCTAATCCAAAAAATGGGATGGTAATTGATTTTACCGATTTCAAAAAGATAGTAAATGACCAAGTTATATCGGTATTTGACCATTCATTAGTGTTAAATGCAAACTCGCCGCATGCCAATTTAAAAGATTTAGATAAAAATTTTGAGAAAATAAACTATGTACCTTATCAACCTAGTTGCGAAAATTTATTATTAGATTTTTTGAACAAAATAAATTTAAAAATTCCTGAAAATATTATTGTAAATTCGATTAAATTAGAGGAAACTCCCACATCATTTGCTGAGTGGTTTTTTGATGATAATTTTTAATTAATAAACAATGGAAACAACAGATATATTAGTAATTGGCGCTGGTCCGGCAGGATGCATAGCTGCATCACTTCTTAATAAACAAGGGTATAAAGTAAAAATGGTGGAAAAAGAAAAATTTCCACGTTTTGTAATTGGTGAAAGTTTATTACCGCGTGTAATGGACCATTTAGATGAAGCAGGTTTATTAGAAGCAGTAAAAGCAGCTGGATTTCAAGATAAATTTGGGGCAAAATTTGTTAGAGGAAATGAAATTTGCGACTTCAATTTTTCAGATCAGTTTAGTAATGGTTGGAAATGGACTTGGCAAGTACCACGTGGACAATTCGACCAAATATTGTCGAGCACTGTAAAATCAATGGGAGTTGATTTAGAATTTGAAACTGGCGTAACTAATATAGAATTTAATGGTACCAATTCTATTACAACTGTTGTAGATAAAACTGGAACAGAAAGAAAAATAGGCGCTAAATTTATTGTTGATGCAAGTGGTTATGGGCGAGTAATTCCACGTTTGTTTAATTTAGATGAACCTTCATCATTAGGAAAAAGAAAAACACATTTTTCTCATTTCAAGGATTTAAAACGCCCTGAAGGAATTGATGGAAACAGAATTACAGTTGTTGTGCACCAACAACGAGTTTGGATTTGGATTATTCCTTTTTCAAATGGAATTACTTCTGTTGGATTTGTTGGAGATCCCGAATTTTTTGATAATATGCCTGAGGATAATTATGAAAGAATGACTTATCTTATCAATTCAGATCCAAATACCAAAGAACGTTTTTCAGATGCTGAAATGATGTTTGAGCCAAAATCTATTGAAGGGTATTCAATTTCAACAAAACAATTATTTGGCGAAGGTTACGTTTTAGTTGGAAATGCAACTGAATTTTTAGATCCAGTATTTTCATCAGGTGTAACTTTTGCAATGGAATCTGGTGCTAAAGCTGGGAAATTAGTGGGTCAATTTTTAAAAGGCGAAGATGTTAATTGGCAAAAAGATTATACTGAATATATGATGCAAGGAATTAATACGTTTAGAACATACGTTTCTACATGGTATACAGGTGAATTACATGATATTTTCTTTTCAAAAAACCCTGACCCTGAAATTAAAAAACAAATATGTTCTGTTTTAGCTGGTTATGTGTGGGATTTAAATAATCCATTTGTAAAAAAGCATGAACAAGCAGTAAAATCATTACATAAAGTAATTGAATTACAAAAGGTATAATTTTAATTATACCTTTTTATCATAACAAAATCATTCATTAAAAACCCATTACCAATATCAAAGTCTTCAACACTTTGAATTGTAAAACCATTTTTAAAATAGAAATTTATTGATTTAAAATTTTGCCTATTAACAGTTAATGTTAAAGTTTTAGGAACTAGTAAAGATTCAATTTGCTTTAAAGTCTCAGTTCCAATGCCACTATTAGCTTTATTTTGATTTATATAAAATTTATGTAAGAAACAATCCTTTTTATTTTCAGAACTTATACTAATAAATCCAATATTTAAATTATCCAATTTAATTAAATAAAATACATGTTTCTTATTAAATAGTTGATCTGTAAGACTATCTAAATTATACATTTTATCAAGCATATAATCAACTTGTTCTTTTCCAATTATTGATATGTAATGTTGATTCCATATTTCACGTGCTAAATTTGAAATAGTATTTAGGTCTTGTTCTGTAGCTTGTATTAGTTGCATAATATGATTAGATTTTTTATATCTTTACATCGTGAAGCCTAATATACAGCAAAAAATATCAATTAAAAATCGCAGAGCCAGTTTTGATTATAGTTTAATTGAAAAATATACTGCTGGGATTGTATTACTAGGAACAGAAATAAAAGCTATAAGAGAAGGCAAAGCATCTTTAGTTGATAGTTTTTGTTATTTTAGAAACAATGAACTTTATGTAAGAAACTTAAATATAAGCATTTACACTGAAGGTAATTTATATAACCACGAACCTACTCGAGAACGAAAATTGTTACTTAATAAGCAAGAAATTACCAAACTTCAAAAAAAATTATTAGATAAAGGCTTAACTTTAATCCCTACTCTATTATTTACCTCAGATAGTGGCTACGCAAAACTTGAAATAGCATTAGCTAAAGGAAAAAAATTATTTGATAAAAGAGATGATATGAAAGCTAAAGATATTGATAGAGATTTAAAAAGAAAATTTAATAATTAATGCTAAAACGCATTTAGGTTAAAGAAAATAACTTATTTTTATATCTTAATAAACTATAAATATTTTTACACTATGAAACAATTATTTTTTTTAGTATCTCTTTTATCTTTAGCTACTTTTTCAATTTCATGTAAAACTAAAAAAGATGCTGTGGCTTCAACCGAAACAACAAATACTATTACAGAGGATAAAGCTATAAAATATAGAGTTATTGTTTCATTTATTAGTAAAGGCTCTGGAGTAAACGCTCCATTATATAATTCAATTACAAATTATATTGATAATCATCCAAAAAAACCAATATCTAAAAAAGTATTATGGGGAAGAGAAGGTGAAAATGATTTATGTTTTTCTTTATCAGAATTAAGTAGATCAGAACAAAATGCATTTATTTCTGAAATTAAGAAAATTGTAGGTACTTCTGATATGGTAACTGTTACAGAAAATGCCAAATGTATACATCAAGGAAGATAATAACTTAATATTTAACTAAATAAAAAAAGGACTTTGTATATAACAAAGTCCTTTTTTTATTTTTATATTTTCTATTTAAGTATGGATATTTTTTGAGTTATTATTCTTTCATTATTATTTTTAACTGTAACAGTATAAATTCCATTTTGTAAACTAGATACATCAATACTTTTACTAAAAGGAATATTTAAAACCAATCTTCCTAACCCATCAAAAACTTCTATTGTACTGTAAGGTAATTCAAAACCTTTAAAATTTAAAAATTGATTAGTAGGATTTGGATAAATTGTAAACTCTGTATTATTATAATCTGATAATGAAGTGTATAATGCATTACACGTCCAATTTAATATAAAGCCAGATCTAACAACCGCCATATCTGTTTTTTGTCGAACAGTAACTGCTGAACTACTAATTATTAATGTACCTCCTCCAGGTAAAGAATTTCCTGTATATGCTCCAACTAAAGGGGAGGTTATTGAAGGTCCTGCATAAACAAATAAAGTATCCCAATTTAATTCAAAATCAAATGAAGTAAAATTTAAAGTTATTTGTGTTGCGCCTATAGGAGCAATTGTAACTCTAGAATTTGTGTTATCAGAATAATCTAATATACCACCATCATCCATTAATGTACCCGAACAGGCATTTTTAGTAATAGATCCCGATAATGGGATAAACGTAGGACATGGATTTGTAGAATTAATATTTACAAAATTTGTCTTAGTAATACTATCCTTTCCACATGTGCCACCATTTGCCACTAATTTAACAGAATATAAACCAAAGCTAGAATAAGTATGAGAAGGGTTTACAGATGTACTTGTTCCTCCATCACCAAAATACCATTTATAAGTTGAACCATTTACACTATAATTAGAAAAATTTACTGTTGTAGGAACTGCACAATAAGGGTATGTAATTGCATTAAAATTTGCAGAAACAGAATTTGTATAAACTCCACCCACGCCCACTGCATACCAAGCTTTAGCAGTTGCTGCAACTTCTGGAGAACAAGGTCCAAATAAATCTACAGCAGATTGTATAGCATAAAATCTAGCATCTAAAAAATTAGAGGTGGGTGTTAAATAAACAGTTAAATTTCTATAAGCAATTTTTTTTTTTTTTTTAATACCAATTCCAGAAACACTGTATGCATCACCATTATCATTAGTACCAGTACCACCCGCAGATAATAAATAAAACCAAAAATTTTGAACACCACTCGTATTATGTACCTCTTCAGCTGGATCCCACATGGTTCCATGGTAAGTATCTGGGTCACCAAAAGCATTTGGATTAGCCATATTTCTAAATGTTACTCCAATTTCATTACCTAACAACCAATTAAAGCTTCCTGGTTTTGCATAGTATTCAACACAATTTCCAAAAATATCACTAAACGATTCATTTAAACCACCAGATTCTCCTGAATAATTTAAATTTGCTGTATTCTCAGTTAAACCATGAGTAATTTCGTGACCAACAATATCAATACACACCAAAGGATTTGCTCCAGAACTTCCACCGCCATCTCCATAAGTCATTACAGATCCATCCCAAAAAGCATTAAAATAATCAACATCATAATGGACGTAACTTTTAATTTTATAACCAGCATTGTCAATACTATTTCTCGAAAAATTTGAGAAATAAAAATCATAGGTTTTTTCTGTTCCCCAATGTACATCTGTAGCATAATGATCTTTTTGCGGATTAATATTATTCCAAATATTATCACTATCAATAAAATCAATAGCCCCACCATAACTAGTATTTGTTTGCAAATTATAGGTTTCTATTCCTAATCCCCTACCGGCTTCTCTTAATCGATAAGAACCTGTGTAAGAATCCGTAGTAAATGGTTTAGTTCCACTGTAACCAGTATTTGCAGTTCCTGAAACGTCAGCCGTATGAATTCTACTTTGCTCATTAATGATTTCATTAGTTTTTGCATCAACATATACATAAGCTCTATAAAGAGGCTTACAAGCATAAATATCAAATTTATAGGCTAATCGCAAGTTATCTTTAATCAATTTTCCTTTTTTTAATACATAAACAAGCTCACCTTTGGGAAAATATGTAGCGCTAACATTTTGAGTTTCTTGTTTTATATTTGCTTCTTCTCTCAGATCTTGCCACATATATTTATTTGCATTAACATATTTTAGCGCTTTGTCAATTGCCTCCTTTTCTGTTAATGAAGGAATAACAGTTTCTAAATTTGAATTAAAAGCTACACCATTTATTGATATAATTACTCCATTTTGAGTATGTGCAATTAATCGTGCACCATCTATAACTTTTCCTTTGTATGTTTGATTATATCTATAATGTGTAAATCCTAATTGATCTGTTTCAGAATTTATTAAAATAAAATCAAAATCTGATTTTAATTCATAGGCAGAAATTAACCATTGTCTCATGTTTTCTAATTTAGGTTCTTTACCTAAATTAAAT
>ERZ724520.1571-NODE-1571-length-11221-cov-4.358051_pt1 | contig 11221 bp, 5 predicted proteins | sample MGYA00376053_ERZ724520 | MGnify/ENA primary metagenome ERZ724520 (study PRJEB28724, sample SAMN07190886) | activated sludge metagenome | isolation source: activated sludge of sewage treatment plant in Hong Hong | place: USA: Christiansburg, Virginia | collected... | reverse complement strand
TTTTTTTTTTTAATTAAATCAGGAATATGATTTCCTTTTATTTTGTTACTTCGTGATAGCTTTTTTTGATTAATTATGAAATTTTTCAAATATTTTTATTTTTATTCCTAGAAGAATAATCACTTTGTTTCTTCCATTATCATCACAAATACAATAAAGATCAATTAAATTATGAATATATAGTATAAATAAAATGTTTTTTACTTTCAAATACTTGTATTTTAAGCATTTGCATTCTATTTTTACTTGATAAAAATTGATTGAAAAGGTTTATTATAAAATTATCACATGCTTAAATTTTTAGAAGGAAGATAACATTAGCCCAACCCAAAACCAACTATAAAAAAAAGTCCATACATTGCATTTGGAGTTAGTTTATAAGCACCTTCAAACTTTCAAAACTAATATAGCATGATTAGTCCCTTATCCTACATCAATCCATTTGTCGACATGCAACATACCAACCAAAAATCAACATCTGTATCAAAAGGATTAAAAAATACAATCGATTGGATACGTAAAACAGACATCAACCAACTATAAGTACTGCTTAAATAACTCAGGAAGGAAAAATTATAGGAAGTGGAGACCTTACCTCAAAACCAGACCGATACCACTAACTCTATAATACTGAACTACAGAAAAATAGTTCACGTTTCAGACTCACAAAAGGAGAATTCACGAACTATATCGAAAGAACCAAAGAAACAAACGAACTATTTGGACCATTAATTGGAGAAGAACGATCTCCATAAAAATCGCTTGAAACAAAAAGATCAGTGTTGAGAAAAAGCTTTATGCATTTGTAAACGAGCCGATAAAAATTGTAGCAGTATTTTTCCAGAAATATAGAGATAAATCGATGAGAAAAGAGAGTTCACGACTGTTATAGAAGATGATAGATGAAAGACGATTAGTTAGATAGAGCAGAGATAAATTTTATGTTCATTTCAAAAATTAAATGAGCGATCGAAGAAGCCCAAGAAATAATTTTACCCTGCCCCGGATCATAGTTGATAAATAACCCAAGAGCTCAACTAAACGCAAAGATTTTGGAATTTTTAAAACACTCGATCACTCGATGCTCAAATCCTATATTCGGTGAAGTTAGATACTTCATTAATTTTATGATTTCATAATAAACCATCAGTCTTATATGATGTTAGTTGATATATGCCTTCTTATGTAAAACAATAACAATGGCATAATGTCTTTTGATAAGTTAACTCTTCGTAAGAATTTGTGATCTAAACAGACTTATTATTAAATTTTACAGAAGAGTTTCAACAAAAATTTCTACAAAAAGTAAAATCAAAATCAAAAAGCTGATTAGTATCTAGCTTCCATGCGTAAATAACCTTAGTCATTGCTGTATCTCTCGTGTAGTTATTTCAATGTCATGCTGGCGTCACACGACCGAGATTTCCCGTCTTGGCATTTGATAAACATAAACATGCCCTTATCACTCTTCAGATTATGGCAGATGTTTCTCCTAAATAATTCCAAAGTTAAGTTCCTCGAAACTAGTATTTTCTTGTTTATGTCTCCACAAATTTCAATCAAAACCATGTGCGGGTAACTACATAACAGAAAACTTACTTCTCCTTTACGACTTACTTGGTTGAAACAGTGATCTCCGTTTTTTACATCTAAGTTTTCCCTCAAGAATTAATTATAGTATATATATGAAGACAACTAATAAAAGTTTCTCTGATTTATATTTTTGTAAATTAATTACTGACTCTTTCATCCATCTATAGCATTGGATCACCATTTCTTTATATAATAATACAGAAATATGAAAAAATAGAACTTTCAATACAATTATTAATACTATAACCATCTCTCAAAGTCCCGTTATTCAGGCAGAACATCTCGTCGACTCAAATCCGAAAATGGAGACACAATATCAAGTCGTTCTAAAACTGTACTTTTGGGAGAATGCAGAGATTTTATCATCGAGTAGAAAAGGCATGCACTACCTTTAGTGATAAAGATATGAATAAATAAGTTTATTTATGTAGGAGAGAAATAGAGCGTCTCTAAAAATAAATTTTAAAGAAAGATAAGACCATTTTTTAAATCAAAGAAATTAACATGCATAACAAAGAAATTTAAGTAACTATTAGCATTATGCAGACAGAGTTGATTGAAGTCTATAGAGTTCTATACCTGTATTAAGGAAAAATATCATAGTATTAGAAAGAACTTAAAAAATTAGAAGTTGCGATTGCCTCCAAAACATCTTCAGATATCACAGAAAAAGTAGAAGAATTGTTGTAGTCATATCGAGTCGATAACGGATAGCTAGGAGCTCAACTCTAAGAAAAAAATAGAATTATTATGGAGTTAGAAGGAAGATTGAGAAAAACAGAAAATAAATACTTTAATACAGCGTGGAAGCTTTCGTCTACTAAAAGATAGATATCCAACCCTTTGAAAAAAAGATTTCCGAACCTCAGGAATACAATCACTATGAATTAAACTCCGCTTCTCTAAAAATAGCGTGCACTTAATATGAGAAACTAAGTAAAAAATTCAACAAAATTCGCGCAAACTTATTACCAGTAGTTATGAGGTAACTCAGGATCGAAAATGAGCCAAAAGCAAAATAACGTTAGCCCATTATTTTTAAAAAGGTAGAGACCTATTCTCCGTCGACTTAGTATCAAGATCATGTCAGCCCTATAATAGGTACAGGAGGAATTAATAATATCAGATCGAGTGTCAACAGTTCTAACGCACCCGGGGTAACATTACTAAAAACGGCCAGCTTCAATAATAATATACTCACTCGCTCTCAACCGAGATATGAAGTTAGTCCAGTAACTCAAGATAATGGCTATCAAAATTATCAAAAGATAGTAGTTCCCCAATCGAATACTAATTTAAATTCTCAGTTAACAGTAACAAATGGTGCAAATGTAAAGAGAATGGAGTCAACAAGGATTTTTCGTAGTGATGGACCCAATTTTTAAAATGTGCAGATATCAAGTCCGATAAATAATAGGTATTCAATATCTCAAAACCTAAACTAAGTGTAAAGGCTGATGAAAAATGGAGTTACAAACTACTCAATAGGTACCCCTATCAAAGCTGGAGCAATTGGTCAATCAATTTATTTAAAATGAGATTTATTTAAGTTTATGATTTTATTGTTCAAAAGTATTAGCTATAATTAACTAACTATTAAATCCTTTAATTCTTATGATGATCATTCTAAGAATAACGAATTCAATGGTCAGATCATCAAAAAGCTAGTACTCTCATCCGATTTAATCTATATTTGTAGCTCCTCACGAAAATAAGATGATGACATTTTTAAGTCAAAAAGATTTTATTTTTGGCTGTAACCTCAATCACTAAATCCAAATGCCTTTATTCTGATATTTTTCAACATTCTTAATCCATATTGCTGAGATTCAGGACTATTTTGTAAGTCCCATATTTTTAATTTTTCGAAAAATGAGAATTTTAAATATATCAGCAAATAATAATCGTCACTCACAATAAAATAGATTTTAAAATAGCGAAACAAAGTAAACCAGGTCCACGAGACTGCTTTCGTCCTTTATAATGGTTTGTCATGAGAATACCTTTTTTTGTTTATAATACTGAAGTTGCGCACGATTAGTATATAATCATTTTTGAGAATTGGCTAGTTTTACAATAAAAAAAGATATGAAACAAAAAAATAATAAGAATAATCACCGGATTTTATTGTATAAGATATTTCAGTAGAATATTAACTCACTTAGAGTACATTATTATTTTTCCTCCTTATCGTCAAGGTCCTTAACGTCCTCAGACAATTAAAAGAAGGAAATTATCTATTTGGGAACCGTCTAATCGTTTTTGTCAGTGATGTTGTTCTATATATCGGTTTTCTAATGAAGTTGTTCGAAAGTCTCACTAAGTGAAATATATTGAAATTGTATTTCTTTACTTCTAGGCTTGAGCTCTCGAAATAGCATACATTTTGCTTCTTCTTTGGGCTCAAGCGTGTTTTTTTTTTGGCGATGAATAAAAAGTGGCATGTATTGGAAAACCTTAATCAGATAAATTTATATAAGTTAACCATCAATTCAAGAGAATATAGGGCTATCAGTGAATTGTAATAAAATTGATTTTACCATATCATCTTTCCATCTGCGTACCATCAATTCCAGCAACACCCATCTTTTACAGTTTCAATTTTTGCATGCCAGTGGAATCCTTGGAATTTGATCAACCGCTCCTTAGTAGCTCAATTGTACACTCCTCTCAATACAAGGTCTTCCTACCTCCAGATCTGCCCCTTCTTTTTTAAAATCATGGGGAGGTCAAACAGTCATTTTAGTTGATCGATAGTTAAATATTTTGTGATAATTTTTAAAAAATACTCGAAACCAAAAACTTTAATTTTGTGTCTACATACAAATTCGCCGCCAAATTTATCACGAATCCACGTAACCTTGATTTAATTTCACCTTTGTTTCCAAAAAAGTTATGGCTTAGCTTTTGATTAATACTTAACTTTTTTGACAACAAAAATAATTACTTACAGTAATGATAATTAGCAAAAGTAAATCTAAGTTGAATCAATTCGTAATCACTGTTTTTTTGGGGCCTTTTCTTCTGTTTCTTTTAAGTTTAGCATGTCTATGTCGCTTGCTTCGAGTCTCCCATATATCCTGTTGCACTGCGACTTCGTTACGCAGGTAGACTCCAGGGAGAAGAATATCATAGTTTTTCATGACATTAGTTTCCTACCGATGTATGATTTCGTTCCAATCGAGTAACTCCAGATTCTATTCTGCAAAGTATTAACTCGTCTCTCCCAACTTATTACTAAAAGAAAAGGTCCATCTCTTGCCAATATTAATTCGGGCTGCTGCCTTTAGTATGTTTTTAATCATGGTTATATATTAATTGAAATCATAGTATAGCATCTCCAGAACCATCTTTCTCATCAAGTAAATGATAGTCGGCTGCCGAAATTTAGATAAGTCGGTCTAAATTTTCATAAGCATCATCAACAGAAAAATCTAATTTATTTTCAACCTTTCATTTACATAATACCTCACCAATGGAAAGTGATAGTGATCAAGAAGTCTAATAAATAAAACCTATTAACTATGGGGAAAGCAACTATTGGGATGGCAGGTATCACGAACGAAAAGGAGAACGCTTCTAATGGCTTTAAAGTTACGCTCGCTTGAAAGTATCAATACTAATATTAAGCCTCAACTAGACCATTGCCTAATCAAAGGCAAGGAGAGTAGAATACTGAATTTGGGTTGTGGTAACAGCAACTTGCAGGACGAACTCTATTAAGACGGTTATCGCTGGATTGTGAGCAACGACATATCGGAAGTGGTGATCGATCAAATGAGGCTGGTGGCAAAGTCGAAAGGATACACGGAATTGCAGTATGATGTGATGGATGTGCGTGAGATGACCTACCCAAGCGAATCCTTCGATTTGGTGATTGATAAATCGACTATTGATTCCCTCATGTGTTCCGACAATCCCCTGATCAATGTTTCCAGAATGATAGGCGAGGGGTATCGCGTGCTTCGCGAGGGAGGCTACTATTTTACGGTCTCGTATAGTGGGTCTAGAATGGAACATTTTACAAGATAGAACGTCAAATTCGATGTTAAAAAGATGGAGCTTAAGCGTTTAGATAATTAGGGATTATAGGTTACCAATTATCTATACGTCTGCAAGAAATTGCCAATGCCTAGCTTATCATCTGAAGAACGAGATGAGTTTTATCGAAAACTGAAATAAATAGAGCAAATCGAATACCCATGATGATTATCCAATAAATAATCTAGCTGTAAGTAGCATTTTAGCCATAATAATTTTGTACTATTAACCTTTAATATACAATGCTCGCTGATCCTGATAAAATTGAGAACTTTGTTGCCTTATAGTAACTGCTCCAGTAGTAGCTATACTGGATAAATGCAAAGATTTATTCCAGAGAACCACAATATCATGCCTTTGTTTAGATAGTGTAAAATATAGCTCGTTTGGATGATAGTCATGAGGAGATGCAGTCACAATTAAGAGAAAAGCTCTCAATTATAACTGATCATATCGTTGACAAGTTTAGTAAACCAAGTGTTATCTAGAAACAACTATTACTTTATTTATAGACTGGATTCATAAAGTCACACACCAAATAGATTAATTAGATAGATAAATTCATAAAGAAAAATAAAAATGTGAAGAATTAGAAGAAATATCCTAAAATAATATTGTAAAATACATTAAATTTAGAAAAAAATAGCCCATCTCGAACTATAATACGAATCCTTAAAAGTATAAAAATCATAAATGGAATCAAAATATGAAAAATAATTAAAAAGAATAAAAAGATAAAGAAAATAGATACGAAGGACTTTTTTGCAAGTTAGAGAATTTACTGAAGAGGGCCAATTATTGCTGGAAAATGAGAAGAGCGAAAAATTGTAAATAAAATAAAAGATGGAATAATAGAAGAGTACATAAGATATTATAAAGGGACAAAAGATGCACTTTTATTAGAGATTTAGTAAATGAAAGGAATAGTGGAAGCCAATGTCAAAGAACTTAATGCATCTGCAAAAAAATTAACTTACGAAGAAAAAAGGATCGCAAGACTGTAGTAATAACTTGCCTAAAAGATAAAGATAATCGCTCAGTTACAGGAACAAAAAGAACGAGAACAAATGAATATCTAAATTAAAGAAACCAATTAAATGCTAGTTTTAGAGTAAGGCAACAACACAGACAGGCATCACAACGAAGAACTAAACTCAAATACTGAAACTACTCAAAAAAGGCTTTCTTTTATCGCTCACTTCAATCTTGGTTAAGAAATGGAGTTGAGATAAGATTATGAAATAAGTAATAGAGAAATAAATGGATCTGTGCGAGGCAGCATTATATCGATGGCAAGTCAATAATAAAATTATAAGATTAACTCATCCGTAATAAAAGAGGAAGAGTCATAAAAATCACCTTCAGAGTTTAAGGATAGCAGACAAATAGTAATTCCTGACTTTTATTTTGCGCATTATCAGTTGGTAATTAGTTAATAACATAGTTAGTCCAGGCTGTTAAACTAAAAATGGGGAGGTAGTAACTGTTCGATATATAATTGAACAACTTTTATCACGAAATGATCAATGAAGGCGTTGCATTCCATGAGTGGGATTAATGGATCGCTAAAAAATTGCCAACAGTATTGAATCAGCGTCGGTGATAGTAATATTATTTTTATTTACTTTATTTAAGTAAAACAGTCAATTCTATCATTTGTGTTTTTGATTGTTTCTATTGCCAACGACAATAGATCATCGTTCGAAACTGATCCTTTTTTGAATTTTTTTATACAAAGTTACTTGATTATTACACTTTATTAATTTTAAAACTAGTTTACATAAACTACAGATTAGATTATCAATTTACAGATGATCATATTTCATTCGATTTTAAAATAGTACATTAGTCAAGCCATCTTTGAAAGTAATATTAGTTATTCTAAAATTTTGTGAAATAAAATTCAAAATAGGAAATCAATCAAAAATATATAAATTACGCATAAAAAATATAAATTTTGAACCTTTTACGGAAACAAAATTTAAGTCTAAAGTGGTGAAAATACTAAATCGAATTTTAAGGATAAAAAAGAAAATATCAAAGCGATAGTTGAGCAGCATCACATAATTTCAAAGTCGTATCCTTTCCAAACTCAAAATTTGTTTGTTCTCTTAAAAATAACTTCCGAAATCGTATCAAATTTTACTTTATCATCGAATCATAAAAAAACAAAAAGTAATGGGTCTTCTAGGCCAACTATTTTGATACATTTATACTTATTACATTGATTTTGATACATAATACCAATAGTTGATGATAAATATATAAAATATCAGATAAGAAAGCATTTTTATTGCATGCTTTTTAAGTACTCCTTTAATTTTAAAAGAATATTCGAAAATGATATTACAGGAAACTCGTAAATCAATTAGTAGAGTAAGACCTATAACAGTATGTCAAAAGAAAGGAGAGTTAAAATATTTGCCGTTAATATATTTAGTGGAACACTTCTCATAGAAAAAAAGAAAAAGTTGCATTTCTAAATAGAACGAGAATTCACTGATCATATTTGTACTTTAAAAGATATTTTTTAGATTAAGCATTTGGTACCAACAGCTTTTACAGTTTGTCCATTGTGTCACTTAACTTTGCAAGGAAGGTATCGATTGTAGAAGTAGATCCATGGTAATTTTGTGGGTGAAAGTCTGAATCAATATTACATCAAGATTCTTCTATAAAATCGAATATTCTCTTCTTATTATACAAACAATAGTCTTCCATATGCCAAACCCCTCGCTCTACCTTTTCGAGGAGATCCTCCCCAGTATGACTACCCTCCTACTGGAACTTGAGAGGCCTCGACTACGCAATGTTTTCACTATCAATAAAAGTGACGTGCAGCTCACTCTTACTGAACATCACATAGTACTATCGTAGGCGCATAACTTCAAACAACCAACTCATCATTGTTTCCTCACCTTCGATACCAAGTTCGAAGTTATTTACCTTAATTCTGTAATTTTTACATCATTCAGACTGAAGAATATTTGGGTGTTCCCTTTTCCTTAAAACTCGAGAGGGAAGGCTGCCCTGAGACCTTAATCTTTTCCGCTCAACCTATGGTCATCGAAGCTTGGGCTCTTGAACTTGAAAAAAGAATTAATCAGAGAGGGTTTCACAAGTTGTTTAAAGCAAAAAAAAAGATCGGCAAAGGTGCATTTGCAACTGTATATTTGGCATAAAGACTTCGGGACAAAAAAATGGTTGCTGTGAAGGCTTTTTCTAAATAAAAACAGTATGCCGGAGACAAGGGGCGAGACTCTTTAGAGAATTAGATAAAACTAATGAGACGCCTAAATCACAGCAACATCATGCACTTAGAGGGAGTTTATGAGACTGACAATTCTATTTACGTTATCTTGGAGTATCTGTAAGGGATGCAGCTAAACGATCTCCTCAAGGTACGATTGTAATAACCCAGAGCGGAATTAAAATTGAGGCTGAAGATGCAAAAGCTATCATTCAAAATATTTTGAAGGGATTAACTCACCTTGGAAAATGCAGAATCATTCATCGAGACCTAAAACCTGAGAACATTATGTTCAAAAAATAAAAATCTTGGGATTTAGCTCTTTGTGATTTCGGTCTGGCCACATACGCCGATTAAGAAAAGTATTTGTTTGTCCGATGTGGCACTCCTGGATTCGTTGCCCCTGAGATCATCAACATCAGAGATATGAACACCAAGAGTGAACCAATAAGTGATGTTTTCTCTGCTGGAGTCATCTTCCATCATCTTTTGATGGGATGTTCTATCTTTGAAGGAAAGAAATATAACTAAATCCTTAACCAAAACAGGGCCTGTGATTTCAGTTTCAATAAGGAATGCTACTCACGACTCCCCTCAAAAACATTAGATTTGCTAGTAAAAATGTTGCAAAATGATCCTCAGCGCAGAATAACTGCAGAGGCTGCTTTAAATCATCCGTTCTTTGTTAGCGATATGGACATTTAAATGCCATTGAAAGACTTAAAGTTGGCCAATCGTGATTTCTTCAGTACGGGAAGTAGTAAATTTAAGTAAGTTGAGACTCCCTCAACAATGAGTAACAAAATGAGTGACCGGGCGCTACTATTCGATTCTGGACGGCGTGATGCGAGATCGCTGTACTCACCCTGAAATGATCTTACTTATTATTTACTACTGCTATTGATGAAATAAGCGAAATATGATAACAAGATCAGTTGTTTTCAAGTTGTTTACAAATTTTTTAGAAAGCTTGTTCTTCGGTAGCTGGCGCTGCTATTTTCAGAATCACAGCCTGATGTTTCTCGTTCAATTGCTTCATCACATCAGCAGGAGTAGTATTGCTCTATTCGAGAATAGCTATGAGGCTGGGTTGTAGATAAGTATCTTTCAGAGTCACAGCCTGGCCGTCAGTCTTTGGATATCCTTCCAGTACGAAACCCTGCATTTGCACATCTACTTGACTGAGTCGATTTTGAATAAGTCCGTTCATTATTGAGTCCTTCACCATTGTTTTCTTTTTTATGTTCTACAACACTAACCTCCCCACTTCTGTATTCTTAGAAATTTGCTAAGCCAATTGCTCTCTAGCCAAAACCAAGGCAAATCCATATCTTTTTGCTAGTTTTTTTGCGACTGTTGTTCGAGTGGTTTGATTGCCCCCGATGATTAGCACAGCTGCTGGCCTTTTTGGTCGTTTAGTTTTTATCTTAAACCTTAAAAGCCTGGCAATATCTTCAAGGATATCTTCGCGTGAGCCATGCGAGCAATCAACTTCAAAGTAGTTGTTGGGATATATTTGTTTGATCTGTTCAATGTTCAAAAGATAGTTTTGGGCGTGGTTGGCGATATGGGTGCTGCGATTTGCAATGATACTTTTCTCTAATGTTTTTTCATAGGACTTAAATTTCTCTCTACTTATAATTAGATATACTCACAGGAGTGTAGAATCTTTTCGTAAGGCATATTCAGAATAATGAAGGCATCCGGAAATATGCCTTTACTTTGCATGAATAATCCCTGTACTCTGGTGCGAGGGTAACCTGACAAAATAAAGCTCTTTTTCTATTTTTGACTTCCTTCAATCAGCCTCTCTTCTACTAACTTATTCACAATATCGTCTTTTACTATTGTGTAGTGCTTGAAGTAAGAATTGATCTCTTATCCTAACTATTGCTTCTTTTTCAATTCTTTGGTTAGCAAGTCACCAACTGATATTGTTGTAAAATCGTAATGATTGCCGACCTAGAGCGCATACTCGGTAACTTTGAATCCGGGAGGGCCAATAATAAAGATTTTTTTAGCTAAATGAATCGATTGGTACTTTGAGGAGTCGATAACTTTTCGATAAGGAAAGAGATGGGATCATCTGGCTTCTTAATCAAAAGTTGCTTGAGTAAATCTTAAAACAAATCGTAAACGTGCTACTTGCTCAGATAGTTTTCAATTCGAGTTTGATATTAAAGCTTCTGCTGTTTGTCCATTTAAGTTATATTTATAATTTTGAAATCATTACTTTAACTTCTCCATTAATCTCATTTATCTTCCCCTTTTAGCATTTTTAGACTAATAGACTTAGTATGCAATTTTGGAATATTGTATCAAATTCAGTGTAATACT
>ERZ724520.1568-NODE-1568-length-11253-cov-3.215753_pt1 | contig 11253 bp, 11 predicted proteins | sample MGYA00376053_ERZ724520 | MGnify/ENA primary metagenome ERZ724520 (study PRJEB28724, sample SAMN07190886) | activated sludge metagenome | isolation source: activated sludge of sewage treatment plant in Hong Hong | place: USA: Christiansburg, Virginia | collected... | reverse complement strand
TACTGAGATCGTCCTTCTTCCCCCGCTCGCCTTCCAACTCCTGCAGCGCAGCGTTGCGCAGCACCAGTTCCTCTCTTCGTCTGCGCCACTCCTCGCTGAGCGCCTTGTCGCGGCTGTCCCAGTCCCTCGCGCGTTCGAACCGTTGCTGTTCCTAAAGATAGCTATTTAGTCCGTTTGCTACAACTGCTGCTTCTCGGTTTCCGAGGGCGGGTCGAACTCGATCTTGTGCAGCCACCGGTAGTACACCAAATCCCGCATCTCCCAGTCCCCCGCCACCTTAAAACGGATCTAACGACGCGTAGGCAATCCGTAGTAGGAGTAGTACTGGAAGTACTTGTTGCCCTACCGGTCCTACCCCACACATTAACGGTTCTGACGCTGGTTCTACAATTCCTCACCCACGTATCTGAAACACAAACAGCCTACCTGTGTCAGCGGGACAATACCTGCCTAAAAGATCGCGTACCTGCCTTACTTCGTAAATACCTTGGAATAGCAAAAGCAGTACCTGAGGAAGTTGGTGAATCGGCTCGCCTTGAAGACAGTCCAGAGTTTGATCATATAATTATTTGAGTGGATTATGTCCTCCTCTATCCTGCGCTACGGGCAGGTTATCAGGATTCGCTCATACGAAAAGGCCAACACTTTCCTCACCAGCAAGTCGTACACCCCCATCCACTCAGATACACCGATCCCAACCTCTACTTCCAAATCTACAACAAAGACAACCTCCTCCCCTCCGGCACCAACGACTGCATCAATATCAACAACTACCGCGAGTCCCTCTTTGAAGTACTCCCCACCAGTTCCTTTGAAATCAATGATGAAATGAACTCACAGAAGGTCGAAGCCAAGAAAGCAGAGTCCAAACCCCGCGCCAAAACAGAAGAGGAACAGTTCAAAGCTATCATCACCGAAAAACGAGGCAAAAACATAGCTTTCGGAGACAAAGTCATCTTCCGCCATGTCGACTCACAATACTACATCAACGGATCCTTCGATTGCGCCAGCTCAGGCATCGGCGCCTTCAAGATCGAACTCAAAAAGGAACTTTCATAAAAAATCATCTTCCAACTCATCGCCTACCGAACCTACGAAAAAGACGGAGACTAAATGAGCATCTACGCGCCCTTTAAAATCTATCACTGCTAAACCCAGTGCTATCTCTCCTACTGCTACTAGGAACTCTTTTTGGACAAAGTGCATGAATAAGAGATCAACAGAGGAAGATTGGCGCGCGATGATGTCAGTTTTCCAATTGACTCTCCCAAGATAAAGGAGTCATTCAAGGAGCGCGACGAGGAGCAAGGCGATGACAATTAGGGGAGTGGGGCGACGAAAGGTGAGGTGATGTTGAAGATGGGCCGGTACCTGATGATAAACGAGAATATTCCAAAGAGAGTGTTCAAGTTAGTGACCCATAATGAATTTGAAATGAAAATTAACCGCCAGCAAATAAAAAACAACGATATCGTCTACTTCATACATACTGAAAAAGACCAATACATCTGCCCCGACAACTTCGGCACGCAGATCTTTCTCAAAAAAAGATTGGATGAACCCGATCAGTCAGATATCTTTGATGGATTATGGGAAATAGAAGAAATCAAAACTATAGAAGACAAGGCAGAATAAATGATGAATATCAATCGTTCAAAATCACCCTCGAAAAAAGATACCAAAGATCAACTCAAAAAATTTGGGAACATACTCGCACCCAATAACCTCAACGCTACCTTCCTCAAAGCGACCGTCGGAAATCCCATTGAGGAAGGAGCCATAGGTGTTGGATTCGTCCCCAATGCTTCCGATAACTAAGATGACGGCGAGAAAGGCTCAAAAAAGAAGGAAAAATATATCCTGCGCCATCTTGCCTCTGGTAGAATCATGTACGTTTCAGAAGTGCAACGCGGGGTAGAGTTGTAAAACGATCTAAGTGGTGCTCGAAGACCACTTCTGCTCTTGGAAGCAGTCGATACCAAATTAGAAGACGGATCCCTTGTTCAGTTTACCTTCAAACGACGCAAAAACTAAAAGGAAACGACCAAAATGTTTCTGAGCACCATAAAAAGCATCGAAGAAGCGAAAAACAGTGTTGTTGGAGGAGATGCTCTGCTCTAGGTCGAGTAACACTTAGAAGAGGGGCAAAGTTTTATGGAAGAAAACAACTCAGGAGAAGATAACCCCCTCTATCGGGCCTACAACTCAAGATTCTAAATCAACAGCCTTGGACTCGTCTCATAATCCTCCTAACACGGTTTCAGAATCTATAAAATAAACAAGGAAGTCAAACAACTATGCCTCTTTGTACTTTCGTCTCAATAAATCATCTCGAAATTTACATCTCTTATCAATTCCTATCGAACCCTCGAAGATCTGCTCCAAGAGCTCACAGTTTTTCTGCTGAACAATGTGATAGGAGTATTCAAAAGCTTAATCGGATTCATTTACGACTGCGACTTCAACATTATTGCAGAGAGTGGCAGTACAATTTGTTTGATTTAGACAACCCCAACAGCAAAAAACAAAGAATCTTCGATGAAGTAGGAATGATCGAACTAACCACACGCATGCTCGAAATCATCCACAAAAGAGACTTCGAAGAAGGATAATTTCTTAATTTACTATAAAAACAAAATAAAAATTCAGAGTACAGAAAAATCAGAACATGCTACGAACTAGGCTATAAATTACTTTAATCTATCGCAGCTGGAAATGAACTTCTAAAAGTCAAGATTTCACGCTATTTAAATAAATACTTACACCAAATCATCCAAAAGGCCAACAGAACAGTGTATAGGAGTATTCAAGAAGTCTTAGAGGGTAACCACCTCGCCCTCGAGGAGATTAAATAAGACTACATTCAAAAATTAATTTAAAACCTCGACGAAAACGACCCCGATCCAGCGGATCTGTACTTCCTCTCTAGATTGTGTCTCTGCCGTGAAAGAACAGTCCATAACAATCAAGTAGCCGTTTTCAAGTATTTTTATGAAGAGGGAATCCCATAGATCAAGACACTCGTTAACAAATTCAAAGTTTAGTAAAAATTATCAGCCAACAAGTTCAAATTTAGATAGGATCAACAAAAAATGCAAATTCTTTCCATCATCATCCCACACAATGAACCTCAATATCGCACCCTCTCAGAACTCTTCGAAGAGTGTCAACTCATGAAGTCTGAAGGAGGATACAATCCTGACAAAAATCACTGGGCATATTTCATGCAATACCTCAATCTCTTAGCAGATCTTTGCGTCCAAAGAAATCCTATACCTCTTTCCTACATCGTTAGCAATTTACCCCTTAAAACATTAGTGGCTTTCCTTTATGAGGCAACTGTAAAAAAAAATCTACTCTTTCAACCCTTCATCCGTCTAGTGCACCACGCTTTTGTCGAAAACAGCGACTACGAAGAAATAAGCAGGATAACAAAGGTCAAGGACTGGACAGAACTTGGAAAGTTACAAATTCCAAGAGCAAAACGCCCTATTCCCTAAGATATAAAGAAAACAATGGCACTTATTATCGATTATATCAAACGAATTAACAAAAAGTCTTATCAAGAACTCAAAAAATAAAAAGAATAACTTGAGAAGAAAGATAGTCGGATAAAAAATAATTAAGACGAATCTCTTCAGCACGAGCCTGATAACATTTCTTTGGACGTTGATGACAAAAATCGTCTTACAAACGTTAAAACCTTCCTCGAAATCCTGAAGTCAACTCTCAACCTCGGATTTTGGCCCTAGATCAATGAAATGAAACAAATTGTGCCATATTTACTGAAAGTTTTACGCTTCGATATTGAGTACGCAGACAGAGCTCTTGACATTCAAAAATAAGAAGATAAGGCAAACCATGATATGCGCACAGCGTTTACTTAAACAGAATACAAGTAATATGTTTATGGGAAAATAAAACAACAATTGAAGCTCAATAAACCCAATATTGTGCTCTTAGTATAATGCAAAATTTTAGCTGCAAAAATCATGAACATTCTCATTGACTACTAATTCAATGTTCGAGTCTCCATAATTACCAAACACTTCAAAGATGTTATGGAAGTCGATGTTGACCTCAGCAAATACATTTATGACAAATTGTAATTTGTAAAAAAATGGAGCTCACACACTGAATTTGACCTCTTTGCCCCAACAAATAAAAAAGAAGGATACCTATTGATTGAACAACTCTGGATGGATAAAGTTGATGATATACTAAACACAAGAAACCTCTTTTCAGAATGTATTGCTTAAAAAATAAACCCAAAGCTAGTTTTCTTTGAGGCTTTCATATATTCCAACCAATAACTTACAAACCTCACGCTTCAGCTTATCAATCGCATCACTAATCAAAGATAATAAATCCTAAAAACATTTAAAGACATCATCTTTGTTGCTGGAGGAGTTCTATCAACTCTCGCCATCAAAGGAGTTTAATCGACCCGTAGTATGCTTCTTAATCTCACCAATCCAACCATTAGATAGCCACAACCATCTAACAATGAAGTTCTATGGAACCCAGTTACAGAAGCAGAAATGAGAATCAATCCCAAACAAAAGTCAGGAGTAATCCAATAGTTAGCTTCTTTAACAATGTCAATGATGAAAAAAGGAAATCCAGTGTACGATGTCCTAAACTTCTATTCAGTTAACGATCTATATCCCTTCTTTGATACTCTCCGAAACCCAGGGAAAAAACTCACAGAAGAAGAAATTGATGGTTCATTTATGATCATCACTGAAAAAGATCGAAACTTGCCGCTTAACCAAAACCTGATCAAGAGTCAGGATCACCACTTAATTATAGTTAAATTTTTGGAGAACATGAGAAGTGTTCCAACAAATTTTGACCTTTCTATGAGGGCATTACATGCATCATATAACTTCTTAACTGTTTTAATCTGGAACAACAACTAAAATAAAAAAGAGCTAGAAAGCATCCTTAAAATAGCGGAGGCCCATCTATAATTCAACGTGGGTTGCATCGACTTCTTTAAGCAAATGTACACGAATAATAAGAAACTGGTGAAAAAGGGAGACATCAAATCAACTATCTAAAAAATTATTTACTTCGCCAATTAACTTTCAATCAAAAAATATCAAAAAAGCAAGCTCCTCGATTTCCTAAGAATTGCAGTTATTTTCGATGATAAAGGATATGACATCAACCAAAACATGGTCATGGAAATCATCTCCCAGTATCAGGTCTCCAGTAACAATAAAATCGTATACCTCGCCGCTGAAGAATAAATCTCATAACGGTTCTCAGCCAAAATCAAGTCAGGTTACGAGGAATGGATGAAATAATATATCAATAACTACGCTATCTCACGCAGGGATTTCTCTGATCTAAATGTCCCGCCTGAATTGTTTTATGTAGCCACCTTTTTTGAGATCTTTAGCGCACTAATTGAAAATTAAAATGTCGTAAATATCGGAAAAGCTTCAAACATGCACCCTCTCGACTTTTTACTCAAAATTTTAGACTAATCATACCTCTGCTGGATCGTAATCAGACATCTCCGTTCTTATCTCAACAAACTGTACTATTTCTAGAAAAGAGTGAGGGATGGCAAACTCTATGAAGTTCTGATCTTCACTGACATCCCTATAATCAGAAGATAACTGTCAGAAATTGCCTAACTCATCTGCAATACCACTGATTACTATATGATAAAGATAAAAAATCCCATTAGATACAGCTACCTAGGAAGCTACATCTATTTGACTCTTGAGGAAATTCTACATTCGCTAGATCTATTCATCAAAGAATCTCCAGAAAACAAAAATTTCGAAAATTATCTTGCTGGAGTCATTGCACAACATGCTAAAAAACAGCAAGTCGTCTCTAATATCATTGAAATCATTTAATATCTTGAGTATCTTCTTAAAACCATAGATGGCCGCTACATAAACAAATACATGTCCAAAGTCAGCAAAAGACTTCGCTCTTTCGTTAGTAACATCCCTTACGACGAGGCCTACAAATATTCAGAAGATTCCAAAAAGAAAATAGCTAAAAACATTAACGATAATGAACTAAGTAGTGATGATATTCCTTTCAAAAAATCCTATCTGTTCCATGATGGCAAAGGTTTTTGGAGACACCTCATCGATTGGAATTCATTTAAGGAACAAGAAATTCAGAGAGAGAAATAGTTAAACAAGGTATCAAAGAGAGTTGAACAATTACCCAACGAAACCATGGAGGCTTTTCAGGGAAGAAGGAGAGATTATTTGATGGACCTCATATTTTTGGGAAACATAGACAAGAGATTGCAAAAAAAGAAGGAAGGCAGACCTTTCCCAAAGCAAGAGATCAAATAAATTAAAGAAGACAATAAAAAAACACAAACCTCACTTCCAAAGAATCTCACAACTTCAGAGTCAGCTCGATTCGATGTAAAACAGTAAAAGTTTTCTAGTCACGACGAAAAAAATATCGTAATCAACAACAGAAGAAAGAAACTGGTAAAATTCATTGAGATAAACTAAGTTTTCAAAGAATACTCCCAAAGCTAAATCAAATAGTATCTCTACGATGTTTTTGCAAGTTTACGAGATATTTCAGCAGAAAGATATGGGTTCTCACCTTAGGAGAAGGTTCAGATCGTGGGTTGCGAGGAAGTGATTCAATCTATTGTAAAAATGAACCAACTCGACTCCAACAGTATCAAATCGGAATACAAACTTCTCATCATTCGGCTGCTCATCAATTACATTCAGAGAACCAGCAACATTTTCACAATGGACATACAAAACTGGAATGCTAACGACACGGAAAAATAGAAAATAAACAGAGCTCAAAATTTCCTCCATGGTTGCGGAGTCGCTTCTTTCCTCAGCTCGCTTATAATAAATGATCTAAAATTGTCTATCTAAATGGGCAATGCTATCCTCATGTTGGGAATTTCTCTGCTAATGGGGCGCAGTCGCTAAATCCAGAAGTAACTTTTTGATTTGATAAAAAATGACGAAAACAATTTACTTCTATGCCAAATTAGCTTGCTTATTAAGGATTGTGGGTCATCAATAGCTAACCACACCATCCGAGGCGATGTCAAAGACTACAGCGGAAGGACCATGAACTACTCCGATACTTACGATTATTACATTGACACCGAGAAGATCATGATGAGAGAATTCCAGTACCAACCCTAAACCGTGCTGTAACAAAAAGAGTTCGACCAAAAGGTAATAAACATGCAATACGCGTTCATCTTCCTGAAGAATCTTTGCGAGAACAACATCGAGATCAAGAACTACATCCACGAGCAGGTGATAGTAGACGAGTAGGACAAAATCAAGGCAGAATCAGTTGACTTCCTCAATCTGAGCATATCCGAACTGAAGCGAATGTTTAGCAACTTTAACATTGACATCATAAAGGTACCTTTTGCTCTCATTGATTTCATTTACGAAGTAACCCAGATACCCTGTCTGAAAAACCAGCTTTTTGTATGCAAAAGCACCCTCTTCTCTGACTTTGCAGCCCTATAAATTTAAATCACAAACTTGTTCTTATAAAAATTACTCAAACCCAACTAAGAAAACCTACTCACCATCTTCAACCTCTACTCCTCCAACATCAAAAACGTCATCAGCTGTCTTTAGGGTAACACGGAACAAATATACTAAAGCATGTCCTCTTCCGTCCTCTGCAATTACTTCGTGAGAGTGCTTTCCTTTTATGTCTAATACCTTCCAGTCATCGAACGTGTAGAACCGATAGCTTCGGCTCAGCATCTCTAAAATCTCCTCAACCGCAAATAACTCCACTAAAACTATTACATGGATATGTTCCAAACAACTTCCGTGATTGTAAAGCTCTAAAAGAAAACTCCAGTAAAAGAATTCAAAGACAGAATCAACCTTCACATCAAAAACAACAGCAACAACAATATGGGCTAGATCATCGCACTTCTCCGCAAAAATCTACTGGGTATCGAGATCAAAGTCGATGAGATGGAGGACCCCTACCAAACCCTCTTCTTCCCTAAACACAACGTTTTCCGCTACATCTCGCGCACCACCCGCACCAACATCATGGAGGAAGTCGACCGCAGCACCCAACGGGACAAAATCATCGGCCTCATCTCCTCCAAAGCCCTCATCACCGAATAAATCGAGTATAACTACTATCTGGACAACAACTACAAAATATTCAACATCCCCCTCTCCATCACTACTGACAAAATATAGACCTATATGAACAGAGGACTCACCATGGCCTCAATTATCTGTCTACTCATGGCCTATTTCGCAGCCGTCGTGTACTACCCCTACAGTCAAACCATTGAGTACGACCTCGGCAACGAAGAACTACTACTCAACATCGCCTCCATTTTACAGTTCATCGTCGCTATGACATACTTCTCCCTCTGGATCAAGTCCCATATGAAACTCGCAGTCCAGAAATACGAACGCATGAAAAGCGAAGCGGAAGAGGGATAAGAAGTGTAAACTCCTCTCATGTCCCTCCTCTTCAAAATACCAGGCTGCAAAAACATATACTGCCTGAAGGAAGATGGAGAGTTCGGCAATATGGTGCTCTTCATGTTCGGCAGTCTCATGGGTATGTTCTACAAAATAGAGTGGTACTCTCTACTGCTCATGAACCTCCTCATGGCTCGACTTGAAGTGCTCAAAAACATCATCACGGCTCTCAAAGTCAGCTTCAAAATGTTAGGAATACTCTCCTTCTTCGGAGTATCTTTCATCACCTTCTTCTCCGTCTTCTCCATGTCCCAGTACGCCTAAACCATATACCCTGACCGCTACCCCGACTAACACTGCGAAAGCGTATTCGACTGCGTTGTTGAACTTTACATCAAGGAACAAATCGGAGAAGATATGGAAGTATTCAAGCCTGGCAGATTCATGTGGGACATGATCTATGTGGTGTTCATGGATATGCTCTTCGGAAACATCCTCAGCGGTGTCTTAATCGACAACTTCGCCTCTTTGAGAGCAGAACGCTAAGATATGTTGAAGGACAAAACAGAAAAATGCTTCATTTGCGGAATCGATCGTTAGGCTTTGTAAAAAAAGAGTGAAGACCTCAAAACCCACTATACTCAACAGTACCACAAACTATGGAATTACGTGTTCTACCTCTACTATCTCGAAAAACAGACAAAAAAAACAGGACTCGAAGCCATCATTATCGACAAATCTCTCGCCGAAGACGTGAGCTGGATACCAGTCGCCACCACAGAAGAAAACAACCTCGGAGACCTACTCAATGAACTTGAAAAACTCATCAACGAACAAAAACTATCAGTAGAAACACTCCCCACCAAAGAATGATCACTTAAATTAGTTCATATGAATCATTACATAATCAATTTCAATATATATCGAAAAGAAATTGGTATTATACTCTTGCTCTACTCATGATTTCCTCCGCAAAAATAACCTCTTCAATCGAATTCATAACAAGAGTATCATCACCTATAACCGAGTAAAGACTGTTTTTCAACAATTGCTACAAATTATTGAGAGTTATGTTCTTAAATCTAATCTTCTTAGAAATTTTTCTAATCTTAACATTTTTACTCTATATTAATATCGAGTCAAACTCATCCATCTCCCGGACACTACTCACCTCGAAATAGACGAAGTTGCCTTTTGAAGTTTTCCCTCCTCTCCAACTGAAATTTTTAAGACTAGTCGATAAATCCTTTTCTTCACAAATATAAATCGGTTTGTATTTCTCTAAATTCCTATTTGAACTTTATCTTGAAATACCTGATCTTTACTTTTTATTCCATGGTAGGTCAATCCTATCACTACTCTTGTCTACAACACACAACTGCTTTCCCATCTCAACTGGACGGCAAGGACCAGGATGGTTAAACCAATCCTATTAATGATCCGAGTTTGTGAGCCTCTTTCTGTAGATATCTAGGATATTTTGACCCATTCTATGTGATAATACCTAATTCTATGTTCTGAAGGCAAACATTTCCTCTTTATTGTTTTTCTGATATGTGTAAAGTTCCTTTCTATCTCCTTTCTGCACTCTCATTCTCACCACAAATTTTCCAGCTATCCAGTCTGAACGGAACGGATCCTTTAACGGAACAAACTAAATCTTATAGAACTGGCAACTGACCATTTCAGGATAGATCTTTCGCTCACAGAGTAAGCGAAAGTATTTAAGCAGATCCTACTTTGCATTTTCAGAGTAGCGCTGGCCAACCACTGTCCGCTTCTTTGTGTCATTCCTCTCCCGAATGCCAATGTAAATAATCCCACCCTTGCAATTAAGAAATCCGCATATAGTTTTTAGTAATATCTCACTTATATAAGCGTCAAAAGGATATTAATAATTCTTATACTCTTGCACTAATGTCTCCGGCTCATCAATAATCTCATTCTCGTAAAAATATGAACGGCAACACAAAAAGTCATGAGCCGCCTGTTCATCATTTATCTCCTTCTCCTGCGGACCTTGAATTTTGATCCGTCTTCCTTTTGCCCTCTGGTACTTTTCCAACGGCCCAGTCTGCAATTTTATCTAATTCTAAACCTATAAACGACGATTTTTCACCTCTCTCAAATACACCTCAAGACACATAATTTCTATCACACTCTTGGTATTACCTATAGCTTTCTCAAGTTGCTCCTGAACGTAAATCAATTTTTTTCTTTGTTATAAATTTTATAGGCCAATGCAGTCTTACATACGCTCCTCCATTCTATCAAGAAAATTCATCAAACTTTATCCGCTATCGTCATTGAATTATATCTATCCTATATTGTATCCTGCTTTATAGTAAAACTAAAGACTTGGATGCTTTCTATTCTCTACATGCTTTACCATTTCTTTTACAAAACCAGCTACCCTTTTGAGATCTTCGTGATGTTCCTCCAAATACTTCTTTTCCAGCTCTATCCTGTTGTAAATAGGTTTCAAAAGTATTAGTACAGGAAATCTGAAAAACTTAATGAGTATCCTTATGATTTTAAAAAGTTATTTATTAATTGGCAACTAGTTAATCTCCTTTAGAAATACAATCATCTTCTCCCTATTCTCGTAAAATACTGGATCCCTAAAAGAACGATGAAAAACTATCTTCTTTGCCTCACTCATTTGATTCACAAACTATTCATATAACTATATCAAAAATGTCAAATTTATATCACATGCTACACATTGATTTTGACTCACAATCACCTAAATACAAATTAATGCAATTTCAAAAATATGACTCATTTTACTGCTACTTAACTTAAATAATAA
>ERZ724520.1567-NODE-1567-length-11261-cov-4.466625_pt1 | contig 11261 bp, 7 predicted proteins | sample MGYA00376053_ERZ724520 | MGnify/ENA primary metagenome ERZ724520 (study PRJEB28724, sample SAMN07190886) | activated sludge metagenome | isolation source: activated sludge of sewage treatment plant in Hong Hong | place: USA: Christiansburg, Virginia | collected... | reverse complement strand
GATTAAAAAAATGGGATTTGCCAAAAGGTAAATTAGATATGGGCGAAAGTCCGGAAGAAGCTGCTATTAGAGAATGTGAAGAGGAATGTGGTATTACAAAACTTACTATTTTAAATGAACTTGCCCCTACTTATCATTTATACACCCATAAAGGTGGATTTGCACTTAAAAAAACCTATTGGTATAAAATGAAAACGGAACATGTTGGAGTGCTAGTGCCACAATTAGAAGAAAAAATTGAGCGTGCAGAATGGCTTGGGAAACAAGAAATTAATGAAATGGTTTTAAATAACTCCTACCCAGCTATTTTAGATGTGATTAAAGTGATTAATTAAGGTAATTTATTGTTTTAAAAGTATATATTTCCTTGTATTATAAATACCAAATGACAAAAAATCACCATATTACTTAAACCAAAAATCATATCAACCAATAAAAGTGCACTAATTTCTAACAAACCAAATCAAAATCATTAAAAAATAAAATATTTATCATTTAATAATTTTAACAATCTAAATTTGTTTAGATTTTAATTATATTTGAGTGATTAAATAACATATATGTCGATAAAAAAAACATTACTTGAGGATATAGCCAACCAGCTAAACGTTTCAAAAACATTGGTTTCAATGGTAATTAACGGAAAAGGTGATTCATACGGTATTAGTAAAAAAACACAACAAAAAGTGTTAGATAAGGCTAATGAGTTAGAATATACTCCAAATGTTTTTGCAAGAGCTTTAAGAACAGGCAAAAGTCATTTAATTGGGCTTTTAGTGGCCGACATTTCTAACCCATTTTATTCTCATATTGCTAAATATGTAGAAAAAGAACTAGCAGAAAAGGGTTATAATTTAATGATTTGTAGTACTGATGAAGATGCTAAAAGAGAAGAAGAATTAATTTCTTTATTTGCCGAACAGCATTTTATGGATGGTTTAATTATTGCAACTGCAAACTCTGATTATACCTATTTTGAGCGAGAAAAACTAAGAAACTTTCCTATTGTTTTTATTGATAGGTATTTGTCTAATTTAAAATCAAACTATGTAGTTGCAGATAATTACCAAGGTTCGTTCGAATTAACAGATGTGCTTATACACAAAGGTTGTAAAAACATTTTAGCCTTAAATATTTCTCCTTCTCATATTAGTTCTTTAACAGATAGGGTTAAAGGTTTTAAAGATTGCTTAGAAAAATATAACCTTCCCTTAACTAAAAATACTATTGTTGAAATATCCTTTAATGACATTCAAAATGAGGTAAGAAATACATTGGTAAAAGCCTTAAAAAAACCATTAAAAATAGATGCTATTTATACTTTAAACAATAATTTAGCGACTGCTTGTCTTAATGTTTTTAATGAATTAGGATTTGATGCCAAAAAAGAAGGCCTTCATTTTGCCTCATTTGATGATATTAGCCTATTTGATTTTGTTAAACCTTCTATTACATCGGTTTCTCAACCCATTGAACTTATTGGAAAAGAGGCCGCTAACCTTGTTTTAGAGCTAATTGACAATAAAAAGTCAAGCGATAAACAATTTAAAAATATAGTTCTACCAACCTCTATTATTTCTCGACTATAAGCCATTTTTTCTATAAAAAAAGATATATATTTATCAACTCAAAAAATTAATACTATGAACTACGATGTAATTGTAATAGGAAGTGGACCAGGCGGATATGTAGCTGCTATTAGAGCTTCTCAACTTGGTTTAAAAACCGCTATTATTGAAAAAGAAAACTTAGGAGGTATATGCCTAAACTGGGGATGTATTCCTACAAAAGCATTGTTAAAAAGTGCTCAAGTTTTCGAATATTTAAATCATGCTAAAGAGTATGGTATTAGTGCTGATAATATTAAAGCTGATTTTACTGCTGTTGTAAAACGTAGTAGAGATGTGGCTGATGGCATGAGTAAAGGCATTCAATTTTTAATGAAAAAAAATAAAATTGATGTTATTATGGGTACAGCAACCATTAAGGCTGGAAAAAAGGTAGATGTTAAATTAGCTGATGGGAAAACAGAAACTCACGAAGCAAAACATATTATAATTGCTACAGGTGCACGTTCTCGTCAATTACCAAACTTACCACAAGATGGTAAAAAAATTATTGGCTACCGCGAAGCAATGACTTTACCTAAACAACCAAAATCATTAGTTGTGGTTGGTTCAGGTGCAATTGGAATTGAGTTTGCCTATTTTTATGCAACCATGGGAACTAAAGTTACTATAGTTGAATTTTTACCAAACATTGTTCCTGTTGAAGATGAAGAAGTATCTAAACAATTAGAAAAATCATTGAAAAAAATTGGTATCGAAATTATGACAGATTCTTCTGTTGAAAGTGTAGATACTAAAGGTGATTTAAATAAAGTAAATATTAAAACTAAAACAGGTAATGTAACTATTGAAGCTGAAATAGTATTATCTGCTGTAGGTATACAAGCTAATTTAGAAAACATTGGTTTAGAAGCAGTTGGAATTGCAACAGATAAAGGGAAAATTGTAACAGATAAATATTATGCTACAAACGTACCGGGTTATTATGCAATTGGTGACTGTGTTGGCGGACAAGCTTTAGCACACGTTGCAAGTGCAGAAGGTATTACTTGCGTTGAAAAAATTGCAGGTGCTCATACTGAACCATTAGATTATAAAAACATACCAGGTTGTACATATTGCCAACCAGAAATAGCATCGGTTGGTATGACAGAAAAACAAGCTAAGGAAGCTGGTTATACATTAAAAGTTGGTAAATTCCCATTCTCTGCCTCTGGTAAAGCAAGCGCTTCTGGAGCAAAAGACGGATTTGTTAAAATAATATTTGACGCTAAATACGGCGAAATATTAGGTGCTCATATGATTGGTGCTAATGTTACAGAAATGATTGCTGAAATTGTTGCTATTCGTAAATTAGAAACTACAGGCCATGAATTAATAAAAACAGTTCACCCACATCCAACTATGAGCGAGGCAATTATGGAAGCTGCTGCTGCTGCATACGGAGAAGTAATTCACTTATAAAAACTAAACATTATAAGAAACAAACTGTTTCTTTAAAAATAAAAATATAAAAATTAAATATTATGCAATTTACATACACCGAAGAGCAATTAATGATTCAGAGTGCTGCAAGAGATTTTGCGCAAAATGATTGTAAACCAGGCGTTATTGACCGTGATGAAAATCAAAAATTTCCTGCAGAACAAGTAAAAAAACTAGGTGAATTAGGGTTTTTAGGTATGATGGTAGATCCTAAATACGGCGGTGGCGGTATGGATGCTATCTCTTACGTATTAGCAATGGAAGAGATTTCTAAAATTGATGCATCTTGTAGCGTTGTAATGAGTGTAAATAACTCTTTAGTTTGCTGGGGATTAGAGCACTTTGGAAGCGAAGAACAAAAAATAAAATATTTAACGCCTTTAGCAAAAGGCGAAAAAATAGGTGCATTTTGTTTATCAGAACCAGAGGCAGGTAGTGATGCTACATCACAACGTACCACTGCAATTGATAAAGGTGATCACTATTTAGTAAACGGTACTAAAAACTGGATTACAAATGGTAGCTCTGCTTCTATTTATTTAGTAATGGTTCAAACAAATGTTGAATTAGGGCATAAAGGAATTAATTGCTTAATTATTGAACGTGGCATGCCAGGTTTTGTAGTTGGTCCTAAAGAAAATAAAATGGGAATTAGAGGAAGTGATACACATTCTTTAATGTTTACAGATGTAAAAGTTCCTAAAGAAAATAGAATTGGTGAAGAAGGATTTGGATTTAAATTTGCCATGAAAACATTGGGTGGTGGCCGTATTGGTATTGCCTCTCAAGCATTAGGTATTGCACAAGGCGCTTACGAATTAGCTTTAGCATATTCTAAAGAACGTAAAGCATTTGGTAAATTAATATCACAACATCAAGCTATTCAATTTAAATTAGCTGATATGGCTACTCGTATTGAAGCAGCTCGTTTATTAGTACACCGTGCAGCATGGTTAAAAGACCAAGGCATGCCTTGCGAAAAAGAAGGAGCTCAAGCAAAAGTATTTGCATCAGAAACTGCTATGTGGGTTACAACTGAAGCAGTTCAAATACATGGTGGTTATGGTTATGTAAAAGAATACCATGTAGAGCGATTAATGCGTGATGCTAAAATCACTCAAATTTATGAAGGTACAAGCGAAGTACAACGTATTGTAATTTCTAGAGCTTTATTAGCTGAATAATTATAAATTTAGTATATCTAAAAAGAGACAATCTTAAAAGTCCAAAATCGTCATGCCGAACTTGATTCGGCATCTCTAAAGACATTGAATTTACTCATCTTTAGATTCTGAAACAAGTTCAGAATGACCTTAAAATTGACTTTTGAGATTGTCTCTTTTTTTATAACTATTAAACCTAATTACCTCTATTTTGTAAATCCACACATCAACTTTACTTCAAAATTTACTATATTTGTTTAAGTTGATTATTTATTCACACCCTAATTAATACACTTTAAATTTATTCTATGATTAAAAATATACTCGTTTTAATTTTATTATGCGCTAAAGTTTCTATTTCTCAAACTATAAACGGTTCTATTAAAGATAAAAGAACCAATGAACCTTTAGTTGGAGCAATGGTAATGGTAAAAGGGAGCAGTAAAGGCTCTGTAACCGATAGCGAAGGTAAGTTTTCTTTTGATGCTCCAGCGCCTCCATTTGTACTAGTAGTTTCATCTATTGGATATGTAAAAACTGAAATAACTGTAAATTCATTAGATAAACCAATTACAGTAAAAATTGAATCGGACGATATTACAACAGAAGACGTAGAAATTGTAGATACACGAATAACCGAAAAACAAAAAGAATCTCCATTAACCGTTGAAACCTTAGATGCAATTGCTATAAAAGCTACTTCGGCAGCCAATTTTTATGAAGGCTTGGGGCAATTAAAAGGCGTTGATTTAACATCGGCCAGTATAGGATTTAGAATTATTAATACTCGTGGATTTAATAGTACCTCACCTGTTCGCTCATTGCAAATTATAGATGGAGTAGATAACCAAGCGCCTGGCTTAAACTTTTCTCTTGGTAATTTTTTAGGATCTTCTGAATTGGATGTTCAAAAGGCAGAAATTATTGTTGGGGCTAGTTCCGCATATTATGGTCCTAATGCCTTTAACGGTGTTATTAGTATGAACACAAAAAATCCATTTTTAAAACAAGGCGTAAGTGCATCTATAAAAGTGGGAGAACGAAATTTATTAGATGTAGCAGTAAGATACGCCGAAGCTTTTAAAAATAAAAATGGGGTTGAAAAATTTGCTTTTAAAATAAATGCCTCATACATGCATGCAAATGATTGGCAAGCTAATAATATGGATCCTACTACACAATCTGTTGATGGTAAAGATAATTGGGGCGGATATGATGCTGTAAATAGATACGGTGATGAAGTGGTTTATTATGCAAATACTAATGGAGATAGAAGAAATGTTCCTGGATTAAGAAATTTTTACAGAACGGGTTATAAAGAATCTGATTTAGTTGATTATAATACTAAAAACATAAAATTAGGAACTGCATTACATTACCGCGTAAAACCAGAAACAGAATTAATTTATGCCTTTAATTTTGGAACTGGTACAACTGTTTATCAAGGAGATAACCGTTATAGTTTAAAAGATATTTTATTTTTTCAAAACAGATTAGAATTAGTAAAAAAGGATAAATATTTTATAAGAGCCTATGCTACTAATGAAAACGCTGGAAATAGTTATGATGCTGTTTTTACAGCACTTCTATTACAAAATAGTGTAAAAACAGATGCTGAATGGGGAAATAAAGATTATAGAAATTATTGGTCGGCCAATGTGGTTAGTCAGGTTAAAGCACTTCCTGGTTTCCCTTCTATTGGTTCATTCCCAGTTTTTAATCCTAATTATAACGAAGAGGCGGATGCTGTTTTAAGTGCTAATTCTATTCAATTACAAGCTTGGCATGATGATGCAAGGTATTATGCCGATAATAGTGGTGGTAAAAATTTCTTAGTACCAGGCACTGATGCTTTTAAAGCTGCATTCAATGATGTTATTTCGAAACCATTAAACCAAGGAGGTTCAAAGTTTATAGATAAATCGGCGCTATACCATGCGCATGGAGAATATAAATTTACTCCAAAATTTATGAATATTACAACAGGTGGAAACGTAAGACTTTATACACCAAATTCTAAAGGAACAATTTTTAGTGATACAGGAAATGTAGTAATTACAAACTATGAATTTGGTGCTTACATAGGTTTAGAGAAGAAAATATGGAATGATAAAATTAAACTAAATGCAACGACTCGTTTAGATAAAAATAAAAATTTCAATTTTATTATTTCACCGGCAGGTTCTGTAGTATATACTATCAATAAGAATAATATTTTACGTTTATCTTTTTCATCCGCAATTCGTAACCCAACCTTACAAGATCAATACTTATATTATAATGTAGGAAGAGCAATCCTTTTAGGTAATCTTAATGGTTACGATTCGTTAGTTACCATTGAATCTATAAAAGATTATTATAGTGGCATTTATGTAGATAGAAGTAAACTATCTTATTTTAGTATTGATAAAGTTAAACCAGAAAAAGTAAAATCGTTAGAAATAGGATATAGAACCACTGTGTTTAAAAATTTATTTATAGATGGAAGCGCCTACTACAGTATTTATAAGGATTTTTTAGGGTATAAAATTGGTGCAGATGTTAATTTTAATCCAAGTAGCCCAAATGATATTTCTGCTATTGCATTTTATAGAATTGCTTCAAATGCTACAAGTATAGTTACAACCCAAGGTGCATCAATTGGTGCAACTTACTATTTCAAAAAATTCTTCTCACTTACTGGTAACTATTCAAGAAATGAAATACTCAAACAAGATAAAAATGATGCGATTATTCCTGCCTTTAATACACCAAAAGATAAATTTAATGTAGGAATTAATGGTAGAGATATTAAATTTAAAATACGCACAACTGCTAAAAGCGATGAAACACAAAAATACATTTCATTAAATGATTTTGGCTTTAGTATTAATTACAAATGGGTTGCTGGTTATTACTTTGAAGGTTCTCCACAGTTTACTGGTACAGTGCCAGAATATGATATGTTAGATGCTCAAATAAGTAAATTTGTACCTAAAATAAAAACTACCTTTAAACTAGGGGCTTCAAACATATTAAACAATCAAAAATTCCAAGTATATGGTGGCCCAAGAATTGGACGTATGGCTTATTTTTCGGTTTTATTAGAATTGGATAAATTTTAACAACTCTTTAATTTAAAAAACTTAAAAAAAACGTATATTTACTTAAATATAAAAATTAACTATAAAAAAAACTCTACAATCTCTCGCAATATTTTGCGGACTAATGATTTCGGGATCTACCTTTGCACAAAGGTATATTAGCCCAACCACATTTACTGCTGTAAATACAACTACTAATGTTATTTATGGTAATAATATTTCTGTATTATCTGGTACACCTACACCATCTAATTTAATTATGGATGTATACGAGCCAGCAGGTGATGTTTTAACTGCAAGACCAGCTATTATTATTTTGCATACTGGTAGCTTTTTACCAGCAGTAGCAAACGGACAAGCAACAGGTAAAAGAACAGATAGCGCAGTTGTTGCTATGTGTGTTCAATTTGCTAAAAAAGGATACGTTGCAGTTGCAGTGGATTACCGTTTAGGATGGAATCCAGTTTCAACAAATCAAGATGTAAGAACAGGTACACTTTTAAATGCAGTTTACCGTTCGGTACAAGATGTTAAAAACTGTGTACGTTTTTTAAGAAATGATGCTGCTACTACAAATACGTTTAAGGTTGATCCTAATAAAATTGTAGTTGGTGGTTTTGGTTCGGGTGGGTATACAGCTTTAGCTGTTGCTACTTTAAACAAAGTTTCTGAAATTACTTTAAATAAATTTATTGATTTCAATACTTTGCCTTTAACTCCATTTCCTTATGTAGACCAATCGGTTTCTGGTAATTTTGATGGAACAAATGTTACAGCATTAAATAATCCTACACCAAGTTATTCTACATTCAGTTCAACTGTAAATTTAGTTTTTAATATTGGTGGTGCATTAGGAGATACAACTTGGTTAGAAGCTGGTGAAACTCCAATTATTTCTATGCAAACTTCAAAAGATCCATTTGCACCTTATAAAACAGGTAATGTAATTGTACCAACTACGGGAGAATTTGTAGTAGAAGCAAGTGGAAGTTACGAAATAGCTAAAAGACAAAAAAATTAGATGCAAATGCTATCTTTAATAAATTAGTTTTTAGCGATGTTTTTACAACAAAAGCAAATGCAAACAGTGATGGTAACCCAGCATTATACCCATTTATTACTCCAGCACCTACAGGTTCATTAAATTGTATGGGAGCAGGTACTGCACCACAAATTGAACAAGGTAGCCCATGGGATTGGTGGAACGAAGCCGTGTTTATTGCTTCTTACAATGCATATAGTGGAACTACAAATGGTTCTATCGTAAACTGCATGAAGAAAACTGATAATCCTGATATGTCTGCTACAAAAGGTAGATTATACATTGATACTATCCAAGGTTTTTTAACTCCACGTATTGCTTGTGTATTAGGTTTAGTTTCTACTTGCCAATATGTTGGTGTTAACGAAAATACAGCAGATGCTTCAAACATCAGTATTTATCCTAACCCTACTTCATCTGATATTAATTTTACAATTTCAGGTGGTAAAACAATATCAACTGTAAAATTATTTGATGCTACAGGCCGTTTAGTTGCTAATGTTGCTAATGTAAACGCAACAGATTACAAATTATTAAACAAAAACTTTAACGCAGGTTTATATTTTGCAGTTATTGAATTAAGTAATAAAAGTGTAATTACTAAAAAAGTAATGATAGACTAATTTTAAAATCTATATTTAAAAGCTCCCATTTAATTTTTAAATGGGAGCTTTTTTTTTGAATAAATATTGGATGCTTTGTATTGCAAATGAATTGAATTATATTTTTGATTGGCATAATTTCTTTAGTAAAACTAAAGAATAAGACTATTTATAAAATAAACGAGAAGAAGAAATAATCTTTTTAATTTGTTCTTCTTCTAAACCTAGATCAATGAAAATATTTACGATTAAAATTATTTGTGCTTTATAAAACCAATTCCTTACTTGAACATCTGTAGATCTAGAATGATTTATATGTGTTAAACTATCTCTCCATTTAACTAAATTTTTAGCAATATCATTTTCGTTGTCAAATAAATAGTCAAAAATATTTTTATTTTTTATTAATTCTTCTATTCTTTCGATTAAATATACTTCTTTTTTTCCTCGAGGCTTTGCGTTTTTGTCTATCCACGCTTTATCTTCTCTACTTAAACATGTTGCAGCTTGTTTTATACGATTCTTAGTGATATTAAATTCTGTATTAATATTAGAAATACCATATTTTATGCGATGATAAGATTCTAAAGATTGAACAATATTAAGAAAAGCGTTGTTGTAATTTACATTGCTCATTAAAAATCCTCCACTTTGCCAAAATGGTTTAATTGCATGAAAAAAAATATCATATACAGGTTCAAATTTGTCATACTCGCTAAACCAATTTTGAATAAACTTAACTATTTCCGTTGTTTTAAAATTTTTGAAACAAATAAGCATTTCATTTGCATGAACATAATCAGTTTTATTTTGGTCTTCAATAGAATTTCGATTGAAAATTTCAATCGGATAGTTTTCTAAATCAGAATTATGAGATTCTTTTAATTCAATAGCTTTTTCTGAATAGCCAATGCGACTTTTAACAGATAATGGTTTCCCTATAAAGAGCATTAATAAATTTTGAAGTTTTACAATTAAATTTAAAAAATCAACAAATGGTACATGCTGTTTAAAAGAAAAATTCGCATAATAATTTATATCTGTGCGGAGTGGCGTTTCATGGCCACCTGTTATAGAACAATCTCTCTCAAACGACAAGATGCATTGTTCATTTAATTCAACAATAATATCTTTTTTGGATTTGTATTTAGTTGAAAAAGAGCCATCATCTTCAATATCTATTTGAAAAAGAGTTTCATTATCGGTAGCTAACCATTGGTCAAAATAATTAAACTCAATTTTTATTTTTTTTAATTTGATGTCGTCTTCGGCATTAAATTGGCAACCAATAAAAACAAAGTGTGGTGAAAATTTACTCAATGTAAGATTTTTACTAATAGGTTCTTCATTTGTGGGGACGCAATTTAGTATTGTAATATTACTCTTAATTGAATGACCAATTAAAAGTTTATGTTTAAAGTCTTGTATTATTCTTTTTTCGGAAAATAGTTGCAGAGAAATTGTAGAATTAATTTCGTCTATTGTTAGAATACCAGGAATTTTAGTTTCCTGGTTGTCAGCTAAAAACCATTCTCCTTTAATCGGTTCCATTAATAATTATTTTTTCTTTTTCACTTTCTCTTTAGTAAATAAATCCGCTGTGTATTTTTCATACAGTTCAAATAAAAATTCCAGTCGTTTTGCTTCGCTAATAAATGATTGTGGACGATATGATAAATCAACTGCTTTATCTAATTCATTATGTGCTTTTACTAATATTGGTGGCATTGTTAATGGATCATATAAATCAGCTAATGAACTATTAGGAAATTCAGCTCTTGCATCTAATACTTTTTGTGCTTTTTCTTCAATGGTTTTTATTTGCTTATCGCTAGGGTTTTCAGGAAATGGGAAGTTATTATAAACTATACTTGCTGAATATTGAAAACGACTCTCCAACCTACCGCAGACATTAGCCATCCAAGTCATATGCATTTGCGAAGTCATAATACCAAACATATGCAAATTAGCATTTGGAATAATCAAAGCACTTCCACTAGTTATTGTTGTTGGCTCTAGAATACCAATTGGTATATATTTTCTGTTTTCGGAAGAAACTTTTGGAATGATAATGTATTTTGAATTTGGTTGACGTATTTCGCCAAATAACATTGGTTTTTCAGCAAGTTTTTTTGTGGCTTCTCTATTACTACTTAATCTAAATTTTTTTGTTTTTTCTATTCGGTCAATAATAAATTTAGAGTTCTTTAAAATAGCAGGTTCAATGTTTTGCAACCATAAACACCAACGCTTTTTATTATTAATAAACTCATCACCACCTGTATATTTCTTAATTGCAAGACTAATTTGAGGTTCAT
>ERZ724520.1566-NODE-1566-length-11262-cov-4.209333_pt1 | contig 11262 bp, 10 predicted proteins | sample MGYA00376053_ERZ724520 | MGnify/ENA primary metagenome ERZ724520 (study PRJEB28724, sample SAMN07190886) | activated sludge metagenome | isolation source: activated sludge of sewage treatment plant in Hong Hong | place: USA: Christiansburg, Virginia | collected... | reverse complement strand
GAGGATGTGAAAGCGCAAGACATCCAGGTCTTCGACACGGAGCATTTGTCTTCCCTGTTTGAGCGCGTGATCGTCGCCAGTGGAACGTCTAACCGTCAAACCAAGGCGCTGGCCGCTAGCGTGGTTGATGCTGTGCGCGAAGCCGGCTTTGTCAAACCGCGCATCGAAGGCGAAGAAAACGGTGAATGGATCATTGTGGATTGCGGCGCAGCCGTGGTGCATGTTATGCAGCCCACCATCCGCACCTATTACCACCTTGAGGAGATTTGGGGTGACAAGCCAGTGCGTTTGAAGTTTGGCGCGGTCAAACCGGCCGAACCAGAAAAGGCAGCTTCCAAAGCGCCAACCAAGACTTCAGCGAAGAGCAAAAAACCTGAACTCGGCCCTAGCCTGCGCCGTAGCAGCGCGGTTAAGACGGCCGAGCGCGATGCAAAACAGGCTGAGGCGGCTAAGGCTCCGGCCAAGAGGGCGCCCGCCAAACGTGCAACGGCTAAGACTGCAGCATCCAAGTCTGCCCCAGCTGGCAAAACGGCTGCCGCCAAAGTGCCCGCAAAGCTGCCTTTGGTGAAGGTGGGTGTCAAGCCCGCGTCTAAACCAGCCAGCAAAGCACCCGCGAAGACTGCTGGCAAGGCACCCGCCAAGAAAGCTGCACCTAAAAAGGCATGAGGCTGCTGGTCGTGGCAGTCGGGCAACGTATACCTGACTGGGCTCAAACGGCGTGGGATGACTACGCCAAGCGCTTTCCGGCTGAGTTAAAGCTCGAGTTAAAAGCGGTCAAAACAGAGCCGCGTGGCAGCAAATCGCTAGAAACACTCTACGCCGCCGAACGCGAGCGAATTGAGGCAGCCATCCCCAGGGGATGCCGCCCTGTGGCTTTGGACGAGCGCGGTACCGCGCTCAGTACTTTGTCGCTGGCCAGTCGGCTCAAGACTTGGCAACTCGAAGCGGATGATGTGGCCCTGGTCATAGGTGGGCCCGATGGGCTCGACCCCGCCTTCAAGCAAGCCGCCCATGAGCGAATTCGCCTTTCAGATCTAACCCTGCCGCATGCATTTGCGCGTGTCTTGCTGGTCGAGCAGCTTTATCGCGCCTGGTCAGTGAATGCTGGCCATCCTTATCACCGTGAATAAGTAGCGCAGGACGTTTCCGGGAGTATTGCCCCATGCCTGAATTCTTGTACTTGGCGTCCCAAAGCCCACGCCGTCGTCAGCTATTGGATCAACTTGGGGTGAAGCACGAACTCTTGCTTCCTGGCGAGGACGAAGACGCTGAAAGCCTGGAAGCTCCGCTGAAAAACGAAGCTCCGACAGCTTACGTCCAGCGCGTCACCGGCCTAAAGTTGGACGCGGCCTTGGCGCGCAGGGCAAGCAGGGGTTTGGCTTTGGCACCCGTGCTGTGTTCGGACACCACAGTTGCGCTGGGGCGAACAATTCTCGGCAAGCCTGCTGACGCCGCCGATGCGATGGCCATTTTGAGCAAGCTGTCCGGCCAAACGCACAGGGTGTTAACGGCTGTAGCTGCCCAGGTCGGTCAAAACCGGGTTACCGCCCTCAGCACTTCAAAGGTGAGCTTTGCCACCATGAGCGTGGACCAGATCGAGCGCTACATTGAAACTGGCGAGCCCATGGGTAAGGCGGGAGCATATGGTGTTCAGGGCAAGGCGGCCGCCTACATAGAGCACATCAGCGGCAGCTATTCCGGCATCATGGGTTTGCCTATGTATGAAACGGCGCAAATCTTGCGCGCTTTAGGCTTCACAATCTAGGGATGCAACAAGATATTCTGATCAATTGGTCACCCCAGGAAACGCGGGTGGCCGTGCTGGAAAGTGGCGCGGTGCAAGAGTTGCATGTCGAGCGCACTCTGGAGCGCGGCTTGGTGGGCAACGTCTACTTGGGTAAAGTGGCCAGGGTACTGCCTGGTATGCAGTCCGCGTTCATTGACATTGGTCTGGAGCGGGCCGCATTCCTGCATGTGGCGGACTTGCTCGGGGCCCATCCTGCAGTGCGAGGTGCTAACTCCGAAGAGCGGGACGCACCACTTGTGCCTATCGAAAAGCAGGTGTTTGAAGGCCAGGCGTTGATGGTCCAGGTGATCAAGGATCCCATCGGTACCAAGGGTGCGCGGCTTTCTACCCAGATCAGCATCGCGGGGCGCATGCTGGTGTTTTTGCCGCAAGACGACCACATGGGCATCTCGCAAAAGATTCCGCTGGCCCAGCGCGAAGCCTTGCGCCTGCGAATGAACGCCTTGGCAGGCCCGCCTGACGCACCGGGCGGAGGTGGCGGGTTCATTTTGCGCACCAACGGCGAAGATGCATCTGACGCTGAACTGGCAGAGGACATTGCCTACCTGCGAAAAACTTGGGCGCGCATCAAAGACGCCTCTGTTCATTTGCCACCGCAGTCCTTGCTGCATCAAGATTTGGATCTGCTCAAACGCGTGATGCGCGACCTGGTTGGCGAGTTGACACAATCCATTCGTTTGGATTCGCGCGAACAGTTTCAAAATCTATTGGCCTTTGGGCAAGAGTTCATGCCTGCTGCTACGGAAAAGCTGCAGCACTACAAGGGCGAGCGGCCAATATTTGATTTGTACGGTGTGGAGGAAGAGATCGCGCGAGCGCTGGGTCGCCGTGTTGATTTGAAATCTGGGGGCTATCTGGTGGTTGATCAGACCGAGGCATTGACCACGGTAGACGTGAATACGGGTGGCTTTGTCGGGGCGCGTAACTTTGACGACACCATTTTCAAGACCAATCTGGAAGCGGCAGGGGCCATTGCCAGGCAGTTGCGCCTGCGCAATCTCGGCGGGATGATCATTGTCGATTTCATCGACATGACACGCCCTGACCACCGCGATGCCGTACTGGCGGAACTCAAAAAGCATCTCATACGCGACCGTGTCAAAACAACGGCTGGCGGCTTTTCGCAACTGGGCTTGGTTGAGATGACGCGCAAGCGAACCCGCGAGTCACTGGCGCACATGTTGTGTGAGCCTTGTGCCGTCTGCCAGGGCAAGGGCATCGTCAAGACAGCCAGAAGCGTTGCGTATGACATCTTGCGCGAGATCTTGCGCGAGGCCCGGCAATTCAACCCTAGAGAATTTCGGGTGCTGGCGTCGCCCGCCGTGGTGGATATCTTGCTGGACGAGGAAAGCCAGCACCTGGCAGGCTTGTCGGACTTCATTGGCAAGCCTATTTCTTTGCAGGCGGAATCTGGCATGGGGCAAGAGCAATACGATGTGGTGCTGATGTAAATGCAAATGGCCATGCATCCAACGCGGCAGGTCACGGCAAATGCAGCACCCATTCCGATCTTGGTGTACCACCAGATTGCGCAAGCACCACCCAAAGGGGCCCCATTTCGAAGCCTGTGTGTGAGCCCTGATAGCTTCAAACAGCACATGAGCTTGCTGCGACTGCTTGGGTATCGCGGTTTGTCGATGAGTGAGTTGCAGCCGTATTTGTCGGGCCAATTGACAGGTAAAGTCGTTGGGCTCACCTTTGACGATGGCTATTTGAACAACCTGCAACATGCCTTGTCGGTGCTTGCCGCCAATGGATTCTCAGCCACCTGCTATGCCGTCAGCAACATGGCTGGCATGACGAATGTTTGGGACAAAGAGGTGGGCATTGCGCAAGTGCCATTGATGACCTCAGCCCAGATGCAGGAATGGATCAAAGCGGGGCAGGAAATCGGTGCTCACACCCGTCACCATGTCCACCTGCCAGTTCAAAGCGCTGAGCTTGCGCGCGATGAGATTTTTGGCTGCAAAGCTGAACTGGAAGACATGCTCGGTCGTGCGGTTCAGCATTTTTGCTATCCCTATGGGGAATATGCCCAAGAGCATGTTGAATGGGTACAGGAGGCTGGATTCACCAGCGCCACCACAACGGCACGTGGACGTTGCCATGCAGGCCATGACTACCTCACGCTTTCGCGCGTGCCCGTGATGCGATCCACGCACTGGTTTCAGATGTGGCTTAAGCTTCAAACCTCTTACGAAGACAAAAAACGTGGATAAACCGTGGCCTGAGTCCAAACGCCGATTGAAAATTGCCGTGCTTCATCGCATTTTTGTCAGTAGCGGGGGAGGTGCCGAGCGCTATGCGATTTCCTTGGTTGAACATTTGAGCCAAAGGCACGAGGTTCATGTTTTTGCGCAGGAGATTGGGCACCAGTACCCTGGCGTGACGTATCACAAGATCAGCACGCCCATGCGCCGCCCGCGTTGGATTAATCAACTTTGGTATGCCTTTGCCAGTTGGCGGGGGAGTAGGCAAGGTTTTGACATCGTTCATTCTCACGAGAATACGTGGCACGGAAACGTCCAGACCGTGCATGTCTTACCGGTTTGGCACAATTTCTTTGCCGGGCGACATGGCATTCGCCTGGCTCTGCGACGGCTCAAGGCCTGGACCAGTCCTCGCATGTGGACTTACTTGGGTTTGGAGAGCCTGCGGTTTAAGCTTCCTTCGACGCTTAACCCGAGCAGTGCAGGGCGTTTGGTGGTGGTGACCTCTGAGCCCGTCAGGCGGGTCATGCTCAAAACGTTTCCTAAATCCGCGTCAGCGCTGCGCGTATTGACGCCAGGTGTTGATCTTCCCAATGACGTGGGGTCAGAGTTAGAGGCTCAAATCAAATGCGATCAGGCACGTCGGCAATTAGGGGTGCCACTAGATGCCCCGTGCGTCTTGCTGGTGGGCAATGATTTCGGTAAAAAGGGCTTACCCAGCCTGTTAAAAGCGTTTGCCTCGCTACCTGTAAACACATGGTTGCTGGCCATTGGCAGTGCCCAACGGATACCAGAATACCGAAAGATGGCTGACGATCTTGGCCTGGGTTCGCGCGTTGTTTTTCATGGCGCGCTGAAAGACATTACCGTTGCGTATTCAGCTGCAGATGTACTGGCGCATCCCACGCTTGAAGATACGTTTGCTATGGTGGTGCTGGAAGCCATGGTCCACAAGATACCGGTGGTCGTGAGTGACGAGACCTATTGCGGTATCGCCAGCATGCTGATGGATGGGGTTAACGCTGTCGTCCTGCCGTATCCCAAAGATCCTGTGGCCATTGCCAATGCGCTAAACGCCATACTTGGCAAGACCGAATATCGGCAGGCGTTGGCAGCTAAGGCATTTGAGTTCGCGTGCCAACATACTTGGGCCGCAAAAGCGCAGGCGCAAGAAGCGATGTATTTTGAGTTGCTGGACCGATGACTCTCCTGCGCTGAAACGGCGCTGGGTGAGTTGAAACTTGCTCAGGCCACCAGTTTGAAATGCTTCCGGCTGAAATCCAGACCCGTTAAGGTTTCAATTTGCCGCATGAAGTGGTACTTGTTCTCTTTTGGGGTCGGTTTGTAATTCGGATCAATGTGCAACTCAGGCTCCGCCCCCGTTTTTAGCCATTCCTGCACTTCCTTTGGATGGGTGCCTTCAAAGCGCTTTAAGGCGCGTTTGTCAAACTGGCTGTAAACAATTTGAATGGCAGGGGTGGCCCAGTATTTGGCGACCTGATCGCTTTTCTTTTGCATGTCCTCATTGCGGCGTATCCAGCCGTAGTGATAGATGTGCGCATTGGCAAGAGCTGCTTTTGGGTTGCGGCCTTTCTTGTGCTCTGTCGTGACCAGCCAATACTGACCGTCTGGTGCGTAGGAACGGATCGTGTTGCGAATCAGACGGCATTCTCGGCGGTACCAGCCTGGGCTGATAGAAACCCAGTCGGGTGAACCATAAAAGTGCTTGTAATCAAACACCAAGGCTTCAACTTCAGGGTTGTCATGGTGACGATTGACGCTGGCTCGGATGGCCGCCAGCTCGTCTTCATGCACCACTTCATCACCTTCCAGGTAGAAGGCCCAGTCCCCAGTGCAGGAGAACTGAGCGATCATTTTTTGCTGGGCATAGACAAAGCCCCGATCGGCCATGCGCTCATTCCACAGCGTTTCGATGATGCGAATCTTTGGGTCAGCGATCGCTTGTACGCGGGCAAGGGTGTCGTCATTGCCCGCACCGACGGCAATGACAAACTCATCGACCAAGGGCAGAAGTGATCTGATGGATGCTTCGAAGGGAAAGCCTAAATCCACGCCATTGCGAATAAAGGTAAAGCCGCTGATGGAGGGGGTGCTGGGTTTCACTTCGAAGAATTTTCTGAGGTTATGGTTGCTTCAGCGGGATTCGCGGGTTCGATGGCGTCAATGTCATCGCTGCCTGTCGCGCGGGCCACATTGTGCAGTCGGGCATATTGCCCGTTAGCTTGGAGCAATTGTTCATGGCTACCGGATTCCACCACAAGCCCTGCACGCATCACAAATATGCGGTCAGCGTGCTCAATGGTGGACAGGCGGTGCGCAATGATCAAAGTGGTTCTGCCCGCCATAAGACGCTGCAAGGCTTCCTGGACGGCGCGCTCAGACTCGGTATCTAGCGCGGACGTGGCTTCATCCAGAATGAGGACCGGCGCATCTTTGTAAATTGCCCGGGCAATCGCCAAACGCTGGCGTTGTCCTCCAGAGAGTTGGGTAGCGTTATGCCCGACGATGGTCTGGATACCATTTGGTAAAGACTCAACAAAGGCAGACAGATTGGCGGCTTGGATGGCGGCAGTTACGCGTGCCAAATCTGGCACACCGCCCAAGGCGATGTTCTGGGCAATGGTGTCGTTAAACATGGTCACGTCTTGGCTGACAAAAGCCAATTGCGAACGCAAGCTGTGAACATCCCACTGCGTCAACGGTACGCCGTCCAGGCGGACAACTCCCGACGACGGATCGACGAAACGCGGTAGCAAGTTGACCAAGGTGGTTTTTCCGGCACCAGAACTGCCCACCAACGCGATGATTTGGCCCGGTTCTACCTCCAAGTCAATGCCATCTAAGGTGTTGCTATTGCTACCCGGATAGCGAACCTCAACCTGTTCAAAGCTGACCTTGCCAGCAACCCGGTCTGCACGGTGTGTGCCGCTGGCCTCGGTCGGCGTGTTGTCAATCAAGTCCAGCCCACGTTCAACCGCCGCCAAACCACGCGTGATGGGGGACGCAGACTCGGACAGGTGTTTGATGGGAGCCACCAACATCAACATGGCCGTAATGAACGACGCGAAGGTGCCCACCGTAATGCCGCTGGTCGCACTTTGCCAGAGCGCTGTGCATATCACGCCCGATAAGGCAGAAGCTGCCACCATTTGTGTCATCGGCGTCATGGCCGATGCTGCAACGGTCGCTTTCATCGCAAGCCGACGCAGTTCTAAGTTGTAACTGCCAAACCGCTCAGCCTGCTGGGCTTGCGCATCGTGCAAGCGAACAGATCGGTATGCCAGCACGTTTTCTTCTACCACGTAAGCGAGTTGGTCGGTTGCTTCCTGGCTGGCGCGTGTAATGCGGTGTAGCCGCTTGGAAAGCACTTTCATGACCCACGCCACGGCTGGGAAGATCACCAAAACGAAAAGCGTCAATTTCCAGTTGATGTAGAGCAGGTAGCCCATCAAGGCGATCAGCGTGAGCGAGTCTTTCACCAGAGACAAAATGGCGTTAACTAGCAACGTGGTGCCCGTCTGGACCTCGTACACGACGGTATTGGAAAGCCCGCTGGCACCAGACGACACTTGACTAAAGAGTCGAAGGTCTGCATACAAGAGCTTGTCAAAAAGTCGCTTTCGCAAGGCCTGCATGGCATGGTTGGCCATGAAAGCCAGGCCGTATTGCGCGATGAAACCCGCAACACCACGCAAGGCAAACAGCCCCAGAATGGCTGCGGGCACCAGCCATAAGTTAATTTGACTACCGCCCTTAAAGCCTTGATCCAGCAAGGGCTTCATCAGTGCTGGAATTGCGGGCTCTGTCGCTGCTCCCACGATGACGGCAAGGACGACGGCCGGCAAGACATAGCCAGCGCCCTTGAAATACGGCACAAATCGGCGCAGGCGTTGCACGACTGACGCTGCCTTGACGTTCAGGACGGCGGGATCTTGTATGTTGGATGTCACGCGTCAATTGTCCCGGATGTTGAAGATGGGGGCTCTGTCGCGCCTAGTGCGAGCAAAAGTGCGATCGTGAAGCAAAAGTAATCACCAATCAGTGCGTCATACAAAGCACAGTTGAAAAGGCAGGCGATGGCAAAGACTGCAATCAGGGACTGCGTCGCACGCCGATTTGGTGCTGCCAGCGTTTGGGCATCACGCAGCAGGTATGCAAAAAAAGCCAGAAACAGTGCAATGCCACCAAGACCTAATTGGACGCCCCACTGCAGGTATTCCTGGTGCGCATTGTGGTGTGCAGACGAGTTGGTCGACTTCGGTGCAGTTCCTTCCAGCCGCCGGTATTCGTGGTCAAAGCTGGCGACGCCATAGCCGGTTAGCGGGCGTTCTGCAATCGCCTGACTTGCACGCTGCCATAAATTCAACCTTATGCCAGTGGAATTGCCTGCTTCGGCATGCCCACTGTAGGTCTGCGCCTCCGATACCACCAAGGTCATCCGGTCTCTGAATGCAGACGGCACAGTCACCGCCATGGCAATGAGAATGGCGGGAATTGCTAGCAGGTAAAGATTGCGCTTATGCCTCATATGCCAAAACAGTGCTAAGCTGAAAACGGCAAATAGGGCAACCTGTCCAGAACGGCCTGGCAGCAGCAAGACGACATTGACCATAGCGAGAACACTGAGCACTGTTGCTAGCAGTGGGCCCCATTTCTTTGGCAGCATGTCCCGCAAGTGCCAGCACATGGCAGCGTAGCCAGCGGTCATCAGCGACTGATCCAGATAGCCAGAATAAGCCGCATAGTCAGGCCGCACCCCTAACAAGCGATCTGCCGAAAATCGGTCTGCCGGCACCCATGGAACATGCCAGCCCCAACTCATGAGGTAAGTCGTGAGCATCACAAAGGTTTGCGCAACCAAAAGAATGCCAACCGCAGTACGGGCTTCTTTATGGTGCTGAACAGTGACCAAAACCAGAATGAACGCGATGAGTTTGGCATATTTGACCCAACCCAGCAGTGCGACTTGGAGCGGGGCAGTGGTGTAGATCAGACTAAAGGCCAGTACGCCAAGCATGATCAAAATCCACTTGGCTGATTTGAAGCGGGTTAATGTGACGAGATTGCGCTGGCTGGTCAATGTTGCAAACAGTACCGCCAATCCAGAAATCAGCAGCAATAGTTTAGAAACATTGACAGCCGCAAGTGAAAACGGCAATGCGGCTGCCAGCAGGTAGACTGGCCAGGGTCGAAGCGACTTCAGTGCTTCAAAAGTCAAACGCATCCAATTTCCATAATAATCTCAAGCACAGGATTATCTTCGCACCCTGCGCCAGGCTGGTAGTGTCGATACCTGATCTACAACGCCAGCTGCACGCTGGGTACCCATTTCATGCGTTTATCCGTCGTCATCATCACTTTTAACGAGGCCGCCAACATTGCCGCCTGCCTAGATTCTGTGCAGTTCGCCGATGAATGCATCGTCTTGGACAACGGCAGTACTGATGGCACGCACGATATTGTTCTTGCCCGAGGGGCCAAATTGGCCAAAAGCGATGACTGGCCTGGCTTCGGTCTTCAAAAGAACCGGGCGTTAGCGTTGGCGACGGGGGACTGGGTCCTCTCACTTGACGCGGACGAGCGCGTAACGCCCGAATTGCAAGCTGAAATTATCGCCGCCATGCGTGGAACAGAATCTTTAGCCTACACCGTGCCAAGGCTGTCGAGTTTTTGCGGTTCGGCTATTCGCCACAGTGGCTGGTACCCTGATCACGTGTTGCGCTTGTTCCCACGAACAAAAGGACGTTTTTCAGACGATTTGGTGCATGAAAAAGTACTGACTGAACTGTCTGTCAGGCAACTGAAGTCCCACCTCCTGCACGAGAGCTTTCGCAGTTTTGAATCTGTTCTCGATAAGGTCAATCGCTATTCGACTGCATCGGCGCTAGGAATGCATCAAAAAGGTCGAACAGGCAGTTTTTCCAGCGCGCTTGGGCATGGCATATGGGCCTTTATCCGCACCTATTTTTTGCGACTGGGTTTTTTAGATGGTCGCATGGGCTTTGCTGTTGCGGTGTCTAGCGCTGAAGGCAGTTATTACCGGTATTTGAAGCTGTGGCTGATTCAGCAAGCCAAGTGAGACTTCACATTGTTGAACCTACTTTGCACAGCTTTGCTGGGCATTGTCACAGCTTGGTTGACGCACTGACGCAGGCCATGCCCCACGTGCCCGTCACCATTTGGGCGGGACGCGGGAGTCAATCATTTTGGTCTGGAGCAGGCGATTTGAAGCCCTATTTTTTCCGCTCCTGGCGTCGCTTGCAGGCCGTTTGGTTGTACCGGCGCTTGCTGAAAACCGATGGAAAAATCCTGATATCGACTGCGGGGACAAGCGATTTTTTGACACTTGATTGGATTGCGTCAAGGCCGATTCCTGCAAACAAGGTCTATCTTTATGTGCACTGGGTAGGTGCCAAGACCCATAAGGCGGAGCAATTGCGTAAAGTTGCGCTGCGCCAGCCTGTGTTGGAGATCTTGTCGACGACAGAATCGGTCGCCGAATTCTTTCGCACTATTGGGTTTCGAGCAAATGCGGTTCCGTATCCTGTTTCCAAGGGTTCTGAGGAAGTGCAAAAACCTCAACCATTCCGCAGATTGGTCGTTGCAGGTGCGGCTCGCATGGACAAAGGTTTTGACCGAATCGTCGATTTGGTGGAAAACCTGAAAGCAAGTGATGCAAATGTTCCTATCGTTGTTCAGGCATCAGCAACGCACAAGGATAAACATCCGTCGGACATTGCTGCTCAAATTGAGCGATTGGTCAAAATCGGCTATGCGCCGCTGCAGTTGATCACAGATACCCTGACGCCTCAGGCCTACCGTGAGATGTTCGTAGGTGGGGTAAGCGTTCAGCCGTATTCAGCGGATGCCTTTCAGGACAGGGTTAGCGGTGTAACCCTGGATGCGCTCGGAGCGGGTTGCCCTGTGGTTGTGACGGCAAATACCTGGCTTGCCCGCACGGTGGAACGTTACCACGCCGGGATGGCAGCTGAAAATCTGACGCCACTCGGTTTACGTGCTGCCGTCGATGCGGTGATCGTTGATTACGGCGCCTTTGCAGACAATGCCGCACGGGCAGGGCGGGACGTTCGGGCTATGCATTCTGCAGATTCGATGGTAAATGCGCTTTTTGGCACTCAAAGTTAAGAACTTTTTGTGTGCCCTGTACACCAAGGGCCGTGGTCACACGTTGTTATCAAATTCCTGATTGGTATATTCGCTGCA
>ERZ724520.1563-NODE-1563-length-11266-cov-7.231915_pt1 | contig 11266 bp, 9 predicted proteins | sample MGYA00376053_ERZ724520 | MGnify/ENA primary metagenome ERZ724520 (study PRJEB28724, sample SAMN07190886) | activated sludge metagenome | isolation source: activated sludge of sewage treatment plant in Hong Hong | place: USA: Christiansburg, Virginia | collected... | reverse complement strand
GTAGCGTGCGATCAAATCGACTTCCAGGTTGACCGGCGAGCCCGCGGCAAGCCTGCCCAGCGCCGTGTTTTCCACGGTGTGCGGAATCAGGTTGATGCTGGCTTCGCAACCCTCTGCGCGATCTGCAATGCGGTTCACCGTGAGGCTGACGCCATTGACCGTGATCGAGCCCTTGTAAGCCAGGTAGCGCGCCAGATCGGGTGGCGCCAGCACGCGCAGCTCCCAACTCTCGCCAACGGGGGCAAAGTGGGTGACCCGGCCTACCGCATCCACATGGCCGGAAACCAGGTGGCCACCGAGGCGGTCGTTGGCGCGCAGGGCTTTTTCAAGATTGACGGCGCCCGGCTCCGCGAGACCTGCCGTCTTGCCCAGCGATTCGGCAGAGATGTCGATGGTGAAGCGCCCGTCCTTTGGCAGCACACTGGTGACAGTCATGCAGGCGCCATTGAGCGCAATGCTGTCGCCCAGGCCGACATCCACCAAAAAGGCCGGCTCGCAATGGATGGCCAGGCGCTTGCCGTGTGCGGACGACTCGCCCAAGGACTGAATGTCGGCAATGCGGCCGACGTGGGTGATGATTCCGGTAAACATGGCGCTATTGTCGCAGTGCTGCGGGGCGAGCACTGCCCGCATCAAAACCAGGGTGGGCGCTGGAATCGCGCCAGCACCCGCAGGTCCGGCCCGATCATCTGCGTGCTGTGAAACTCCAGCGCCAGTCCATCCGCCAGGGATTCGAGCGGCGCCAGATCGGCCATGCCGCGCCCAGGGCCCAGCATGCGGGGTGCAAGATACAGCAGCAGTTCGTCCACTAGCCCTTGGCGCAGCAGGGCGCCATTGAGCCGGTGGCCCGCCTCCACGTGCAACTCGTTCACGCCGCGCAGCGCCAAATCGCGCAGTACGCCGTGCAAATCGACCTGCCCCGCAGGGCTTGGTAGCTGCAGCACGGTGGCGCCACGTGCTTCCAGCGCTGTCTTGCGAGCCGAAAAAATTGGGTCCAATGGGCCTGTAGCGTAGATAAGACAAGCACGATCAGCTACGAATAAGTGAGCATCTGCCGGTGTCTGCAAGCGACTGTCCAAGACAACTGCCTTGGGTTGGCGCGGTGTTTGCACCTCGCGCACGTCGAGGCGCGGGTTGTCGGCCAGCACCGTGCCAATCCCCGTCAGCACCGCGCAGGCCCGTGCCCGCCACGCATGGCCATCGGCCCGTGCGTCGGGGGAGGTAATCCACTGGCTGGCGCCGTTGGTCAGCGCCGTGGTGCCGTCGAGCGAGGACGCCACCTTGAGCCGAACCCAAGGCGTGCCGCGCAGCATGCGGCTGAAGAACCCGATATTGAGTTCGCGCGATTCGGCGGCGCCGGGCCCCACTTCCACGGCCACGCCCGCAGCACGCAGACGGGCAAAGCCCTGGCCGGCTACCAGGGGGTTCGGGTCTTCGAGCGAGGCGACGACTTTGGCCACACCTGCGGCGATCAGCGCATCACAGCACGGCCCCGTGCGGCCCTGGTGCGCGCAGGGCTCAAGCGTGACATACGCCGTGGCGCCACGCACATCCGCGCCGGCCGCCGCCGCATCGCGCAGCGCCATGACTTCCGCATGGGGGCCGCCCGCCTGCTGGGTGAAGCCGTGGCCGATCACCCGGCCGTCTGGCGTCACCAGTACGCAGCCGACACGCGGGTTGGGGCTGGAAAGAAAAAGCGCCTGGGCGGCGAGCCCAAGCGCTTGGTTCATGAAGGGCGCTGTGGTGGTCATGGCACCCTGGATGGTAGTGTGGGTTGCTATCTTCCCCAGCACTCTTCGGCGGTGGTGCCCGAAGCAAGATTGTTGGCGCTGCGCACGCCCGTATTGGTCAAGGTGAAATCACCACATCTGTCGGCCGCTTGAGGGCCGGGAGTTTTGCGCGTGGCGACGAGGGTGAAGGCGGCATTGGTGTTGCCCGCTGCGAAGCCGATCGTGTAGCGCTTTGTCGGGTCTGGAGTGCCGCCAGAATCTTTCCATTGGATGGCATTGGGCAGGGCGGTGGGGTACACCCCAGTCGCCGTAGCGGCACGCTCAAGCCACTGCTGCGCCTGCAACAGTCCGGCGCGGGCGTCCGCCCTATGCCCGCGACGGATGTACTCGGCGTAGCTGGGGATCGCAATGGCAGTAAGAATGCCCACCACGGCCACCACAATCATCAGCTCGATGAGGGTAAAGCCCTTTTGCCGTGTGGAATGCGTGCAGTTGATTCTTTGCATAGAGCGGTTCTTGGTTATTGGATCTGGCGCCAGCTTGGGCGCAAGGATTCTTCGGGCATGGCGGCGAGATTTTCCTTGTTGTTCTTGGCGTCGACGTCGACATTCTCGAACTTGTTCTTGCGGATAACGCTGTGCGGACCCTTGGCAACTTTCGCCCGCGAGACGCCTTTGTCGCCCGCTGCGTTGTACACGCCATCGGTGTTCATGTCCACGATCTGAACGGTGGGTTTTCTACCATCCATGATATTGACGAAGGTACGGTATTGGCGCTCTCCATCGACAGAGGTTGAATCGCAGCTTTCCACGTTCGGGTCGACTTTGGAGCCCTTGGCCGGTACTTGGGACCATACCGTTAGGAGATTGCTGGCATCGTAGAACTCCATGGGTTTGAGGAGACGCTCGCCCACGGCTGGCAAGTCGAGATACCAGCCGTTGAAGTTCGCCCACGTTTCCTTCTTCAGATCGTCAACGATATCGACGGTGGCGAAGTCACCGCCGCTAAGTTCGGTGAATTTTTGCTGGGCCAGCTTGGCTGTCGTAACGCCAGTGCCGAGTGCCGCAGGCGTGGGGACGCACGTCGGGCCCAAGGGGCAGGAACCCGCGCCGGGATGCACTTCCAGACGCTTGCCGAGAGTGGTAGTCACCTGGCGGTAACGCGTGTTGTCCAACACCGAATACACAGTCTGCACGTCGACGCTTTCTGCATCTGTCTTCGTGATATTGCGCCCTGTACCAAAGGCCACCATCATGCCGCCCACGGGCACCGTCTTTGCAGTGGGCCCCGTGCCAACCTGCATCGTGCGATCGTTGGCGCGCACGCTGGGGGGCGCGCTGATAGGCTGAATCTTGGTGCGCGCAGTGGCGCCCAAGGCAGCCGGACCTCGAGTTGTGAACAGCGGGCTTCCGCCAAAGGCGATCTTCCAGTTGGTGCTGTCGATGTCTGTGAGATCGAACTTCCACAGGTTGCCCAGGTTGTCGCCCGCGTACACCACATCGGTGCGGTTGTCGCCATTGAGGTCCACCAGACGCGGTGCAGCCAAGCCGTTGTCATTGGCATTGCCGGTGCCTGCTGCTTCGCTGGTGACGGGGATGCGTACGAGTTCCTTCGCACCGTCAAGGTACTGCACCAGCAACACCGGGCGTTGATTCGCACTGTTGTAGCCATTGCCCAGTACCACCGCCCAGCGGTTGTTGTTCATGCGCGTAATTTGCGTGCTACGCATTGAGTCAACGTCATCGCGGACGGGCCGGGCCGTGATGTGACCGATGTCCTTGTCCTCATCCACTGCTTTCGTGCAAGCGGTTTTTTCAGTGCCTGACAATACCGCGCAATTGGGCGCGGGTTCACCAGTACCGCGCGTGCGGTCGAACATGACCAGTTGCGCAGCGTTGCTCTCGGCAAACCCCGGTGGGCCACTCGGGGCAGTGGCGGCGGCGGGATTGGTAACGTCAAGGACGTAATAGCCCTTGCCACCCAGCCCCAGGGTGCCAACCAAAAGCGTGCGCCAAGCGGGTGTGTACGTAGTGGTGTAGCTTGGATCGTCAGGGTCTTGAATGCCGATGCCCAAGTCCACATCACCCGTCATGGGTGACCCATCGACGTAGTACTTGTGCTTGTTGTTGTATTGGGGATCGGTGAGTAGGTTGAGGCCTGATATCACGCCCCTCGGAACGTAGGCGATTTTTTCCGCACCATCAGCGGCCGCGAAACCATGCAACATGCCATCGTTGCCGCCCACATAGAGCATGGCCGCGCGCGATTTGTTACTGCGAACAAAAGCAGCATAGCCTTTGAGTAAGGAATTTCCGGCCGGCGCGCCAGTGTACCACACGTCGGAGTTAATGATGTCACCCTGTCGGCTCTGGCGCTCGCGGTAGGGTTTAGAGGGGGTATAGCCAGCGCTTTCAGACCCCTCCAGGCTGCGATCGCCACGGATGTAGTCAAGGCGCTGTTCGCCCTTGGTGGCACCCTCGTCAGTGCCGCCAACACTCATTTGCAACCAAAGCTTTTGTGCGGTGCTGAGGTTGCTTTCATCGGATGCCCACTTGAAGGGAACGCCTCCTTTGGGTTTGGTGGTGCCCCAAACATCGCTCCAACTGAGGATCAGGCGACTCGAGACGTCGCTGATGGCGTCAAGTTTATCGGCGGTGTTCTTGCCACCCCAGGCAGCGTCGATCGCGGTGGTGCCATCGGTCTTCACTTTCTCCGAAATGACAAAACCCTTCCACGCGTTGTTCGGCTCGTACGCTGCTGTGTATTTGCCCACATCGCTGCGTGAAATGTTGGCGCCACTGGTGGCACTGGAGGTGAGGTCGGGATCGGTTTGTGTACTGATCTGGCCAAAGATCTCCCGGAAGGCTTTGGCCAAGTCTTCGCCCTTGGTCACGGCATAGAAGCGGCCGCGGCCATTCAGAGCCGCGTGCCACAAATCGAGGGCACGTACATTTTCTGAGCCCATTGCCGGCCAGGTTTTGGTGCCAGTCACGAAATCTAGAAAACTCCCGTCGTAGCCAAAAGGTACTTTGCTGGTGGGAGCCATGATGGAGGGAGCCGCGGGCCACTCGGTGGATACGTTGCTGAATCCAATGGTGTAAGTCACCATATGTGGCCAGGTGGCAGGGTCGTACCGTGGATTCCAATAGCGCTCAAGAATCGCGTCTTTGTTGGCGGTGTCTTTGCCAAAATTCTCGGTAGCCGGGGCCTTGCGGTAGTCGGCCGCAGGCTGAACAGTGCCGGTCAGCCCGGTAGTTTGCAAAGGCGTGGCCCAGCTATAAAACGCCCAGTCGGCCAGATTCTTGGGGTCGGTATCACGATAGAGTGCCGATTTCGCACGCTCTGCCGCCGTGCCGCCGCCGTAAACGACCCCATCGGGCAAAGCCAAGTTGGTCGCGTCATCGCGCCTGCTAGTATCCGGGACGTCGTAGTCGGTCCCATTCCACCGTCCGTCCGTCATCATGATATGGTAGTTGCGGCGGCACCCTAAATAAGGTTCTCCGGTGGTGCCAGGCTCTGACGCCCACGGGCCGTTTGAACTCAAGCCACGCCTCATGTACGCATCGGCCTGTCTGAACATCAAATGAGATGGAGTCCCGTTATTGGCCTTGAGGCCGCCTACAAAATTCAGAAAGTTCGTTCGATGGGTGGTTTGCAATACCTTCATGGAGTTCGTATTCAAACTTCCACTATCCACACTCAATGCGTCCGGTGCGTTGCCGTTATTGTGCATGACTTGCCATGAAAGCCTAATCTTTTTGTCAGGCAGCAGACTAGCGTCATAAAGCGGATGAAGAGGATTAAAAATGGAATCCAGCGTATATTTCAGTACATTAATGCGTTTGGCCGACATGGGCCAGGTACCGTCCATATCCGGTGTAGTTTGATTGTTTGATGTACTGTCCTCCCTATCCAGGCGAAAGGCCATACTTCCAGAGTCGTCAATAGAAACAATAACATTTGGCCGGACATACGGCTCTACCGTGCCCGGCGGCGACTCGGCAAGATCAAGAGCCAAAACACCGCAAGGAGCAAGGACAGCGCCGCCTGCAGCCAGGGCAATGAGAGATTTTCGAAAACGGCGTGGGTAATGATTGGGCATGGCATGCCTCCTTTAAGCAAGGCGATGATTAGAGATGTGTCGCATGAGCGCCATGAACAAAATCTAGCGCGCTATTTGTTATCAGGAAAGCTAGTTTTTGCGGATTTGTCGGGCATAGGTCTGCTGCAGCACCGCCATCGTGCCCGGCTTTCGGCCAAAAGCGAGTGCAGTAATGCGGTACACCACATTGGGCTTAACATTGAGTGGTAGAAAATTGCTCGGACCGCCGACAATCAGGCCGGTGTTCTTGCTACTCTCGTCATAGGTCAGTAATTCGATCCAGTACCACCCGCCGCGGTTCGCGGCGCTCGTATCGGCCAAGATGGGATTCGCAGGACTGGTGGCGTTGCCCGGGAGGGCGCCTGTGTATTGACCGTAGCGCGCGCCGACGGTGTTCACGGTCATGTCTTCGAGCTTGACCTCGCCGGGTTGCAGGCTGGTAGGCACAGGGGTGGTGGCGCTGGTGTAGTTCCAGAAATCCTGCCTTCCAGTGCGCTTGGTGCACAAGCCACTGCGGCATTTGGTGGTCTGGGTGTCCAGGTCGGCAAGGAGCGGGACGACTTCTTGCGGGTCTAGCGGAATCTTGTCAGCGCCGCTGATTTTGTCCCGGCAGCCAGTGGCGGTGCAGGCGCCGCCATCTGGGGTTTCGCCCCGGATGTCAAGCTCAGCGTCCTGCAGTAGCGCCTGAGCAGCCTCGAAGGCCCGTTGGTAATCGGCGTCGTTGCCCACCAACATTTCATTGAACAGCGAAGTGCGCGATGCCCATAACGCCAGCAACATCGACAGCATGACGAAGACTATGACGACAAACAGCGCCACGCCGCGCTGCCTCTGGCGAGACTGCCGGTAGAAAGAAAGAGGCATGCTTTGCATGTTGGTTTTTCTGGTCAAGGTTTAAAGCACAGAGCCGATCAGCCCCTGGCTGCGCAACTGAAAAGTGTTGCGGAACGTGACGTGCATGCGCCGCGCACGCGCTCCAGTGAGCGTGCTCATGTCCACCGCAGCTCCGTCGCAGTCCGTGTAGTTGCTGCCTGTTGGAAGATCGATGCGCTCCGTGCCGTAGAGCACCAGGCACACGTCCACGCCCTGTACTTTGGCCCAATCCACCCCCACGCCAGCAGCGTCTACGGATTTGAGCGTGGATGAACCCGGAGTGCTTGTGTTGTCTTGCAGAAGGTAGCGCACCTGGAAGTTGGCGACGTTTTGCACCAAAGGCTGGGCGGCGATGCTGCCGGCGCTGGCGCACACCAATTCTGGTACGTTGGTGACTGGGTTAACTCTTAAACTGAATTTGCTCTCGAGTAAATTCGGGTCAGGATTGGCGCCCAGGCAATCGCGGGCCTGCGATTGGGTGCCACCTACAAACAGTGGCTCGGTGTAGCTGCTATAGCGCACATCAAGCTTGAATTCAGTCGCCCCGGGGCTGTCCTTCCCCTCGAGAATGCCAGTGGGAGTGGTGGGGTCAAACTGACCCGCTTTGGTTTCGAATGCCGCGGGTGCCAAGTAGGGTTCAGCCGCCGTGACGATGCCAGGGTTGAGATTCAGGCGCAGGGAGCCCGTCTGGCGCAGCTGCAGCCCGATGGTGCGCATTGCGAAGGCGCCTTGCTGCTGAATGCTGCTGGCATCGCTCACGGTGCCCGAGACGCCGCGTGACACCATCAGCGAGCCCATGGCCACGGCGATGGTGAGCAGGCCGATGGCGATGCCAATCATGAGCTCGATGAGCGTGACACCGCGCTGGCTGCGCGCAAGTGCCACCGAGGCCGTTCGTGGATATTTTCCCCAACGGTTCGATCCGCAAGCGAGGGCGATGGTGGTTCGCGAGATCATGTCAAGACCCTGGGCAGTAGTACGTGGCGGCGTTGCCGCCGGGAATGTAGGGCGCGCAGCGGCCGGCGATTGGTATGTACTGCAGATGACAGGTGCTGTTGGCAGGGCAGGCTGCAACAGCGCCCGCGCCGGCGCTCAGACTTCCGTCGTTGGCGCGCACTTTGGTGGCATCGATGTCGTCCTTGTAGTTCGCACTCGTGTTGCGCTCGTTTTCGCGCCATGCAATCATTACGCCCAATTGGCGTCCTTGGCCGGCTGCGGCAGCGGTTTCGGCAGGTGGAACAAAAATACTGGCCTGACCCAGTGGAAGCATTTCCCGAACAGACCTTTTCCATACAGCAAGGTCATAGTCGGCCAGTTGCGTATGGGTGCAGCCCGCCGCGCAACTGCCTACGGACGGCGCCGCGCTGAACGTAGTGGCATAGCGGCTAATGTCGGCCAGTGCGTTGGGATTGACGCGCATGCGCTCCCCAAGGTCTTCAATCAACCGAATGGCCTGTGCACGACGCACCGTGGTCGAGGTGTCGGAAAGAGTGCGCATTTGGACGCCCAGAATGCCCATGATGCCCAGCGCAGTGACCACTATGGCAATTAGCGATTCGACCAAGGTAACGCCGCGCTGCACGCGCCGTGTGGCAAAGGATTGCTTGGAGGTCATGGCTTTAACCGTTGCATGGCATATCAGCAGGTGGAATAATGCGAACCCGGCCGCCCGAACTCATACATACCCCGCGAGCGGCAGCATTTGTGATGGATTTATTTAATGGCACGAGACTGAAGCCCAGAAACGCACCCGCCACTAGACCCCATCGATTGAGCTGAATGGTGGCGCCACCCGAAGTGCGCGTCACTTGGGTGTTTGTGGGGGGGGCGAACCGCTGCAAAATCTCACTGTTTTCGCATGCGCCATTAAGGTTGGCATCAGCGCAGACATGCCAGCCGCAACCCCAATCACCCACGCCGGGCGCAAGCGAACAACCATTGGTGTTGTTGGGATTTTTCTGAATGATCACGTTGCCACCGCGTTTGATCGCCTCTGAGCGGGCGTAATACAAAGTGGATTGCAACCCTTCCGCCATTTGCCGCGTGCGCCAGTTATCGATCAATGGCGTAAAGCTGGGGCCCGCCAGCGCCGCCAAGATGGCGACGATGGCCACGACCACCATCAGTTCGATGGCTGTGAATCCTCTGCTGAGGAGCCGCACGCGGGCCCGGAAGGCTTGGGTCGAAGGTGAACAAACTGGCATGAGTACATCCTAAGCACGCTGGCCGAAATGTTTGATGGCTCCCGGACCAGTGGCAGTCCGGCGGGGATGAGCGGCACTGTCAGCGTGTGTACCCCTTGCAGGCCCCCGCGTTGTGCATTCCTTTGCACTCGCGAGACAGGCGCCGCTCGCGCTCGGCCCGGGTTTCCTCGGAAGAGCTGGGGCGATAGGTGGTCTTGGTTGCGCCTTTTTTGTGGGCGTCTCCGCTCGTGCTGTTCTGATGGTTTTTTCGGCTCTTGGCCTGCGCATTTTCTGGTACGGCCAGGGCGCTGATGATCACGAGGGCAAGGAGAGCGATGCCCGAGCGTAGGGGCATGCGCCTACGGCTGGGCGCGGGTGGAAGGAGCGAAATTTGCGGCATTGGCGGCATTGGTGGCCTCCTGACAGTGGGAAAGATGTTTCCAAAACGCACGCCATCGTGCCGCGCGCTCAGCAGATCGGAAATGCGAGCATTCCCGTACAAATGGCCTGCGGTGTACAATTTATCGGTTTTGCACGGTGCAAGACGCACGCAGGCAACCCTTCCAGCTGCCCGCGCAAGTACAACCAGTGCCGCTCTGCGTTCGAGCTATCCGTTCGAGCTATTGCCGGCCATATTTCAGGAAACTTCCCAATGATCGCATCCTCCATCAAGGCCGAGGTCGTCAAGGCCAATGCCCGCGCCGCCAACGATACCGGTAGCCCAGAAGTGCAAGTGGCACTGCTGACGGCCCGCATCAATGAACTGATGCCTCACTTCAAACAGCACGCCAAGGACCACCACGGTCGCCGTGGCCTGCTGCGCATGGTGAGCCGCCGCCGCAAGCTGCTTGACTACCTCAAGGCGAAAGACGGCGAGCGCTATGTGGCGCTGATCGCAAAACTGGGCCTGCGCAAGTAAGCGGGCACCATGGAAAAACGCCTGGGTTAGCACGCTAGCTCAGGCGTTTTTTACTTTGCCGGCGGTCCTTGCAGATCGAAGCTGTGTCATTCCACTGAAGTTCCGCGTGCGGTTTCACTGGAATGGCATCGTGTTCTGAAAGGGCTCTGGCGCTTTCTGGTGGTGCGCTGCCAGCTATACAAACAGGAGCAAACATGAGCATTTTCAACAAGGTCAGCAAGACGTTCCAATGGGGCGACAAGACGGTCGTCATGGAAACCGGCCAGATGGCCCGCCAGGCGTCTGGCGCGGTGCTGGTGAATATCGACGACACCGTGGTGCTGGCCACCGTGGTGGCTTCCAAGGGCGCCAAGCCAGGGCAGGATTTCTTCCCGCTCACGGTCGACTACATCGAGAAGACCTACGCCGCAGGCAAAATTCCCGGCAGCTTCTTCAAGCGCGAAGCCAAGCCCAGCGAGCACGAAACGCTGACCAGCCGCCTGATCGACCGCCCGATCCGCCCGCTGTTTCCCGAAGGCTTCTACAACGAAGTGCATGTGGTGATCCACACGGTGTCGCTGAATCCCGAGGTGGATGCCGATATCGCAGCATTGATTGCATCGAGTGCAGCGCTGGCCATCTCCGGCATCCCGTTCAACGGCCCGATTGGTGCAGCGCGCGTGGGCTACATCAACGGCGAATACGTGCTCAACCCCGGCCAGACGGCGCGCAAGAGCAGCCAGATGGACCTGATCGTAGCCGGCACCGAAGCTGCCGTGCTGATGGTCGAATCCGAAGCGCAGCAATTGCCTGAAGACGTGATGCTGGGCGCCGTGGTGTTTGGCCACGAGCAGGGCAAGATCGCCATCAACGCCATCCACGAGCTGGTGCGCGATGCCGGCAAGCCGATGTGGGATTGGGCGGCTCCCGCCAAGGACGAGTCGCTGATCGCCAAGGTCGGTGCACTGGCCGAAGACAGGCTGCGCGCCGCTTACCAGATTCGCAACAAGCAGGCCCGCACCCATGCCTGCCGCGAAGCCTACGCCGTGGTCAAGGCCGATCTGAAGGAGGCCGGCGTTGAGTTCGACGCGGTCAAGGTCGAAGGCATGCTGTTCGACATCGAAGCCAAGATCGTGCGCAGCCAGATTCTGTCGGGCGAGCCGCGCATCGACGGGCGTGACACGCGCACCGTGCGCCCCATCGAAATCAGCACCAGCGTGCTGCCCCGCACCCACGGCTCGGCGCTGTTCACGCGCGGCGAGACGCAGGCACTGGTGGTGTCCACCCTGGGCACCGAGCGCGACGCGCAGCGCATCGACGCGCTGATGGGCGAGTACGAAGACCGTTTCCTGTTCCACTACAACATGCCTCCCTTTGCCACTGGTGAGGTGGGCCGCATGGGTTCCACCAAGCGCCGTGAAATCGGCCACGGCCGCCTGGCCAAGCGCGCGCTGGTCGCCGTGCTGCCGAGCAAGGAAGA
>ERZ724520.1561-NODE-1561-length-11276-cov-6.508422_pt1 | contig 11276 bp, 12 predicted proteins | sample MGYA00376053_ERZ724520 | MGnify/ENA primary metagenome ERZ724520 (study PRJEB28724, sample SAMN07190886) | activated sludge metagenome | isolation source: activated sludge of sewage treatment plant in Hong Hong | place: USA: Christiansburg, Virginia | collected... | reverse complement strand
TAAGATTGGCTTGAGAAAGAGCGACCTTTGGCTACACTACCAAACGGATAGTAGTTATTACTTATTATGAGGTAGTTATGTGCTATCTTGTTATTCAAATTGCATAAAAAAAGCCTTTTTTTGAAGGCTTAAAACTCTCTTTTAGAATGTTTACTTTGGGTTATTTTTTCAAACACTTTATCGGTATGCTCATCAATAAATAATTGTGCTAATTCTATATACCTAAAAAACTCTTTACTATTTGCTGAGTGTCCACTGATTTTTCTAACTGCTTGTTCTGGCATCCCCAAACGCAACATATTTGTTATGGCGGTTCTTCTCATGGTGTGGGTGGTAATGTGATCGGCAAGAGTATAATGAAGTCGTTTAGCTTTGTTTTTATAAATTGGGTATTTTACACCACGTTTAGTACGCTCTTTAATCATGGTTTCTTTTAATGCTAATTGTAAGCCAAGCTTTTTAAAACTTTTGTTTAAGTAACTTTTACTAAATGCAGGTATGAGCGTTTTTTGTTTTTTGTGATACTTTTTAAGAATATCAATAGCGTACTTTGGAAGTTTGATTGTTGTATTTGTTGTCGTTTTTAAAGAGGTAACTTTTAAATGGTAAGTATCATTATAAAACAATAGATTTTCGTTTTTTAAAGACATTAAATCCGAAAATCGAAGCGCAACGGTACAACCAAAAACAAACACATCCTTAATTACTTTTAGGCTGTCGGGAAGCTTTTCTTCCAATTCAGCGTCAGAAATTAAATAATTTAATTGCTCTGGGCTTAAAACAACAATCGGTATATCTTCGTTTGGTACATAAAATTGTTTATGATATTCACCAACATTCAAACTATGCTCAGAGCTTAGATAATTAAAAAACGTTCTAATGCTTTTTACAATTAAACCAACATAATTGTCGTAAAAATCTTTTTTAAAGTAAAGGAAGTCGGTAAAATCAGAAAAGAATTTTTTGTAATATTTTTTCGCTTGTTCTTTTTCTTTAGTAGTTAAATTATTGATTAAATAAATTCTTAATTCGTTTTGTGTTTGCTCTACATATTCGATTAATAATTTTTGGGTATAGATATAATTATCGGTGGTAGATGTTCGTATTCGTTTTCCACTTTTTTGAACCCTGCGTCCTTTGGTAGTATCTTTTATAAGCTTGTTAAATAGCTCCTGATAATCTTCAGTAGTTAAATATTTAGTTTGCTTGGTAATTTTCATGTTTAAAGGGCCTATTAGTCCCAAACATAACATTAATTTTTGGAATATCCCACTCAGGTTGAGCTAATTAAATGCGTCTTTAAACACATAAAGCTAGGCATAATTGTCCAGCTTTTATTTAAAAAACGGGATTTCTTTATTTATTTAATTTCTTGAGATTGACTTTTTTTACTTTTTGTCAAGTAAAAATAAACCGTCAATATTGACGGATAACCCGTCAAGGTTATAGAAAAACTGGCATAGAGAACTTGGGGTTAAAAGAGCTAAAATTTACGCAAACTGTTTAATTTCTATGAAAGATTTTAACTTTCTGATTTTGTTAAAATCCTCGATAAAGTTCGATAATTTCAACCTATAGGGTACAAAGCCTCTCATGAAAATGAGAGGCTTTTTTGTTTTATTGAAGTAATAAAAGAATGTTTTATGAAAAATACGGATATTAAAAAAATAGAAAGTGATATTGAAATTTATTTTGTCACGGCTAAATCATATCCTGATGGTATTTTGGAGGCATTTCAAAAATTGCATTCATTAATACCGTTTTCTGAAAAAAGGAATTACATCAGCGTTTCTCGCCCCGAAAATACACAAGGAGTTGTTTATAGGGCAGGGGCTAGTGAATTAGAACAAAATGATTTAAAAAAAATGGGTTTAGAGTCACTTGTAATTCCAAAAGGTAACTACCATTGCATAAAAATCGAAAATTATAAAAGCGACGTTTCCAAAATCGCTAAGGCTTTTGAGGAATTAATTCATCAGCCTAATATTGATAGAAATGGATATTGTGTAGAATGGTATATTAACCATAACGATGTGTTATGTATGGTAAAAATAAATGAAGGCTAGTGTTAAACTATTTTTTTGGATAATCAAATAAAGTTAATTTACCAGTAACGATACTTTTCCAATGTGATGTATTAAATGTAATTCCAGCAATTGCACAAGTAGGCATTTCTGCTGGCAATTCCTGTGTTAATAGTTGTGCAACATCGCTTATTGTGGGGTTATGCGCAAAAAGCAATACGGTGTTAAATTTATCGTCAATGTTTTTTATCACACCTAAATAATCATTAATAGTTGAATCATATAATTCTTGTTTAATAAGAATTGTATTAGCATTATAGTTGAGGTTTTTTGCAAATATTAAAGCTGTAGAAATAGCTCTAATAGCAGGACTCGTAATAATTAAATCAGGTTTGGTTTTAAATTTTAAACTCATCGCATTGGCATTGCTATATCCTCTGGCATTTAAATGCCTTTCAATATCTGTGAGTTCGGCATTTTCCCAATCAGATTTAGCATGGCGAATTAAAAATAATTGTTTCATGTTTTAAATATAATTAATTAAAACAACCTATTATTTGTAATTTTAATTAACTAACTGTCAAATAGTTGCGATTAGTAAGTGTATTATTTACACTATGTATGTTTAGTGTATAATAATTTAATGTATCTTTGTGTCATAATTACACTAAGAAAGAAATGAAACTAAATTCAAAATACCAATACGATTACCAGCGAGCTGCATTAGCAACCGATTGCGTGATATTTGGATTTGATGGTGGCGAATTAAAACTATTGCTAATAGAAAGAGAAAAGGAACCATTTAAAAATAAATGGGCTTTACCAGGAGGATTTGTGTTCATTGATGAAACAACAGAGGCTTGTGCTAAACGTATTTTATTGGAAAAGGCTGGAATCAAACATGTTTTTATTGAACAGTTGTTCACTTTTAGTGAGGTTGAAAGAGATCCAAGAGAACGCATTATTTCGGTGTCTTACTTTGCATTGGTTAATAAACATCAATACGAATTAATTGCAGGGCGTGACACAGTTAAAGCAGAGTGGTTTCAATTATCACAATTACCAAAATTAGCTTTTGATCATAGTAAAATTGTGAAGACCGCTATCCAACGATTAAAAGGCAAAGTTACCTATCAGCCAATAGGTTTTGAATTGTTGGATGAAAAATTTACACTGTCTCAATTACAAGCAGTATACGAATCTATACTTGAAATAGAAATTGACAAAAGAAATTTTAGAAAAAAAATATTGGGAATGGGTTTGCTAATTGCTTTAGATGAAAAAGAAAAAAATGTGGCACACAAAGCAGCTCGCTACTACAAATTTGATAATAAAGCTTATAAAGAATTTACACAAAAAGGATTTCACTTTGAACTTTAACATATAAAATTATGAAAACAATAAACTTATTTGAATCGAACGAATTATTGGAACTAAAAAAATTTGCTGGCGGCGAATGCCATGTAAAACTCCTTACAACATTTAATGAGGAAGATAAAGTAAGAATTAACATACGCTTAAATTCTTCGGATGATGTGATGAATTTATGTTTGGCAGTTGATGCATTACGTAATATGTACGTAAATTATGTTGAGGTTTTTATCCCTTACATTCCTTATGCAAGACAAGATAGAGTGATGGTTCCTGGTGAGCCTTTATCAATAAAAGTGTTTGCAAATATTATCAATAGTTTAAATTTAAATAAAGTCATTGTGTTTGATGCACATAGCGATGTGTCAGTAGCGCTTTTAAATAATTGCCAAAATACTGCTAACTACGAGATGGTAAAATATTTTATAGCAGATTTAAACTTAACGGACTTTACACTTGTTTCGCCCGATTTAGGAGCTTATAAAAAAGTAGATAAGTTAGCAACAAAAATTAATTACAAAGGGCAAATTGCTACAGGTATAAAAGTGCGTGATTTAGCAACAGGGCAAATTATTAAGAGTGATGTAAACACGGATGACTTAAAAGGTAAAGCCTGTATAGTAGTTGATGATATTTGTGATGGTGGCAGAACCTTTATAGAACTTGCATCTGCTTTAAAAGCTAAAAACGCAGGAGATTTATATTTCATTGCATCGCATGGTATTTTTAGTCATAATGCCATCGACAGATTAAAAGAAGCAGGTTATAAAAATGTTTGTAGTTCTAATTCTATTTCAACTATTCCTCAAACTGAATTTTATAGATCTTATAATTTATTTTAAAATGAATCTGTTTGCTAACAAATAAATAAAATGAGTAGTAGAACTTTAGTAATAGGAGATATTCATGGTGGTTATAAAGCCTTGATTCAGGTATTGGAGAGAGCCTCTGTTACACATAATGATACACTCATTTTTTTAGGAGATTATGTTGATGGATGGAGTGAATCTTATCAATTAATCAACTATTTAATAGAACTTAGTAAAACGAATAGTTGCGTGTTTATTCGTGGTAATCATGATACGTGGTGCGAAGATTGGCTTAAAACAAATACTGCAGAAGATGTGTGGCTAAAGCATGGAGGACTATCTACAGTTGATAGTTATTTGGAAATAAGTAAAGATGAGAAAGAAGTTCACTTGAATTTTTTCAATCAAATGATTAATTATTTAGTGGATGAAAGGAATCGTTTATTTATACATGCCGGTTATTCATCTATGCATGGCCCCGAGAAAGAAGCTTATACTTCAAACTACAGTTGGGATAGAACGCTTTGGGAGATGGCATTAACAATGGACAAAAGAATTCAAATGGATTCGAAATTATATCCTAAACGTTTAAAGTTATATAATGAAATTTTTATTGGTCATACACCAACTTTAAATTATGATATTGAAGAACCAATGAATGCTGTGAATGTGTGGAATATTGATACTGGCGCAGGGTTTTATGGAAGATTAACCATACTTGACGCAGATACTAAAGAGTTTTGGCAAAGCGATCCATTAAAAACAATTTATCCTTTAGAAAAAGGAAGAAACAGAGAATAAACGTAGTAACATGAAAACAATTAAACCCCCACACAGTTTATCTATAATAGAAAATAGTTTTTCTGTGTTTCTTGCTGGTTCAATAGAAATGGGTGTTGCAGAAAATTGGCAAGAAATTATCTCAAAAGAATTAGAACCTATAAATAGTGGCTATATATTAAATCCCCGCAGAGATGATTGGGATTCTAGTTGGGAACAGGTAATAGAAAACACTGAATTTTCCCAACAAGTAAATTGGGAATTAGAAGCTCTCGAAAAAGCAACTATGATTGTTTTTTATTTTTCTCCTGAAACTAAATCTCCAATTAGTATGTTAGAGTTAGGATTATTTGCTCAAGGTAAAAAAGTGGTTGTATGCTGCCCACAAGGATTTTGGCGCAAAGGAAATATAGATGTAGTTTGTAAACGCTATCATATTAAACAAGTAAATATATTAAACGAATTAATTAACGAAATAAAACAAAATAACATATAAGTTAAACTTATATTTATTTACCATATACTTTAACCATATAAGGCATATAAGGACATATAAGAAAAAACTATTTAAAATGATGAAAACGAAAGCATATTACAAAGATTTGATTTATCAAGTAAATGGAGCTGCTATTGATATTCATAGAGAACTAGGACCTGGTTTATTAGAATCCGTTTATCATAAATGTTTAAAGTATGAACTACAAGAACGGGGGATTTCATTTCAGTCGGAATTGGTAATACCTATAGTTTATAAAGGTGTTGAAATTGAAGCTGATTTAAGATGCGATTTATTAATTGAAGAATGTTTAGTAATTGAATTAAAAGCAATTGATAAAGTTCAACCTATTCATGAAGCTCAATTATTAACATACTTGAAGCTACTTAAATTACCAATAGGATTGATGATAAATTTTAATTGTACTCATCTGTTTAAAGAAGGTCAAAAAACATATGTAAACGAATTATATCGCACACTCACGGATTAATAAATCTTAAATGCTCTTATCTTATATCGTTATTTTTAACAATTAAAACAATTCAACGCCTAACATGCTATTATATTCTTTAAACCTAAATACTCAATACCTTAAATGCTCTTATATGCCTTATATGGTTATTTTTAACAATTAAAATAATTCAACGCCTTATAAGCACTTATATGCCTTATATGGTTAATTAAAAACAAGAAACTTATATTTTAAAAAACAAACAATTATGAACATGAATCCATTAATGTTGATCGACTTTTATAAAGCAGATCACCGCAGACAGTACCCAGAAGGAACAGAATTGGTTTATTCAAATTTTACTCCTCGTAAATCTCGTCAAGCAGAAAATGAAAATTTAGTTTTCTTTGGTTTGCAATATTTTGTAAAAGAATATTTAGTAAAACAATGGAATGAAGGTTTTTTTAATATTCCAAAAGAAAAAGTAATTGCTGATTATAAGCGTAGAATGGACAATGCTTTAGGAAAAGACAGTATTCCAATTGAACACATTGCTGAATTGCATGATTTAGGCTATTTACCTTTAGTAGTAAAAGGTTTACCAGAAGGAACAATTGTTTCACCTAAAATACCAGTGGTTACAGTATATAACACAGTGCCTAAGTTTTTTTGGTTGACTAATTATTTAGAATCGTTAATGTCTGCCATATTATGGAAGCCTGCTACTAGTGCAACAACTGCTTTTCAATACCGTAAAGTATTTAATGAGTTTGCGCACGATACAGTAGGTGATAAGGATATTGATTTTGTATACTGGCAAGGGCATGATTTTAGTTTCAGAGGAATGAGTGGTATTGAAGATGCGTGTATGAGTGCAGCAGGCCATTTACTTTCGTTTTATGGAACAGATACAGTTCCTGCAATTGATTTTCATGAAATGTACTATAATGCGAATTCAGATAATGAGTTAGTGGGTGGAAGTGTTCCAGCAACAGAGCACTCAGTAATGTGCATGGGTACTAAAGACAATGAAATTGCAACGTTTGAAAGACTCATCGAAAAAATTTATCCAGCAGGTATTGTGTCTATTGTTTCAGATACTTGGGATTTTTGGAAAGTTATCACAGAATTTTTACCACAGCTAAAAACAAAAATTTTAGCACGTAATGGCAAAGTAGTTATTCGTCCTGATAGTGGAGATCCAGTAAAAATAATTGTAGGAGATAAAAGTGCAACTCCAGGAAGCCCTGAATACAAAGGAGCTATAGAATGTATGTGGGAAGTGTTCGGCGGAACTACTACCGAAAAAGGTTATAAATTGCTTGATTCACACATTGGTTTAATTTATGGAGATAGTATTACGTTGCAACGTCAAAAAGATATTTTAAATGGATTAAAAGAAAAAGGGTTCTGTTCATTTAATGTGGTACTTGGCATAGGCTCTTATACGTATGAGTATGTTACCCGTGATACTTATGGCTTTGCAATGAAAGCGACCTATGGTGAAGTAAATGGTGAAGCACGTAATATTTTTAAAGATCCTAAAACAGATGACGGCACTAAAAAATCAGCCAAAGGTTTAATGCAAGTTACAGAACAAAAGGGTAAACTTGTAATGAAAGACCAATGTACTTGGGAAGAAGAAAAACAAGGACTTTTACAAACTGTGTTTGAAAATGGGAAAGTACTTAATGAACAATCTCTTTCTGAAATTAGGGCAAGAATTAATAAACAGTTGTAAATTCATATTTCATTAATTATACAAAAAGGAGCTACAAGCTCCTTTTTTTCTGTTAATACATTTTCTTTATTAAATTTATATGAATTTTTTAAGTGTTTTTTTGTGTCTAAAAAGAAGGTATATCTATTTATTTTATTGGCTTTAAGTATTAGTGCATACTTTTTATACCATTCATTAATGGATAGTAAAGAAAAACTCCTTGATAGCAAATATTATAAAACTGAACTTGATTCTATAAATAAAGTAAGGATTAATCTTAAAAGTAGTAATGCAAGTATAGCTGTTATAAAGCAAACCTTTATAAAAAAAATGACAACAAAAGTTTTTCCTTATTGGTATGGTACAAAATGGGATTACAATGGTACTACCGAAACACCAAATAAGGGCAGCATTGCATGTGGTTATTTTGTAACAACAACTTTGCGTGATGCAGGAGTTCCAATAAATAGAGTTAAAATGGCGCAATGCGCCTCCGAAGAAATGATAAAATCATTGACTTCAAAAAAAAACATACATCACCTTTCTAATATTTCATTACTTGATTTTGAAAAAAAATTAGAATCAATTGGAAATGGCTTATACATTATTGGTTTAGATAATCATACAGGATTTATATTAATTTCGGAAGAAGGAAATTTCTTCATTCATTCTACTGGATGGTTTCCTTTTAAAGTGGTTAAAGACGTTTTAAAAGAATCAACGGTTTTGTCAAAATCTAAATACAGAGTAGTTGGAAAAATTAGTGATGATGAAGTGTTTTTAAAAAAGTGGGCTGGAATAAATTAAAAAAAGACTTAAAGCAATATTAGATATAAATGAGTATTAATAACCATATCGAAATCCATGGACACAGAGGCGCTAGGGGCTTATATCCAGAAAATACAATTACATCGTTTATTGAAGCTGTAAAATGTGGAGCTCAGGCTATCGAATTGGATGTTGTAATATCTAAAGATAATAAAGTTGTTGTTTCTCATGAACCTTGGATGAATGCATTATATTGTTCAAATCCAAATGGTATTCCAATAAATGAAAATACTGAATCAGAATTTAATTTATATCATATGAATTATGATGAAATTAAAACCTATGATTGTGGGATAAGAGGAAATAAGCTATTCCCTTCTCAGATTGCTGTTAAAGAATTTAAACCATTATTGTCTGAAGTTGTTTTAAAAGTTGATGAGTTTGCAAACTTAAATGGCTTAAAAAATATTAAGTACAATATTGAAATAAAAAGTGAAGAGAAGGATTATGGAAAATTTCAACCTTACCCTTCCGAATTTGTTGAGTTAGTTTATAATGAAATTAAGCAATTAGGAATTCTGAACAGATGCATTGTGCAGTCATTTGATGTTAATATTTTAAGATCCCTTAAAGCTAAGTATCAAGATTTACAACTTTCGTATTTGGTTGAAAATACAAATAGTTTGGAGCATAATTTAGACTTGTTGGGATTTTATCCTCATATTTATGCCCCCGAATTTATACTAATAAACGAGGGTTTAATATGTGATTTAGATAATAAAAAAATTAAACTTATTACTTGGACAGTAAATGAGATAGAGGATATGAAACGGTTAATTAATATGGGTGTTAATACTATTATAACAGATTATCCTAATAAGGCATATAATTTAATTAATAAATAATTGTGAAAGATTTTTCTTCAAAGAATAGAGCAGAGATAATTAGTAACATTTCAAGTGGTTCTTACGATGTATTAGTTATTGGTGGCGGTATTACTGGCGCTGGTATTGCATTAGATGCCTCAACCAGAGGATTAAAAGTGGCACTTGTTGATATGCAAGATTTTGCTGGCGGCACTTCTAGTAAATCCACTAAATTAATTCATGGTGGTTTGCGCTATTTAAAACAACTTGAATTTAAACTTGTTGCAGAAGTTGGTAAAGAAAGAGAGATAGTTCATCGCAATGCTCCTCACCTTACAAAACCTGAACCTGTGCTTTTACCAATTGTAAAAAATGGTTCATTGGGTAAATTTTCTGCCCGAATTGGAATGTGGGTTTACGAATGGTTGGCTGGTGTAAAAAAAGAAGAATGGCATAAAGTATTAACAAAAGAGCAAACCTTAAAACTCGAATCGTCTTTAAATGCCTCTAATTTACTAGGAGGTATTTTGTTTTATGAATACAGAACAGATGATGCTCGATTAACAATTGAAGTGATGAAGAAGGCTGTTGAAACTGAAGCCACACTGTTAAATTATTCTAAGGTTAATTCGTTTTTGTATACGAATGAAAAAATTTCTGGAGCTGTAATTGAAGATCAATTTACAAAGCAATTAGTAAATATTAATGCAAAGTATGTTGTAAATGCTACTGGCCCTTGGGTGGATGAGTTGGATGTGTTTGATAAAACTAGCTTGCCAAATAAATTACATATTACAAAAGGTATTCATCTAGTAATAGATCATAAAAAATTACCTGTAAAGCAATCAATGTATTTTGATACTCATGATAAACGTATGATTTTTGTTATTCCTCGCGAAGGAAAAACTTATGTTGGAACAACTGATACATTTTACCATGATGATATTAATAACCCTACAATTGAACCGTCGGATAGAGATTATATAATAAAATGTATAAATGATTTTTTTCCTAATTGTAATATAGAATTAAAGGATGTTGAATCTGGTTGGGCTGGACTAAGACCTTTAATAAATAAACCTGGCAAAGGTCCATCCGAAATTTCTCGTAAAGATGAAGTGTTTAGTTACGATTCGGGATTGCTAACAATTTCAGGAGGTAAATTAACGGGTTATAGAAAAATGGCGCAACGCATTACCGATATTGTAGCAAGCAGAATAAAAAGGGATTATGGAATTGATTTAAAACAATGTTCAACAGAAAGAATTAATTTATCTGGTGGAAAAATAAATGAAGTAGTTAATTTTAAAAAGCTGTTAGAGGATTTAAAGAAAGAAGGTGTCTTATTAAATTTAACTATTTCTGAGGTTGAATTATTAGCACATCGCTACGGAGCAAATACATTTATTATTTTCGAAATCATTAAGAAAATAAGTGAAGAAGAGAGAAGTGATATTCCTGTAATATTGAGAGCACAATTATTATATTGTATTGAAAATGAAATGTGTTGTACATTATGTGATTTCTTTATAAGAAGAACAGGTGCTTTATATTTCGATATTGAATTAGTTCGCAAATATTATAAGGAATTAGCAGTTTATATTCAGAATATCCTTAAGCTTAATGATGCGGAAGTTAAAATGCAAATTGATAATTTAATGATAGAAATTGAGAAGGTAAATAAAATTAGCAGTAATTTGCCATACTTATAATAATCTAAAAATATCTGTATTGATTTTTTTATAAACTATTGTTACTTGTCGCTCAAATTATCTTGGAGTATTAATTATTGGTGTTTTTTTACATTGTATCATACACAGGTGTGTTGGATTTTTATTTTTCGCAGATATAGCTGTGAAAAAAACGAAGGGATGGCGTGAGCGCTATGTGGTTTTTTTTCAGCAGTGGTTTTGTTTTGCGAAGGCATCAGCGTAGGAAACAAAAATATCCTAACGAAAAATAAAATGGTTTTGCATACTTTTGACACCCAA
>ERZ724520.1560-NODE-1560-length-11278-cov-7.041255_pt1 | contig 11278 bp, 7 predicted proteins | sample MGYA00376053_ERZ724520 | MGnify/ENA primary metagenome ERZ724520 (study PRJEB28724, sample SAMN07190886) | activated sludge metagenome | isolation source: activated sludge of sewage treatment plant in Hong Hong | place: USA: Christiansburg, Virginia | collected... | reverse complement strand
AATCGTGATAATAAAAGGTGATGATTATGCAATGAATGAGCTATAAATCACTCAGTCCTTGATCTTGCGGGTCACAATCGTGTAGAACTCTTCCTCTGACACCAAACCGTCCTGGTCAATATCAGCTCTGGTGACTAACTCCTGGAGTTCATCCTCACTAATGGTCTCTCCCAACTCTTGGGCAACTCGTCTCAAGTTCTTGATAGAAATGAAACCAGTGCGCTCATCGTCGAAAAGGGCGAAGATTTTGTTAATATTGGCACGAGAGTCCTTGTCGTTGACACGCTTTGTCATCAAAGTGACCCACTCAGTGAAGTCAATGGTTCCATTTCCGTCGGAATCAAGGTCAACAATCATCTGGAAAATAGCTCCGTTCTTTGACTCGAAACCCAAAGAGGTCATTGCGGCTTTCAATTCTGAGTGGAAAAGCACGTACCCTTGATGTCGATAGATCCTCCCTGATCAGTATCGAAAAGGTCGAATGCGGCCTTGAGGGCACTAACTTCTTCCTCACTAACACCGTTTTTGGCCCATTGTTTGGGGTCAAATCCTCCCTTGGCGGGGGCGGCAGTTTTGGCTGGGGCAGGTGGTGCCTGTTTTGCTTTGCTCATAAGATATTTTAATTTAATCTAACTAATAAAAAATAAACAAATAACTAACTAACTGTCAGCGGAAGTCCATCCCGCACACCCGCCCTCCCCCACTCACGGTAACACATACTTCTAACCTCGCTCGTTCAACCACTTCTCAATCAGCAATAACTCCTCTCCGTTGCTCCCAACCACACTCATACACCAACGGTCATTTATGCTCACTAAAGTACTACCAGTGCTCACCTTATTCCGCTCTCTCCGCTCTGCATTCACACCATTCGACCTTAGATCACTTATCAACAACTCAGTCCAGTTTTTAGGTAGTTTCAGCAAAGATATGCTTGTTTTCGAGAGTTATATAGTATTATTGACAAGAGTAAAATTTTGGAAGATCGATTTAGTTGAGTTACTAGCAGAAATATAGTAAAAATTGCCTTTATCCACCTATAAATTATACTTTTTTCCTATCTATAAGCATTCAATAGCGCTATTTCCTTCACTAAATCCGACAACTTTCGTCCTCCCAAAAACGGCTAAAAAATCACTAAGAATTTTACCATTAAAATTTCCACCTAAACTAATCTCCTCAAAAGTATGCTTAATGCCTTCAACTTTTCCTCTAAGGTCCTCTTGGTTGAGATAATAGTTATAACTTGTAACAAACTGAACAAAAGGGTGTGACTGGCTAACAACCTCTCTCAAAGGTAATTTACGTTTAAGTGTTAGTTCTTCAAAAGAACCAACTATCAACTGATCTTTATCCCTAAGTTTTGAATAATGAAGTAGAGGGTAGTCAGGGGTTTAACAGAAAAGCTGTTCCCTATAGTGTGGAGAAAGAAAGTCCGCATAAGAGTTTACGAAATTGTGAAATGAATGCAATGACTCATGCGATAGTATTATTCCTTCTATTTTACCCTCAGGACGAACTGCCAGTCTCGGAATCACGTCGATGCAAAGGGTGTCATCAGCAAGAACCACTGTCGTGCTTATACCTGAATCAGCATTAGTGTTGATCTTTTTGATTATTTCTGCTAGTTTTGTTTCTTCCCTCTACTTTTTGATTTCCAGTGCCTTTTTAGTTAATACTATTAATTTATAAGGACATTGTTGCTGACTTTATTTCAATCTCATCAAATCTAAAGATTGACAAGTCCTCCAGTTGTATTGTGATACTCCATTTACTAAGAGTATCTTTTCGTTTGATATGATTGAATGAATTTACCAAATACAACCTCCATTATTTTTACCTGAGGGAAAAGCTCTCAGATTTACTCCTCGCTCTGTATTGAAAAATTGATAGTAATTCACTTTTACTATCTTTTCTAAAGCATTGGCCACATCCTATTTTGAGTACACTCTCCTCCAATCCTCGAAGCTTTGATCAAGTTCCGTCTCATATTTCTCTAAAATTTAACTCTATTTAAAGAAATCAGGTTGCTAACTAGTCGCGTCGAAGTCAGCAAGTGTTTCCTGAAAAGCTACGAGAGTAATGCGAGCCAACTGATAGACTAAACTGGTGGCGATTATGATGACTTTAGGGAACATCTTCAACAAAAAGGGGATAAAGAGTGCTTCTTGATAGTCAGTGAGGAGAATGTAATTAACATTTGCAAAGAACTGAGGATATTTCAAGAAGGCAGTGAGGTTGAATCGAATTGATGTTTTGCCTAAAAGTCTTTGGTTGGGCAAACTAAATGTTTCAAGAGAAGTGAGATCGGGAGCGGGAAACAGAAGGAAACCTAATCTATGAAAGCAAACTTTATAGAGTTCACCGTCAAGGCCTGAGCAATTCAAGGAATTGACCTCTATCATAACAATAATTATACATAATGAATAATTCATTAAGTAAAATCAAATAAGATAATTTTCTAATGCTCTTATGAGATTTAGCATATAAATCATTTATTACCTTTTTTTGTCCTCCAAAAATTAAAAACATCAATTGATATAATAAAGTTCTGAAATCATGATTCTTACTCCTTTTTACCCATCACTTTGGTCACTGTCTTGCGCTCCAATTATAGTTTTTTTCTTCTCTACAAATCATTTTTCCTCATCTGTTTCAAATACTATTAGAAAAAAATCTCTCTTTCTTGACCATCTTCTGTCTTCTCTCTTTATCCAAAAATCTCAGAAATTCGCTGCTGCAATCGATCTGGATCTGGATTACGAACGTATATCAACTACAGTGTGTCTTCAACTGTAATTTTTCCTCGACAAGCGAGGTCGTACATCAAAAATTGGACGAGATTGAAGAAGTTGCGTGGCTCGAGTCCAGTTTTGTCAAAAATGCATCGTTTATACATAAGAGTGAACTCATATTCATTGATCTCGCCATCAAGATCCTCGTCAACTTCCCAAATCCATTGATCGACTTAAGGCTTACTATAAGGGAAGTTTAATTCGGTGAGGATACGAATCAAATCTTTCTTGTCTATAGATAGTCTGAATAATATTTGAAATACGGTCTTTTTGTCTGAGACTATTTTTAACTCGATTTATTGTCATGCACTTTGTCGCCGCACATTCTCAAAAATGTTTTGCGAAGTCTCTCTGCTTCAATATTTTCAATTGGCATCTAGAACACTTGTTCTTCAAGAGATTTCTCCTGAGTTTTTTTCTGAGTTGAGGAAAGAGCAGTCAGATTGCTCTGTTTGAGACGTGATGTCATGTTAGTTATATTTTTAAATTTTTATCCAACACTAAAAAATTGATTTCCCTTCTAGAATATTCACAGCAAAGCTGACTCTTGCTATCAAGAAGCTTATTTTAATGAAAATATCATAAAATTGATATTTACAAATCAAATCACTTTAGCCGATTTAACAAATAGTCACTCATACGGGGCTTAAAGGCATTTATGTCATACTCGAACCACATCATTATTGGATAAACACAGCCCAAGAGACCAATTCCTAATCCTAAAAACCCCCATACTTTAAAATTAAATTTCAAACGACGAAAATACAACTCTCTTTGAATTAAGATCCTCTCGCTCTAATACCTACCAAATGTAAATGTATAAAAATTTTTTGGTTGATTTTCTCCTATCGGTTAAGGCTCTTTCATCTACACGTCTAATTGATTAAAATTTATAATAATTAAAGTTAATTATGAGCCTGAGTTGCTAAATTAATCAGCTTGTATATTAAAACAGTTCTTATAATATGAACCCGTTTGAAAAACTTAGAAAAACAATACAAAATATTAACATTGATTACCAATTCGAATAAGACCAGCCTCAAACTACAGAACCCACCAATTTCTACCAAACTAATCCTCCCCAACAACCCATGCGATCAACGACCATATCAAATTAATAGTAAATTCAAAGAATTAGAACACTTTGCTAAAATCAGCAGATCTCCAACATTAAACAGATTACTCAGCAAGCTGCTAAGTTATAACAACTATAAAAATCTTTGAAGAGAGCTGAGTCAGTTATCGAAAATCAAATGAACGATCTTGTTAGTTTAGAAAAAGAAAATTAACTTCTAAAATCTAATCTCAATCAACAGTACAGCTCAATCGTACAAAATGACGAAAAATAAAGAAAATACAAAGAAGAAATATACAGAATTAACGTTACAGTTAACGAATTAGCAATTTAAATCAACTCGGAAAGAAATATAAAAAAACAATACTTAAAATAGATATAAAACCTTAAAGAACAGCTAGCTTCAACAAATAAACTATTTCAACAATCGAAAACGTAAGCTTAAAAATAAAAACAAAAGATTTTGTCATAACTTGAGGAAAGGATTGATATGTTTGAATACAATATTAAAAAGAATTCATAATAAAGGAATTAATCAAAACTAAATCTTTCAAAATTGCAATAAAATTATGAAAAACAGTTAAATGACGCAAAAGTTGTAATAGATTCTTTGAGGCAATAACTAATGTAAACTAAAAAATCATTCGAAGTTGAAATTATCCGCAAACAAAATGTTTAATAAGCTTTAGAGAGAGAAAAGAAATAAAATTCTCAACAAAAATAGTTTAGCAAATCTATAAGTGAATAATTACAATCTCTTCGATAAAAATACAATACTTCTCTTCTGAATCAAGATACATTAGAAAAAAATATGAGTCAACTTGGAAGTGAACTCGCTTAATAAAAGAAGAATATAAAAGTAAAAGTGATCTAAATTCGTGATTAAACTTTGGTATTATAGCTTGAGATGTACAAGAGGCAATGCAAATAACTTATGCAAGAAAAAGCTATCATGAGAAACATAAATACTGAAAGGTCTCTTGAACCTCAATTCACAGTGATAAATAGTGAAATAAAATGATAATATTGACTTTCTTTTTGATGTTTCTAAAATGTATAAAATAATAATTAATGAGTAGTTTTCAAACAAGTCCCCAAACTGCAACCGAACCCAGAATTTAAGATTCAATCCTCTTCGAAGTAAACGAGCAAACCCTTGTTGATATGAATCTATCCGAGCATATAGGTAGACTGGAAGTACATCGACTTATAGTCAGCATATGGGAAGATTTTTAGGAGATGCGATCAACAAAAATAGAGCCAATCTCTACGATTTACGAGAATTAGTGAAGTCCCAAATAGCTAGCTTGAAGAATTCTTCACAAATCTTACAGACTAACATACGAGAGGAAACAACTCAGCTCAAGAATATTTTCTAACCGGCTGTCGCAAGCTAAATAAAAAAGATAAACGAGCTCAAAACAGAAGTGGGAAAAATAAATGCTGAGCAGTTAACTACTAAAAAATATGTGCTTAACCTCTAAGCAGCAATTAGTCACGCAGAAACTTAAATTGGATTTAGATAACTTAAAAATTGATTAGAAGTTCTGATATTTCTTTGTCTTTATTCATAAAACTATATTTTTTCCGAAATATAGCTGAGATACTAGTTATTTTGCAAGTTTGTTTATATTATTTGACTTATTTGTATAAATAAATACAATTTATTATCTTAATATAAAATCAAATTCTCTCTTCCTCTTCTGTCCTTTATCTTATCTATTACCTGATTTGCCTAACTATTTCGTTATCAAAATTGAGAATCCTCCTTGGAACGGTAACCTAATTGTTTCGTACTAAACGAAGCCAAAGCAAACACTAAATATTAATTATTTTTTAATTCGTCTATTGAGAGTCAGCCAAAAACTACAACAATAACTTTTCCCTTGCTTCTAAAATCTAAAAGAATTGAGAACTAAACCAATTATATATGAAATTGTAAAGGAGTAAATCATTTCTATTATATTGGATACTACAAAAAATGCGATGTATATAGGGACTAAATTAGGGCTTGATATCTTTATTAAGAACCAAATTGGTAAAAATATTCATCACATAACCATAAAAATCTTCACGTAGCAACCAAAGTGTACATACTAAATCCCCTTGAAAAACCAAATATTCAGTCATTTTTCCAGATTAATCCTCATAAATTAAATGATCAATAATTACTAAAATCTTATGTTTTATCTCCACAATACATTCCTTATGGTGCAACAATTTAATCAGCTACAAATACTTCAATTTATTGCGGAATGTCTACTTGATTTAAAAACGTTATAGCAAAATTCGAGTCACCTATAATGCCTCTTCTAAATCACTAGAATTTTCACGATCTTATCCTAATTGAGTAATAGTCGCATTGACTGAATTAACTACGACTTCTATTGACAAATCAATCTAGCTTGGTGACAGACAAGTTGGAGGCAATGATTTTTCATCAATTGTTCTTGCTCGTAATAAATCTTATTAAACCCTTGATAGGTAAAATTTCATAAAAATAATGAAATTTTGTGTAATTTAGTCTTTTGGCCTCAAAGGAATTCGGCTGATGTTACTAAAGATTGAAGAAAAATTAAACTATGAATTTCTAGAGTTTAAAATATTGAAAAGTTGACATGATTAGCTTGTACTTACGATTATCATATGCACCAAAATATTCATTAACTAAATATATACAAACTTACTTTACAAAGATGTCCTTGATCAAATTTAGGCTCCTATAAGCAACATCTGAAAAATGGAAGCAAATTACTATTTATAATCAATCCTTATTTAAAATTTTAGGGCTAATGAAAAATCGCCAAATCGACAATCGCTAAAGCCTTTTTTGATAACTATTGCATGAGACTGAATGAGGTAAGAGTTACCCTGAATTTACCCTCTGGTAGAATGCCTGCAGTACACAACCAACAAAACTTGACAAAATGTTTTTCTTCAAAAACTAATCCAGCAAATGATAAAATTTATAAGTAAGTTGTTCGATTTTTGTTATTTTTTTTAAGTCATGGTAGATCTCTTTCATGATTTTTAATAATATTTAGTACTCATTGTGTGCAAGTTTAGCCTTGATTTAAGTCTAAATTTGTGTCCATTTTTAAGACAAATTACTATCAACGCTGCTTTATTCAATTTCACTATCAAATTCACTTTTCACTTCAATCCTTCTTCTCTCCTCCGGCTTCTCAAAAACAGTATAACTCATTTAATTCTGTTTACTAATAGCCTCCTCTCGTCTATGCTTAAAATATTTATTAATGTCATTTCTCCTGATTTCCTTCTTAAAGTTATCTAACTTGTTTTTCATTATAAATATCTTTAAAAAAGCAAATATAGTTCAATCTAAGTTTATAATTTAAACAAATGAAAGAAGAACAAAATGTCATTCCCAATGACCACCAGTAAAACCTCTTTAATTCAGAATCACTAACTTCAACGACTACGTAGCCACGAAAACCGTTGGAAAATTTCTTCCATCATAAGGTTTCTCAGCCCGATACGATCCCAATAATGAATTTCTTGCAATAGGATGCAATAACGGTATGAGGATCCTCTATTCGTTAAAAGACAGTACTTACTCTGTAAATAAGGAAACATCGCTGCGAATGTGGAATGTCCAAATTAGTAACCAGTCACATGCGTTAAGTATGATAGATACAATACAGATGGAGACCCATGATTAATACCAAAACTAAAGTTTTAGGAGTCACCAACTCGTAAATAACAAATTATTAAGTGCTGGATTCTTTGATTACCTTCATGTTCCCACCATGAAAAAACTCTTTACCATCGAATAAAAATAAAACTCTCTTCATTGCTGCGATTTTTCGAAAACTGGATAGCATTTCGCAACTGCTGGCAGAGATTGCCACATAAGAATCTATGATTAAAGTAACTTTGCATTAAATAAGATACCAAAAGTGTCAGTACCGATTTAGGAAGTGCTGAGTGGAACTATCGAGGACACTCAAATCGCATTTTTTCAATCAAATTCATTGATGACAACACCATTGTATCAGGAGGATGGGATTCAGTCATACATTTATGGGATATCCGACAGGGTAAATCAGTCAAATCTGTGTTCGGCCCTCACGTGGCTGGAGATTCAATCGACTACCGCAATGGTGAATTGTTGATTGGTTGTTATTCTGCCAAAAATCAAATCCAGATATGGGATTACAACAAATTTGTGATGAGATAGGGCATATCTTGGAATTCCGCCGAAGATAAAGACAAAGTAGCATATGTGTACACCGCAGGATTCGGGTAAAAATTGATTAATTTAGTAACTATGATAAAAATACGATTGTTGCTGGTGCTTGCGGAATAAACTAAGTGAAGGTGTTTCACGAGTAGGGCTCAAGTTATAGATTATCAACTTTAATCCACGGAATAGGACATGGATGCTTCTCAGTTGACAGTAACTTTGCAACAAGCGAATTCGCTTTCACCACGGCCCATGACGGTCTGTTCATTTATAGCTAATAAAAGAAAAAATGATCACGCGTTTCCTATGATATCCTATCAATATAGCAAACTATATGATATATTGACAAAAACACCTTTAGATATTCCGACAGATTTATTATCAAATGAAAATGGACAGAGGTGAGACCTTCAACACCAATTTACAAGCCGTTACTCGCGACTATACCATCACCCCCAGACTAGACTACCGCACAGTCGTCAAAGTAGATGGTCCCCTAGTCATTCTCGACAACGTCAAATTCCCCAAGTTTGCAGAAATTGTCAATGTATGTCTCAGTGACGGCTCAGTCCGAAAGGGACAAGTACTCGAAATTGCAGGAAAAAGAGCTGTCGTCCAAGTACCCCTCCTTTAACCTAGATTTTCGAAGGAACTTCCGGAATCGATAACCTCTATACCCATTGCGAGTTCACTGGTCAAACTATGGAGATGCCCATTTCAGAAGAAATGTTAGGTCGGGCCTTCAACGGATCAGGAATCCCAATCGATAAGGGACCACCAGTGCTCGCTGAAAAGTTCTTAAACATTCAAGGGCAGCCGATCAATCCTTATCAGAGAGTCTATCCCGAAGAAATGTTGCAAACCGGTATCTCTGCAATCGACGTCATGACTTCAATTGCTCGAGGCCAGAAGATTCCTCTTTTCTCAGCAAACGGATTACCTCATAACGAAATCGGAGCACAAATCGTGCGACAAGCTTCTCTTGTTAAGGGAAAAGACGTCACTGACCACTCAGAAGAAAACTTTTGCGTCGTGTTTGCAGCTATGGGAGTTAATATGGAAGTCGCCCGTTTCTTCAAAACCGATTTTGAACAGAACGGCTCCATGGAGCGAGTCGTACTTTTCCTCAACCTTGCTAACGATCCCACTATCGAACGTATCATTACTCCTCGTCTCGCCCTTACAACTGCTGAGTATTTGGCCTATGAAAAGGAGCTGCACGTTTTGGTCATCATGACTGATATGAGTGCCTATGCCGACTCATTGAGAGAAGTGTCTGCTGCCAGATAAGAAGTTCCGGGACGTCGATCATATCCTGGTTATCTTTATACTGATTTGTCAACCATCTATGAAAGAGCTGGTCGAGTGCACGGTAGAAATGGATCAATCACTCAAATTCCCATCCTTTCTATGCCCGTAAAAATCAATTAATTCAGAACGATGACATCACTCATCCTATCCCAGATCTTACTGGATACATCACAGAAGGTCAAATTTTCATCGATAGGCAACTTCACAACAAACAGATCTATCCTCCCATCAACGTCTTGCCCTCTCTCTCTCGTCTCATGAAGAAAGCTATCTAAAAGAACAGAGAAGATCACGGACCAGTTAGCAACCAACTCTATGCTAACTATGCCGCTGCAAAGGACACAGCTGCCATGAAAGCAGTCATCGGTTAATAGGTACAATTTTCCTTACACAGGCCCTCACTGAGGAAGACAAAACTCACTTAGAATTTCTCAAAGATTTTGAACATAAATTTATTGCACAAGGTCAATATGAAAGTCGTGATCTCTATGACTCCCTCAACTTGGCTTGGAAATTGCTTAGTCTCTATCCTAAGGATAATCTAACCAAAATTTCTGATGCCATCAAAGACAAATTCCACAACAAGAGACACTAAATCGAGTAACTCTGATTATTTTGTCAAATAAACTCTAAATTTATCAAAAAACACTATCCAAAATAAGTAAAACTAGCAATTAAACTCAATATATAATCACTCACTCATTATGATACATCTCATTTATAGTGATAGAATTAGTTTTGGTTATTTTAATTTTTTCAGTCTTAATCTCATCTCCCCTGGACTATTCTTCTGATCTATGCGAACTAGCCCTCAACTAAGAATCCTTCAATTTATTATACATTTGATTTTCCTGTTCTAATTTTTCCAAAGAAATTCGAAATTTATTAACATTGTCCGTCTACTACTCCTGCCTCTCTTCCTATATTATCTCTTGAATCTGTTGCTGTGAATCTTCTTTTTTCCACTTCTTGTCATCTACTTCATCCACAATTATCTTTTACATCTCAGTTGAAAGCCTATATAACCACATTCTTACAAAGTCCTATCTTGCTTCAATTTCTCAGATTTTGTCTCTTCAGCCTCGTTCTCGATAATCTTCTAGGGCATAGCCGAACTGCAGTGATTTACGTCCAAACTGTCTAAATCAAATCAAAAATACCTCTCGAATGATCTGTGTGGGAATTGTTATCTGAAACCCTTGAACCTTTTTGGTTGAACTCATTTCGATCCTTAAACTGCGAAAGCTTTGATCTCTCCAGTTTTTGAAGCTAATCTTCCTCTTTTTTCTACTCCATCACCTGAGGCAATTTTAAAGACTCAACGCTTCTACAAAGCGAAGACGCTCTATTTGGCTTCCTCTCCGATTTGATTCTGTTTCTCGAGGCAGAAAATTCACCACGATCGCTCATGACAGTGAAGTGTGGTAATACTTTTTTCTTTTCTAGAACTTCGTTTTACTACTCCTCCATAACTACCCCATTATTCTACTCTTCCTCATCCGAAAAATCAGATAACTTAAATTTATGGCCCACAATGATTCTCTGGAGCTATTTTGGAAAAGGTTAGTTTTTGTAAGACTTAGTCCAAAACTTCTTCTCAGAATAGCTGCTCGAGAGCCTTAATAGTGAATACCATACGTGGGAGAATTAGAGCTCTTTTTGTGAGATTTTTTATTTAAACTCCTCAAACTACGTTCAGTCTTCATGTTATTATAAATTTTATGAACTCAAACAAATTACAGGCATTTATATACTACTACACAACAACTATTAGAATTCTCATTTTTACCTACTTGACACCAAAAACACCAAAAATAATATTCTATTATTTAAGAATATATGGACCCAATTTTGGATTATTTAATATTTGATTTTAAATTAAAGGGGTTG
>ERZ724520.1559-NODE-1559-length-11294-cov-4.726755_pt1 | contig 11294 bp, 7 predicted proteins | sample MGYA00376053_ERZ724520 | MGnify/ENA primary metagenome ERZ724520 (study PRJEB28724, sample SAMN07190886) | activated sludge metagenome | isolation source: activated sludge of sewage treatment plant in Hong Hong | place: USA: Christiansburg, Virginia | collected... | reverse complement strand
GCGTTGTCAGTGATTGGTCCAAAAGCATCAATTGCTAATTGCATAGCAGTAGTTGCCATCATACCTGCTGCTGCAATAGCAACACCATATAAACCTGCAAAGTAATATGAACCCATAATACCACCTGCTAATGTTAAAATTGGAATAACTGTAGATTTCATACCTACTGATAAACCACCAATAATATTAGTAGCATGTCCTGTTGATGATTGTTGAATAATTGATAATACTGGTTTTTTACCCATTGCTGTGTAATACTCAGTTACAATACTCATAATTGCACCTACAACTGTACCAACTAATATAGCTAAGAAAACACCCATTTTAGTAAATGTTTTATCACGTAAAACGATATCACCTTCTGGTAACATCCACATTACTATAAAGTAAGAAGCAATAACTGTTAAAGCCATTGAAGCCCAGTTACCCATATTTAAAGCGTTTTGTACGTTTGATTTATCATCTTTAATGGTAACAAACCATGTACCTACTATAGAGAATAAAATACCTAAACCACAAATTACCATTGGTAATAAAATTGGCGACATTCCACCAAAATTATCTTTTACAATAACTTCTTGTCCTAATACCATAGTAGCAAGGATAGTAGCAACATAAGAACCAAATAAATCGGCACCCATACCAGCAACGTCACCTACGTTATCACCTACGTTATCTGCAATTGTTGCAGGGTTACGAACGTCATCTTCAGGAATTCCAGCTTCTACTTTACCAACTAAATCAGCACCAACGTCAGCAGCTTTAGTATAAATACCACCACCAACACGTGCAAATAATGCAATAGATTCAGCACCTAAAGAAAAACCTGTTAATACTTCAATTGCTGTAGAAACTTGATTAACACCTAAGTCAGCAAACATAGCTAAGAAAGCAATAAATAAACCTCCTAAACCTAATACCGCTAAACCAGCAACACCTAAGCCCATTACTGTACCACCAGTAAACGATACTTTTAATGCTTGTTTTAAGCTAGTACGTGCAGCTTGTGTTGTACGAACGTTAGCTTTAGTTGCTACTTTCATACCAATGTAACCTGCTGTAGCAGAAAAAACTGCCCCAATAATAAAGGCAATTGAAATAATCCAACTTGAGTGAATTTCTTTACCGTTTACTTCATGTATTGTTCCTGAGTATGCTAATAAAGCTGCTGCAAAAACAACAAAAATACTTAATACTTTCCATTCTGCTTTTAAGAAAGCCATTGCTCCATCAGCTATATAACCAGCTAACTCTTGCATGTTTTTATCTCCGGCATCTTGCTTGCTAACCCAAGCAGATTTTATTGCCATTACAATTAATCCTACAATTCCTAATGCAGGTACTAAATAAATAATTGATTCGTTCATATATTGTTTTTTAAATAAGGGTTGCAAAATTAAGGATTTATCTGTAATTTAAAAATATTTAACAGCTTGATATTCATTTGATTATAAAAAATCGACTGATTTATGTCGGTTTTTTAGACTGTTTTATAGAAAATTGAACCTTAAGGAAAGCCATTAAAATCCTTTTTGCAAATCATAAGCAACCAAATTGACGGAAATTAACAGAACAAACAGTTAATGGCAAATATCATTTTATTTAAAAACTTAAAATGGAATGCAATAATTAATTGGTAATTTAAATTAAAATACATACTTTAATAAAATGTTAATCAAAGTAACGTTGCTTTTTTTAATAGTGATTAATTAAATAAACTAAACCTAATAAAATAATTTATGACTAAAACTTTTTACTCATTACTATTAATTTGTTTGTTAACGTGTTTTTCAAATACTTTAATTAGCCAGTCTAATGCCACTATAAGTAGCATTAAACAAAATGGAAAGCAATATGAAATTACTATAACCAGCAATAAAACTTTTTATGTTGGTGGAAATACACATGTTTTGCATATTGGTAAAAAAGATTTTTCGCTAAATAAACAAATAAATGAAAATGGACATGGAACGATTATTTTTTATGTTACAGAAGATGAATTTAACAGTTTGGCGGATGGTGAAACTATTTGGATGAGTTATGGTAATAAAATTAAACAATCTATTGCCGAAAACATTGACCCCAATACATTTTTTAATAAAGACACAAAAAATGTTTGGTTGCTTGGTAAATTAAATAAATCTCAGTTACAGAAATAACACATTAAATACTATACATTATGTTTAAATTAAAAATCACAATTTCTATAGTAATACTATTTGTATTATTTTCTAAAACAACTATTTCTCAAACCGTGGTTGATCCTGGATTACCAGGAACTTATTCGGTAAGTGTTGCCAATTATAATTTAGGGGATGCCGCGTTTACTCATTCAACATTTCCTAATCCAATGGAAGTAAGAGGTTCGGTTCATTATCCAACTACATTGAGTGCTGGTCCATTTCCAGTTTTAATGTTTTTGCATGGGAGGCACTCAACATGTTATCAAACATCAAATCCATCAAATACTGCTTTAAGTTGGCCTTGTGCATCTGGATACCAATCAATAACTAGTTTTGAAGGGTATGATTATCTTGCCCAGCAAATGGCTAGTCATGGTTATATTGTAATTTCAATTTCTGCAAATGCTATTAATGCTGCTGATAATTCACTTTCAAATAGAGGCATGCCTGCACGTGCTGCCTTAATGCAACACCATTTAAATTTATGGAACACATGGAATACAACTGGTGGAGCACCATTTGGAACTTTGTTTGTTGGTAAGTTAAATTTAAATAATGTTGGAACTATGGGGCATTCTAGAGGCGGTGAGGGTGTAGTTGCTCATGCCTTGTTAAATAGGTCGTTAGGAAGTCCATATGGAATAAAAGCAGTTTTACCATTAGCACCAGTAGATTTTTTGCGAGAGGTATTAAATGGTATTCCATTAATGAATATTGCACCTTATTGCGATGGCGATGTTTCTGATTTACAAGGTGTGCATTTTTACGATGATACCCGTTATTCTCTTTTAACCGATCAAGCTCCAAAACATACAGTTTTAGTAATGGGAGCTAATCATAATTTTTTTAATACAGTTTGGACACCTGGCTCTTATATTGCAGGCACGTCCGATGATTGGGATGATTCCTATGGCACTACAGATATACATTGTGGTACTTCAGGTTCTGCGAGTAAACGTTTAACTCCTGCTCGTCAAAAAGCAGTTATGAATGCCTATGCAAGTGCATTTTTTAGATATTATATTGGTAATGAATTAGCGTTTGCTCCTATTTTAGAATTAGACAATCGAAAACCTCCAGTATCTTCTACAGTTGATAGCTCTGATATATTTGTTTCTTATCACCCACCAGCTTCAAAACGATTAGATATTAATAGACATTTAAATGAAGCTTCTGAAACAATAAATAATTTTTCGGGTACTGTAACTGCAGTTAGCTTATTAAAGTATGATATTTGTGGAGATGATTTAACTGAAGTAAATTGTGGCGTAAGTTCATCTCATGATCAAGAACCGCACAGTGGCACTTCTTCGGCATTGGGTATGTCGCAATTAGGCATAAGATGGAATGCACCTGGAGATTATTACGAAAATACTATACCAGTTGCTTATCAAAATTTCACTAATTATTTAAACTTGCAATTTAGAACTGCTATCGATTTTTCGGAAACGACTGCTGGAACTAAAATAAATTTTACAGTTCAATTAATTGATGGATTAGGTGCTACTAGTAGTAAAGAAATTAGTGATTATACTAAATCAATGTCTTACCCTCCTGGAACTGAGTTCTTAACTTTACCGAAAGTATGTTTTAATAGTATTAAAATTCCATTGTCAGATTTTACTGGTGTTAATTTATACCAAATACAAAAAGTTAAATTTTTATTTAATAAAACAACCCTTGGTTCAATATATGTTACAGATGTAATGTTAAGCGGTTTACAGCCTTTAGCAACTTCAATAGCAAATAACCAAGCTTTATCTTCTACCATTATTTACCCGAATCCTGCAACTAATAGTATAAACGTTAGTTTAGGAGAAAATAGTAAGAATGTTACAAGTATTAAATTATACGATTTGCAAGGTAAACTTATGATTGAAAATAATAAAATTACAAAGGATGTAGAAACTATAAATCTTAGTGATTTAAGCAATGGAGTTTACATATTGTGCATAAAAACTAATAATGAAGAAAAGAACTATAAAATTGTGAAGCAATAATTTTGTTGTAAGTTCTATGTATAAATTAATAGTATTTTGTTTTGCTTTTGCCTTTTATTTTAAAGCAAATTCTTTGGTTGTTATTCCCAAGGATAGTATTAAAACAGATAGTATTATTCAATACAGTAAATCATTTTTAGGTACACCTTATAAATATGCTACTAGTAATCCTGCTAAAGGCTTTGATTGCTCGGGCTTTGTAAGTTATGTGTTTAGTCATTTTAATGTAAAAGTTCCCCGATCATCTATAGATTATGCTCATATTGGAACTGAAATTAGCATGGACTCATGTAGAGTAGGCGATGTCATTGTTTTTACAGGAACTAATTCCAAGAATCGACATCCGGGACATGTTGGAATTATTATTTCTAGCCCAGGAGAAGAACTATTATTTATACATAGTTCATCAAATAAAAAAAATGGTGGAGTTAAGCTGTCTACTTTTAAAGAATCGCCTTATTATAAAGTGAGATTTTTAAAAATTGTGAGGATAGTTAATTGTTATTAGAATGCTTTTTATAATTTTATATATTGAAATTGATTATTTTGGTTAATGTTTTTCGATTTCAATAAAACATATTACAACTTAAAATGAAAGTAAAATTTATATTATTTTTTTTACTGACTTCAACTTTAGTATTTAGTCAGTTAAATCAAGAGTTAAAAGAAGAGTCGGTTGCTAAATGGACAAAAGCCGAGGTTCAAAAATTTACTACTGCCGATAAATATTTTGCAAATGAAGAGTATTTATTTGCAAGACAGATATATGATAGTTTATATAAGAAACATAGCTCAAATATATATTTGGGATATTTATTAGGCACATGCAGTATTTACGATGCTCATTATCAACAAAATGCTACATCCCTTATTTTAGCAGCAGAATCAATTAAAACTAAATTGGTTGATTATGATTTTTATTTAGGGAAAGCGTATTTAGTGAACGATAAGTTTGAAGAAGCAATAACGTATTTTGAAAAATATAAATCAAACCCATTAAATAAAATTGCAAAAGATGAAGTAGATTATCAAATTTCTGTTTGTGAAAATGCAGTGAAATTAAATAGTAAATCGGCAGTAGTTAAAATTACAAATATTGGAGCCCCTATAAATACTGCCGGTTCAGAATATACCCCAATTTTTTCATCAAAAGAAGATTTTATAGCTTATACATATAGAGGCGAACGCTCTATGGGTGGAAAGCAAATAGTTCCAAATAAAGTGGATATTAAAAATGGCATTTATTTTGAAGATGTTATGATGTCTGTAAAAAAAAAAAAAAAAAATTGGCAAGAACCTAAACCTATTAATGCTTTAAACACCAATGGACATGATGCCGTTGTTCATATTTCTCATGATGGACAAAAAATGTTTATTTACCGTAATGTTGGAGTAGGGGCAGGTGATATATACATTAGTAAGTTAAATGGTTTAAATTGGAGTGTTCCTGAAAAAGTGAAAGGAATTAATTCTAATTATTGGGAAGGAAGTGTGTGTTTATCTCCAGACGAAAAAACCATGTATTTTTCTTCTGAACGTCCTGGTGGATTAGGAGGTAGAGATTTGTATTTTGCAAAATTATTACCAGATGGCAGTTGGGGAAATGTGAAAAATTTAGGACCAGAAATTAATACAGAAAAGGATGAGGATTCTCCATTCATTCATTCTGATGGTAAGATATTATTTTTCTCTTCTACTGGGCATAATTCAATTGGAGGTTATGATATTTTTAGAAGTAATTATAAAATGGATAAATGGGAAGCTCCTTATAATATTGGTAAACCTGTAAACACATCTCAAGACGATAAATTTTATGTGGTTTCAGTTGATGGTGAAAGAGGGTATTATTCTTCAGAAAAAAAATCGGGGCAAGGCATGCAAGATATATATGTAGTAGAGCCAGGTTTGTTTGGTAAGCCCACTGCTTTAGTTATGGTTACTGGTAAAGTTACATTTGATAATGCCCCAATAAATGCAAGCGTGTTGGTAAGATCTAAATTTTATAAAAAAGATTTTTCGGGAACCTTTAATTCAAACTCTATTACTGGTAATTATTTAATTAATTTACCATCTGGAAATGAATATGAAGTTGTTTTTAAGCATTTAAATAAAACAGTTGTAAAATCAATTTCAACAACAAAAATTGATTCTTTTGCCCGCATTGAAATTGATGCTGAATTGTTTTCAGATGAATATGCAAAACTAAATGATACTAAGCTTGATTCTACTGTTTACAAATCAGAAGTAAAAAACAATACGAATGCAGCATCTGATCAGCTTTTAACAAAATACGGAAATACAGTTATTGACAGTTTATTCTACACCATTCAAATTGGGGCATATAAAATTCCTGAAAATTTTAATTATGCAAAATTAATTGGATTGCCAAAAGCAGAGAGAAAATCATTTTCTGATAATATTACACGATTTACAATTGGTATGTTTTCTAAATTAGTAGATACCAATGAGCTACTAATTAAAGCAAAGAAGAATGGAATAAATGATGCATTTATTATTGCAATATATAAAGGCGAACGTTATTTTTTAAATGATTTAATTAAGCTTCAGATTTTTAAATAATCCTTTATTAATAAATTATTATGATGTAAATATTTAAGTATATTTGCATCAATCTTTAGGGGTGCTTTATAAACTAATAATTATAAAGCTGAGATTATACCCATTACATTTAAATGCCAAACATTTGAATGTATGCACCTGATCAGGATAATGCCTGCGTAGGGAAACAGTTAATTACAAATTTCGCATCCCCTTGCGGAGTTATTTTTAACATTAAAAAAAGTAAAAAAATGAACCAATTAAAAAAAATGTTTGTGCTTGCCCTAGCAATGGGAAGTAGCCAAATAGTGAAATCTCAATTTACTTTGAGCGGAGTTTTAACTTCTCCAGAAAAAAAAGTAATTCCGTTTGGAGCAGTTAATATTAAAAACACCTATTTAACAGTGCAATCAAATGCCACTGGTGAGTTTAAATTTTCAAACTTAAAAGCGGGCAACTACGTAATAGTAACCAAGTGCTTTGGATACTTATCTAAAACAGATTCAGTTGTGGTGGACACAAATAAGACCATTGCTATTGAATTAGAGGAAGATAATTTAAATTTAGATGAAGTAGTAGTGAGTAGCACACGTTTAAATACTAATTCGGTATTTGCTTATAATGATCTTACTAGTGATGATATTAAAAAACAAAATGTAGGACAAGATTTGCCTTATGCTTTAAATTCTTTACCATCATTAGTAATAAATTCTGATGCAGGAAATGGAGTGGGTTATACAGGGATGAGAATACGAGGAACAGATGGAACACGTATTAATATTACAATTAATGGTGTTCCTGTAAATGATGCCGAAAGTCAAGCAACTTTTTTTGTTAATATGCCCGATTTTTTATCGTCAGCAAATAATATACAAGTACAACGAGGTGTTGGAACCTCAGTAAATGGGGCAGGTGCCTTTGGTGCAAGTATTAATATGCAAACTAATACGCTTAATGATAAGCCATATGCACAAATTGATAATTCAGTTGGAAATTATAACACTGTTAAAAACACCATAATGGCTGGCACTGGATTAATTGATAATCATTATACATTTGATGCAAGAGCATCTCGTATAAATAGTAACGGTTACATTGATAGAGCTTTTTCTAAAATGTATTCTTATTATTTTTCGGCGGGTTACTATGGAAAAAAATCGGTTTTAAAAGCTATTGCTTTTAGTGGTAACGAAAAAACGTATCAAGCTTGGTATTATGTTGATCAAGATAGTTTGAATAAAGGCAATAGAACTGATAATCCAGCTGGAATGTATATAGATGGAAATGGAGTAATAAAATATTATAATAATGAAACAGATAATTACAAACAAGATAATTATCAATTGCATTTAATACATACGTTTTCAAGTAAATTAACTGCTAATATTACTGGTCATTATACAAAGGGAAAAGGTTATTATGAGCAATTTAAGCAAGGAGAATCTTTAAGTAAATATAAAATGCCAGATGTGATAACCACACATGATACCATTACACAATCAGATATAATTAGAAGAAGGTGGTTAGATAATGATTTTATTGGCTTTATTGGAAATTTAGATTATAAACCAAATTCTAAATTAAATTTTATTTTAGGTGGTGGTTACAATAATTATGTTGGTAGGCATTACGGAGAAGTAGTTTGGGCTCAATTTGCCAATAGCAATAATTTAAATCCAAGGTATTATGAAGATAAAGCAACAAAAACAGATGCTAATGTATATTTAAAAACGTTTTATAAACCTAATGCTCGACTAAATATTTTTGTTGATTTGCAAATGCGCAAAACAGGATATGATTTTATTGGTTTTGACACTTCGCTAGTTAATGCACAGCCATTAAACGCATCATATACTTTTTTTAACCCTAAGTTTGGTGTGAATTATTTAGTATCGCAAAATACTACTGTTTACGGCAGTTTTGGAATGGCGAATAAAGAACCTAATAGAGATGATTTTACACAGTCTAGCACAAAAAGTCGCCCAAAGAGTGAGCAATTAATGGATATTGAAATTGGAGCTACTCAAAGATTTAAGAATTGTTACTTATCATTAAACGTTTACAATATGGAGTATAAAAATCAATTGGTGTTAAATGGAAAAGTGAATGATGTAGGAGCTTACAATCGTGTGAATGTTGATGCAAGTTATAGAAGAGGAGTAGAGTTTGAGTTAAATTTTAATGTTACAAAATATTTTACTTTTAATGGAAATGTAACGCTATCACAAAATAAAATTAAGAACTTTAAAGAGTATATTGATAGTAGCGATGTAAATTATACCATTTATACGCAATACCAAAAGAATTATACTTTGACAGATATTTCCTTTTCGCCAAATGTAATTGGAGCTGGTAATTTTATTTTTAAGCCAATTAAAAATTTAGAAGTTGCCATTTTAAATAAGTATGTTGGAAGACAATATTTAGATAATACATCAAATAGTAACAGAGCCATAAACCCTTATTTTGTTAGTGATTTCAGAGTTAATTATTCATTCCATCCAAAATTTATTAAGGAAATATCTTTAATGGCAATTATTTATAATATTTCCAATACTCGTTATGAAACAAATGGATATACATTTAGTTATTATGAAGGAGAAAAATTAATTACTAAAAATTTTCTTGCACCTGCTGCTCCAACTAATGTTATGGTTGGTATGAATTTGAAATTTTAATAATAACATTTTACAAAAAAGAGTCTGTATTAAAAGTCAATTTTACAGTCATTCTGAACTTGATTCAGAATCTAGAGATGAGTAAAATCAACCTCCTTAGAGATGCCGAATCTAGTTCGGCATGACGTTTTTAGACTTTTGAAACAGACTCTTTTGTTTTTAAATAAAAACCTTTAAAAACTATTTTTTAATCCAAGCATTTTTATGGCTGTTACAGCAGCTTCATCTCCTTTGTTACCATGTTTCCCACCAACTCTATCTAATGCTTGTTCTTGAGTATTTGTAGTTAATACACCAAAAATAAATGGTTTGTTGTATTTAATATTTAAATCAGTAATACCTAATGCAACCGAATTACAAATAAAATCAAAATGTTTAGTATCTCCTTGAATAACACAGCCTAAACATATGATAGCATCTACATTTCCAAACTCTGCCATGTATTGCCCACCTAATGTTAGTTCAAAGGCACCAGGAACTGTTTTAATTTTAATGTTTTCTTCTTTAGCACCATATTTTAAAAGTGTTTCATGTGCGCCATTTTTTAAAGCACTTGTAATGCTGTGATTCCATTCTGCCCAAACTATACCAAACGACATGTTTTCTGCATTTGGAACATCAGTGCCTTCAAAGTTTGATAGATTTTTTAATTCGCTAGCCATAAATTATTTTAAATAAAAAAAGGTGAAATAAATTCACCTTTTAATTAATGTTGTTTTATTTATTAATCAATATTTCCTAAAGTTTTTACACGAGCAATGTATTTTTCAACCTCACGCGCTTCTTCAGTTTTACCATATTCATTTTTTAATCTTTCATATAAACCTAAAGCTTCTTTGAACTCTGATTTTTGTTCATAGGCAAAAGCTGCTTTTCTTAAAAATAATGGAGTTGTAAATTGATTAGTAGATTTTTCTGATGCACTTAAGTAGTATTTAATCGCCTCATCTACATTATTTAATTCCATGTTAGCATCACCAATTAAACCAATTGCCATAGGTGCTACCATTTCATCTTTTGCATTAAATTTCTCTAAATATTCAATTGCTTCTTGGTATTTTCCTGTTCTTAGTAAACAAATTCCTGCATAATAATTAGATAATCGTCCTGACTTTGTGCTTGAATAAGAATCTGCAATGTCTTTAAAACCCATCATGGTTTTGGGCCCTTCAGAAGAAGGTACATTAACACCACCATTTAGTGCAATATTAAAACTATCTCTTTCAAAGTAGTTTTGAGCATAAAATATTTCATTTCCTGCTTCTTTTTCTTGCCCAGGTAACCAATATAATTTATAAAAACTGAAGATTGCAATAATGGCCAATAATGCGCCACCACCGTAAGTTATTACCTTTTTATTATCTTCATAAAAATCTTGCAATCCTTCTAAATCTATACTTTTTTTAGATTGAGATTTCTTAATTTTTTCTTCTTTAATTACTTCAACAACTTTTTTATCGTTTTGTACTAAATCTTCTGACATATTGACTTTTAATTTTTTGAGTTGCGAATATAAATATAAATATCTATATATAAAAACTTACATTTTATTAATTATTCCGTTACGGCAATGTCTTTTTCTAGTTTTTCTTTATTTCTAATAGAAAAAGAGAGACCTCCTTTAACTAAATAGGGGTATGGTATATCTAAATCGTTGCCAACTGCGTATAAATAGTAACTTCCTTTGTATAATGGAATCCCATAATTACCGCTAGCATCTGCCTGCACGTATGTGTCATAGTTTTTAACATCATTCCCAGGGAATTCGGTAGTGTTAAATTTAATATATACAATGGCATCTGCTACGGGTTTAGTATGATGCATTACTCGCCCTTTAATAGAGGCTTTTCCGCCAGTTGTATTTTTTTTACAAG
>ERZ724520.1556-NODE-1556-length-11318-cov-8.311551_pt1 | contig 11318 bp, 5 predicted proteins | sample MGYA00376053_ERZ724520 | MGnify/ENA primary metagenome ERZ724520 (study PRJEB28724, sample SAMN07190886) | activated sludge metagenome | isolation source: activated sludge of sewage treatment plant in Hong Hong | place: USA: Christiansburg, Virginia | collected... | reverse complement strand
GGGCTGGTGCACATGATGTCGGGTGTGGGCAACAAACCCGAGCCCTACACCGAACGCGATGTCGAGACCGTGCGGCTGGTGGCCGAGACCATGTGGCGCCTGGTGCAGCGCCAGCGGGCCAAAGCGGCTTTGCTGGCCAGCGAACAACGCTCAAAGGCCATTCTTTCGGCTTTGTTCGAGGGGGTTGTGTTGCAACAGGCCGACGGCAAGATTACCGCCTGGAACCCCGCTGTCGAGCGCATCCTCGGGCTCACGGGCGAGCAACTTCTAGGCTCGCAGACATTCGATCCATCTTGGCGGACCATTTATGAAGACGGATCGCACTTCCCGCGCACCAAGTTTCCCGGAGCAGAGACATTGCGCACCGGTTTGCCCCAGTCCAACGTGGTCATGGGTGTTCAAAAGTCGCCGACCGATCTGACCTGGCTGTCCATCAGCTCGGTGCCGATTTTCGGCCCGGCCGGTACCTTGCCCACCGCTGTGGTGGTTTCATTGACCGATATCACCGACCGCAAACGTGCCGATGGCCGCCTGGCCGAGCAATTGGCCGAGTTGCGCCGCTGGCAGCAGGTCACGCTGGGCCGCGAGGGCCGGGTACTGGCGATCAAGCAGGAGGTCAACAGCCTGCTGGCCGCCCACGGACAGCCACCACGGTATTCCAGCGCTGTGGACGCCGGGGACTGAAACGCATGGCCACGTCCCCACCCGTCAACCTGGCCGGCACCCTGTGCGCCAGCCCCGAAGACCCGGCTACGCTCAAGGCGGTCGCGGAGAATTTGAGCGAGCAGAACGCCCTGCTCCGCGCGTTGATCGATAACGCCGGCGACCTGTCGATGTTTTCGCTGGACACGCAGTACTGCTACACGGCCTTTAACGAAAAACACCGCCACAAGATGCACGCGGTTTGGCAGGCCGACATTGCCTATGGCGCGAATCTGCTGGAATGCATACCCGATACCCAGCTGCGGGATTTGGCCCGTCAAAGCATCAACCGCGCACTATCGGGAGAGGTCTTCAGCGAGATCCAACACCAGCCGGGCGCGGACATTCACTACGAATTTGTATGGAATCCGATACGAGGCGCCGACACCCGGGTCGTGGGCGTTGCGGCCTTCATTCGCAATGTCACCGAGCGTGTGTGTGCCGAGCGTGGGCTTCGGGAGAGCGACGCGCAGCGCGCTTTGATTCTGCGCACCGCCATGGATGGCTTTTGGCGCGTGGACCTGCAGGGTCGCCTGCTGGAAGTGAATGAGGCCTACTGCACGATGAGCGGCTACACCGAGGCCGAACTACTGGGCATGGGCATTGCTGACCTGGAAGCGGTGGAGACCCAGGCCGAAACTGCGGCCCACATACAAACCATTTTGAAGCAGGGTGCAGACCGTTTTGACAGCCGCCACCGGCGCAAAGACGGCAGCCTCTATGCCGTGCAAATCAGCGCGCAGTACCGCCCAACCGGGGGTGGCGACATGGTGGTGTTCGTGACCGACATCCGTGAGCGGGTCGAACTGCAGGCGGCAACCGCCGCTTCACGGCGCGCATTGCTCAGCCTGCTCGAAGACCAGGCGCTGGACCAGGCCGCTTTGCGCCAGAGCGAGGCCTTTGGGCATGCGATTCTGGATTCGGTGGCCGCTGAAATTGCAGTGCTAAACCGCGAGGGCGTGATCACCGCCGTGAATGAGCCCTGGCGCGCTTTCGCGCTGGAAAACAGCACCGTACCCGGCCAGCTGGTACCCCATACTGCGGTGGGTGAGAACTACCTGGAAATCTGCCGTAGCAGCACCGGGCCGGGCTCCGAAGAGGCAGTTGCCGCGCACAACGGCATTTCGGCGGTTCTCAGTGGTGACCTGCCCGTTTATCGGCTGGAGTACCCCTGCCATGCCCCACATACGGAACGCTGGTTTCTGATGAGTGTGACCCCACTGTCCATCGATGCCGGTGGTGCCGTGGTGTCGCACACCGAGATCACCGATCGCGTGATGGCGGAACGGGCCGTGCAACACCGCAAGCGCATGTTGGAACGAACGGAGCAGGCGGCGCGTATCGCCAGTTTTGAGTGGGACGTCGATGCCGACAAAATGACCTGGTCGCCCGAGATGTTTCGTATTTTCGGGCGCGATCCGGCACAGGGCATTCCGAGTCTGCAGGGACAGGGCGCGCTGTACACGCCGCAGTCCGCGCAGCAACTGTGGGAGGCCAATCGCGAGGCCGTGTCAGACAGCACACCCTACGAGCTTGAGCTGGTGACGGTACAACCCGACGGCGAGCTGCGCCCCTGCATTGTCAAGGGGTTTCCAGAACGTGATGCCAGCGGGCGTGTGGTTCGCGTCACCGGACTGGTGCAAGACATTACTGCGCGCAAAGCCGGTGAGGCTCAGTTGCGCAAGCTTGCACTGGCGGTGGAGCAAAGCCCGGAGAGTATTGTCATCACCAATACCCAGGCGGAAATTGAATACGTGAACCAGGCGTTTTTGCAAGCCACCGGCTACACCACCGACGCAGTGCTGGGCCAGAACCCGCGCATCCTGCAGTCCGGCAAGACGCCGAAAGAAACCTACACCGCCATGTGGGCCGCGCTGGCTCAGGGGCGGCCCTGGAAAGGTGAATTGCACAACCAGCGGGCCGATGGCAGCACCTACATTGAATTCGCCATCATCACGCCTCTGCTCCAACCCGACGGCACGGTGAGCCACTATGTGGCGGTGAAGGAAGACATTACCGAGAAAAAGCGTATCGGCCTGGAGCTTGATCAACACCGGCACCACCTGGAAGAACTGGTCGACAACCGCACCCGGGAACTCCATGTGGCACGCCAACAGGCCGAGGCCGCCAGTGTGGCCAAAACCAATTTCCTGGCCAACATGAGCCACGAGATTCGCACACCGATGAATGCCATCATCGGCTTCACACACCTACTCAAATACAGCGGCGTCACGCCCGAACAGTCGGACCGGCTGGACAAAATATCCCGCGCGGGCAACCACCTGTTGTCCGTCATCAACGACATTCTGGACCTGTCAAAAATTGAAGCCGGCAAGCTGCAACTGGAAAATTCCGACTTCCACCTGGGCACGGTCTTTGATGCTGTCACATCCATCATCGGACCCCCAGCCCATGCCAAGGGTCTGCGGATCGAGACTGAAGGGGATGCCCTGTCCCTGTGGCTGCACGGCGATGCCACCCGGCTGCGCCAGGCCCTGCTCAATCTGACAAGCAACGCCGTCAAGTTCACCGAAGCAGGTGTTATCCGTCTGAGCGCACGGGTCGTGCACGACAGCGCCAGCGCCAGCGCGCTGACCTTGCGTTTTGAAGTGCAGGACAGTGGTATTGGCATTGCGCCCGACCAGATGAACCGCTTGTTCAAGGCTTTTGAGCAAGCCGATAGCTCGACCTCGCGCAAGTACGGCGGCACCGGTCTGGGCCTGGTCATCACCCAGCGCATCGCAACACTGATGGGCGGCGAGGCTGGCGCCGATAGCACGCCTGGGGTCGGCAGCACTTTCTGGTTTACCGCGTATCTGCAACGTGGTTTGGGTGTCGAATCGATCAACGCCGTGCCTGTGACCACCAATGGGCAGGCTGCGTTGCGTGCGCGGCGTGGGGCCGCGCGTATTTTGTTGGCTGAAGACAACGCCATCAACCGCGAAGTGGCGCTGGATTTGTTGCACGCCGCAGGGCTGGACGTGGATACGGCAGACGATGGCCGGGAGGCTGTGGCCAAGGCGCAGGCGCAGGCGTACGACCTGATTTTGATGGACATCCAAATGCCCGAGATGAACGGCATGGAGGCCACGCGCCTCATTCGCAAATTGGCGGGCTGGTCCAGCAGGCCGATTGTGGCCATGACCGCCAACGTTTTCAGCGAAGACCGGCAGGCCTGTATGGATGCCGGCATGAACGATTTCGTCGCCAAGCCGGTGGAGCCTGATCTGCTTTACACCACCTTGCTGAAATGGCTGCCCGCGCCAGCCACGGTGCAAGAGGTCAGCCAGCCCGTTGCTCCGGGGCCCGCCACCTTGGCGCACCTCAGCATGTCGCTCCCCATCGAGCGCTTGGCCGCGTTGCCGGGTGTTGACGTATCGCAAGGGCTGCGGGTGCTGCTGGGCAATACGGTGAAGTATTGCGAGCTTTTACGCCGCTTTACCCAGTCTTACGAGGATGAACTGGATACCTTGCGTGCCGCGCTGAGTGCCCAAGAGCATGACACGGCACTCCACATCGCCCACCGTATCAAAGGCGCAGCGGCAACCCTGGGTCTGGTACAGATTGCCGCCGGAGCGGCCATCATCGAACACAAACTGCGCGTGCCGCCAGGCACCACTACGGCGGTGGCCAGCTTCGAGCCCGAGTTGCAGGCGATGCAGCAGGCGGTCATCGAAATCGCTGCCACTTTGCCGGCCGGACCCAGCTCTGAGCCCGTGCCGTTGGAAACAGTAACAGCAGACCGGCAATTGCAGTTTGCCGTGGTGGCCCAACTGGAACGGCTGCTGGTGCACAGCGACGCCGAAGCCATTGCACTGGTTCAGGCCAACTCTGCCTTGTTGCGCGATGCGCTGGGTGATGCTGCCAATGACGTGTCGCAAAAAGTGCAGCAGTTCAATTTTGAGGCGGCGCTGCAGGCCTTGCGGGCTAGTCAGAAGCCCGCAGCCGCAGCCGCCGGCAGTATCTGATCGACGTTGCCAAGCGGTGCTACGACACCACCCACCGGCAAGAACATCAGCGCGTTGTCCTTGACCGCTATATAACTATTGGTCTGGCTGAAGAACCGGTAGTGGTAGCCGCTCAGATCGAGAGAGTTGACGCCCGTGGGGGCAACAAACTGCGAAAAACTTTGCTCCGCCCAGTTAAAAATCCGGTTGGCGTCGGCAAAGGTGGATGGACCATACAGGCTGGCGCAGGCAGCGGCGTCGTCACCCCGCAGCGTGTTCTGGAAGGCATAAGAGTTGTAGGGGCTGGCAAACATGACCGACTGCTGTACGTCGGAATGTCTGATGGCCAACATGTGGCCCATCTCATGGGTAATCAAAGCGCCCAGGGCCTTGGGGTCACTGGCCAGGCGCTCACCGGCCGACGTGTTGAGCACCATGTCGGCATCCACCAGGTGGGGTGGGTTGCCCTGGAACCACCACGACACATACCCGTCAAAACCGGCCTTGTCGCCGGTCAGCGGCAACCAGCCAATCACATTGAGCCGGTCTATGGTTCCAAAGCTGGCTTCGACATCCGGGTCAGCGCTCTGGGTGCCCAGGTAGTTGAAGCGCACTTTGCACACGTTTTCCCATTTGCGGCCCGCCGCCTGGATCAGGTCGAGCACGGTGTCGGTACTGATGCCTGGGGGCTGGTTGGACGGGTTGTAGTAATAGTTGACCACGGCATCGGCCCAGACGGCTTTGCGGGAATCGGTAATGAAACGGGGGCTGGAGCCTTGCGCCGGGGCAGTCTGGGCGTAAAAGTCTGCGCCCACGCCCTGGTTGGCGAAGCTGCTGGCCGTTGACAAGGCAAACGCCAGCGCCAGTGCGACGGTCTTGGGTTTGACGGTCATCATGTGGTGGTTCTCCTGGTTATCACGCGTGGGCCTGCCATCGTAAGGACTGTGCCGCATTCTGACAACTGGCCAGACGGCTACCCGCGCGCAGGTTTTGACACTCTATTGTCACAGCAGCCGACTAGGCTTGGTTTCCAGGGGTGCATAGCCTTTTTTGTTCACCCCAACCATTTTTCGGGAACAACCATGGTTTCAAACAATCGCAGGGATTTCATCATCAAACTGGCCTCCGCATCGGCCGCCATCGCTGCGGGCGGGGTACTTTCAGCCTGTGGCGGGGGCGGGAGCAGTGATCTGGAGGTACGTTTTGACTACGGCGTGGCCAGTGGCGACCCACTGTCCGATAGCGTGATTCTGTGGACCCACGCCAAAGAGGGCGACTACGCCGCGCCCTCCGCCTCCATCGCGCTGCAATGGGAAGTGGCGCTGGACGCCGCCTTTGCCAATGTGGTGGCGTCCGGCACAGTGATGACCACCGACAGCTCGGGTTATACGGCCAAGGTGGATGCCAAAGGGCTGACAGCCGGCCAAAATTATTACTACCGCTTCAAGGCCGGGCGCAGTGTTTCGCCGGTGGGGCGCGCCCGCACCCTGCCGGCCAGCAATGTGGCCGATGTCAAACTGGCGGTGTTCAGCTGCGCCAACTACCCGGCAGGTTATTTCCACGCCTACAGCGAGGCGGTCAAGGCCGGTGCCGAATACGCAATTCACCTGGGTGACTACATCTACGAATACCCCGCCAACGGTTATGCATCAGCCGACGCCGTCAAGCTCGGTCGGGTTGTGTTGCCCTCCACCGAGTGTGTGAAGCTGGCCGACTACCGGCAGCGCTATGCCCAGTACCGCAGCGACCCCGACCTGAAACAATTGCACAGCAGCATGGCCATGATTGCGGTGTGGGACGACCATGAAATTGCCAACGACAGCTTCGTCTATGGCGCAGAGAACCACACCGAAGGCACCGAAGGCCGGTTTGCTGATCGCGTTGCGGCGGCCCTGCAGGCCTACCATGAATGGCTGCCGATCCGTACGCCGGACATGGCAGACCTGCGCAAGATCTACCGCAGTTTTGACTTCGGGCAATTGTTGTCCCTGCACATGCTGGAGACCCGCCTGCTGGCACGCGACAAACCGATCGAAGTGAACGACCTGCTGAACCCCGCCACCGCCACGGTGACCCGGTCCGAATTGGCCTCGCCCACACGCCAGATGCTGGGCAACGAACAGTTGAACTGGCTCAGCACCCGCATGGGCAACTCCAAGGCCACGTGGCAAGTGCTGGGGCAACAGGTGCTGATGGGGCGCATGGAGTTTCCCGCATCGGTGCTGGTCACCATAGACCCCGCCAACCCGGCCAACACCACACCGGCAGGGCAGGCTGCGGGACAAAAGGCGGTCAACGACTACCTGACCGCGAAGGGCACCGCAGCCCAGGCGCCGTCCCTGCTGACCACCGCCCAAAAAGACCTGCTCGACACCAGCAAGAACCCCAAGCTGGGCTACAACCTGGACGCCTGGGATGGTTACCCGGTGGCGCGCGAAATTGTGCTGGCAACGGCAGCATCGCAGGGCAAGCGCCTGGTGGTTCTGGCGGGCGACACCCATAACGCCTGGTGCAGCGAGCTGACCACGTTCAGCGGCACCAAAGTCGGTCAGGAATTTGCCACGCCCGGTGTCAGCTCGCCAGGGCTGGAAGAGTATTTACCAACCATCACACCCACCCAGTCGGTTCAGATATTCCGTGGCGTCGTGGACACGCTGAAATTTGCGGATCTGTCACGCCGTGGTTTCCTGATGATGCGCTTCACCCCAACCGCCGCCACCGGCACCTGGCACTTGCTGGACAGTGTGAAAAACAAGACCTACACGGTCAATAGCAGCAGTTCGTACACGCTGGCCGCGTAAGCCCAGCGGATCAGTCCGCCAGCAACTGCCGCAGCACAAAGGGCAATATGCCACCGGCGCGGTAGTAGTCCACCTCAATCGGGGTATCGATGCGCAGCAGCACGGTGTGGGTGCTGTGGGTGCCATCGGACCGGGTGATGTGCAACTGGGCATCACTCTGGGGGGTGAGGTTGGCATCGGGCACGATGGTGATCGTTTCGCTGCCCGTAAGGCCCAGGGATTGCCAGCTGTCACCCGCCTTGAACTGCAGCGGCAACACGCCCATGCCCACCAGGTTGCCGCGGTGGATGCGCTCAAAACTGCGTGCCACCACGGCCTTGATGCCCAACAACTGCGTGCCTTTGGCGGCCCAGTCGCGGCTGGAGCCGGTGCCGTATTCTTCACCGGCAAACACCACCGTCGGTGTACCGGTGGCCTGGTAACGCAGGGCGGCGTCATAAATCGACATGTTTTCTGGAATTTCTTGCAACCCGGACCGGACGCCTGCGCCCTGAAATAACGTGAAACCACCCTCCGGGGGTGAGCCGTCGGCGCGCACCGGCAGCATCAGGTTCTTGATGCGAACGTTGGCAAAGGTGCCGCGCACCATGACCTCGTGGTTGCCACGGCGTGCGCCATAGGAATTGAAGTCGGCCTTTTGAACACCGTTGGCCAGCAGCCACTGCCCGGCCGGTGAGCTTTCTTTGATGGCACCCGCCGGTGAAATGTGGTCGGTGGTGATGGAGTCGCCAAACAAGGCCATGATGCGCGCGCCATGCACTGCCTCAGGTGAGCCGCTTCCAGCCGAAACTTCAGAGTCAAATTGGTCTTTCGCCCCCGTAAAACCTGATTGAGCAGCTCCACTTTTGATAGCAAAATCATTAAAGAACGGCGGCTGGGCGATGTAGGTGCTGGCGGGCCAGGTGTAAGCCTGGCCGGACACTCCCTTGACCTTGTCCCACAGCTTGCCGGGTTCGGTGGCGATCTTGGCGTAGTTTTTTTGGAAGGCCCGGCCGTTCATCGCGAACTTCAATAACGCACCAATTTCCTCGCTTGTTGGCCAGATGTCGCCCAGGTACACATCTCTTAACTTGCCGTCTTTACCCTTGCCTTTGCCCACCGGCTCAGTCATCAGGTCGCGGGTGATGGTGCCGGCAATCGCGTAGGCCACCACCAGCGGAGGACTGGCCAGGAAATTGGCTTTGAGGTTGGGGTGGATGCGGGCCTCGAAGTTGCGGTTACCCGACAGCACCGCCGCACAGACCAGGTCATTTTGGGTGATGACCTCATTCAGCTCGGGCGTCAGATCCCCCGCATTGCCAATACACGTGGTGCAGCCATAACCGGCCAGCGCAAAGCCCAGCTTTTCCAAATACGGCAGCAGGCCTGTCTCGGTCAGGTACTCAGTGACGATGCGTGAACCGGGGGCCAGGCTGGTCTTGATGTGCGGCTTGACCTTCAGTCCGGCCTCCACCGCTTTCTTGGCCAGCAGGCCCGCGGCCAGCAACACGCTGGGGTTGGAGGTGTTGGTACAACTGGTGATGGCCGCTATCAGCACATCGCCATGGCCGACGGTGATCTCGCTCGTTGGCAGCGGGTAGCGGGTCTGGAACCCGGCGGCCTGCTGGTTGAAGCCGTTCTCGGCGCTGGATTTGGAAAACAGCGACTCGAACTGGTTGGCCACCTTGCCCAATTCGATACGGTCCTGCGGGCGCTTGGGGCCGGCCAGGCTGGGTGTGACCTGCCCCAAGTCCAGCGTCACCACCTGTGAATAGTCAATTTGGCCCGCAGCCGGCACACCAAACAGGCCCTGCGCCTTGAAATAGGCCTCAAAGGCTTCGCGCTCGGCGCGGGTGCGGCCGGTGCCTTCAAAGTAGGCCATGGTTTTCTCGTCCACCGGGAAAAAGCCCATCGTTGCGCCGTACTCGGGCGCCATATTGGCAATGGTGGCGCGGTCCGGCAGGCTCAATGTGCGGGTACCCTCGCCAAAAAATTCGACAAACTTGCCCACCACCTTGTGCCGGCGCAGGGTTTCGGTCACGGTCAGCACCAGGTCGGTGGCAGTGACACCTTCGCGCAGGCAACCCGTCAGCTCGAAACCCACCACGTCAGGCGTCAGAAAATACACCGGCTGGCCCAGCATGGCGGCCTCGGCCTCAATGCCGCCCACGCCCCAACCCACCACACCGATGCCGTTGATCATGGTGGTGTGGCTGTCGGTGCCGACCAGCGTGTCGGGGTAATACAGGTTCTTGGCTTTGTGCACGCCGCGCGCCAGGTACTCCAGATTGACCTGGTGCACGATGCCAAAGCCCGGAGGCACCACGCCAAAGGTATCAAAGGCCTGCATGCCCCATTTCATGAACTCATAACGCTCGCGGTTGCGCTGGAATTCCAGCTTCATGTTGAGATCCAGCGAATTCTTTTTGCCATAGTGGTCCACCATCACCGAGTGGTCCACCACCAGATCGACCGGCACCAGGGGCTCCACCCGGGCCGGGTTCTTGCCCAGGCGCAACGCGGTGCTGCGCATGGCGGCCAGATCGGCCAACAGGGGCACGCCGGTAAAGTCCTGCAAGACCACGCGCGACACCACGAACGGAATCTCCAGCGACCGGTCTGCCACCGGCTGCCAGTTCGCCAGTTGGACCACGTGTTCGGCCGTCACCTTTTTGCCATCGCAATTGCGCAGCACACTTTCCAGCAAGATACGAATGGAAACCGGCAAGCGGTGGACAGCAGGAAACTTTTTCGCCAGCGCCGGCAGTGAATACAGGGTGCCGGTTTTACCCGATGCGGTGGTGAACGATTTGAGCGTGGATGCAAAAGCGTGTGCCATGAAAATCTCCTGGGTCAATTCCGTCTCAGCCATTCTGGCAGCAGCGATTACGCTCCATCGTGCGCAGGGTTTCTCCACCAGTTAGGCGGGACGAGCTGTGCCAGCACACATGGTGCGCCAAAGTTACCCGCCACTGCGTTCGACGGCGCACAGAAGACGAGGGGAAAAACCGCCAAGCTGCGTTTTTTACCCATCGGAGACAGCTATGTCGAATGAATCTGCATCAAGCATCGTGGAAAGCCAGCGCGCGGTTGCACGAACCCACCTGGAACAGGGATCCGTGACAGCTGGCTACAGTGCCGACCGCCCCGCGGTGCTGCAGAAACTCAACGAGGCGTTGGCCACTGAGTTGGTCTGTATGTTGCGTTACCGGCGCCACCATTTCATGGCCAAGGGCATCCATGCGCGTGGAGTGGCAGCCGAGTTCTTGGCACACTCCAACGAAGAACTGGGCCACGCCGACCGTCTGGCGGCGCGCATTGTCCAACTGGGCGGCGAACCCAACTTTGCACCCGACGAACTCACCACCCACAGCCACGCCGAATACGTGGCTGGCGATTCTCTGGAAGAGATGATTCGCGAGAATCTGGTGGCCGAACGGATTGCCATCGACAGCTACCGCGACCTGGTGAGGTTTCTCAACCACGACGACCCCACCACCAGCGACATGGTCAAGGCGATCCTGGCCGTGGAAGAAGAACACGCCAATGACTTGGCCGACCTGCTGGAAGACCTGCCCGGCAAAGTCTAGGCTGCGGCGATGACCGCCACGCGGACGGAAACCGACAGTTTTGGTCCCATCGAGGTGCCAGCCAAAGCGCTTTGGGGCGTTCGACGTGGAGTTTCCACTCTCAGTCTGGCAAACCGGTTCTGGCACCCAAAGCAACATGAATGTGAATGAAGTGGTGGCCAGCCTGGCGTCGTTGTCTATGGGCGGCGGATTGGGCTCCGCGCGCAATGTGCACCCCAATGACGATGTGAACCTGGGGCAGTCTTCCAACGATGTGTTCCCCACCGCCATGCACATCGCAGCGGGGTTGGGCACGCGCA
>ERZ724520.1553-NODE-1553-length-11341-cov-2.613681_pt1 | contig 11341 bp, 7 predicted proteins | sample MGYA00376053_ERZ724520 | MGnify/ENA primary metagenome ERZ724520 (study PRJEB28724, sample SAMN07190886) | activated sludge metagenome | isolation source: activated sludge of sewage treatment plant in Hong Hong | place: USA: Christiansburg, Virginia | collected... | reverse complement strand
TCCCCAACACGCCGGCGGCGGGAAGCGTCGATCCTCCCGCCCCTCAGCTCTCGGTGGGCACCAGCCTGGTGACGCTGCCGAGCGGCGCAAAGGTAAATCTCTGCGGAATGATTTTACCTGTCTATTGGGATCTTGCTGCGATTCTCGTCGCGAAGGAAATCGATGCATTTTCGCCGGACCTGGTCGTCATGAACGGCGTCGCCGGCACCACGCAGCCGCTGTGGCTTGAGCTCGGCGCAATGAATCGCGCGGGCGCCGACCTCGACGGCTCTGGGAACCTCGGGGCGAAAACGTCGGCGGCAGGTACCGCTCCGCTGGTGACCGGCGCTCCATTTTCTCGAGGAAATCTGCTTTCTTGGAAGCCCGTACGGAGCGCACTGGAAGCAGAAATCGTGGCGCAATCGAGAGATGCAACGGGGGCGAGCACCGGCTTCGGCGACATCGTGGAAGGGGTCCGCTACGCGGGCTTCCCACGGCTCTCCAACGATTATCTTTGCAACAATGTGACGTATACGGTCGGGCTCTTGATGGATTCTCCGAAGAAGACCATCAACCTTCTGCAAGCGTCAACGAAGGTCGCATCAAAGCCGAATTCCGTGCCGATGACGATGAAGGGGGACTTCCGGACAACGCCGCGGGTCTTTGTCCACTGGCCGTCGTCCCTGGTTGGCGGATCGACGGAGAGCGCCCTCCTCGACCGGGCGGCGGCGGTGCTTCTGCGCCTGGTCGATGCTCAGCTTGCGGCGACGAAGGCCGGCGGGGCGAGCGCCGCAACGCGGGGCGACAACGGAACGGCCGACCCGGGACTTGAGGGGGGCGGCACCTTCTAGCTCCTCCCGCGCCGAGCGGCGTGCGTAACGCATTGCGCCAACAAATTTCGCCGGTTGTCCGTCGAAGCGGCTCTGGTCGACGCCCGCGCATTGGACTCTACTGGGGGCTATGCGCAACGTTCTCCGCCCTCTTCGCAACGCCCTACCGCTCTTGCTTCTCGCTGCTGCGTGCAAGTCCGAAGAGCCGAATCCCCTTACGCCTATCGACGCTGGCACCACCGATGCCGGGCCGACGCCGAGCCCCTTCGCCGCCGTCCCCGTGACCGATACGCTGACGGCAGCAGTCCTTTCGGCGCCGGTGGAAGTCGTCCGTGACGATGCGGGGATCCCCCACATGTACGGCAAGACGTTGCCGGACATTGCCTACGCACAAGGCTATTTGATGGCCTCCGATCGCTGGGTCCAAATGGATCTCGGTCGCCGGCAAGCAAGCGGGACGCTCGCCGAAGTTTTGGGGAATGTTTCGGCGGGATTGATCGATACCGATATCGCGTATCGCACGCACCACATGCGGAAGAACGCGGAGACGACGTGGACGAATCTTCAGGCTTCGACGACGCCCGCTGATCAGAAACTCGTGAAGATTCTGAAGAATTTCGCAGCAGGTGTAAACGCCTGGCAGGCGGAACTTGCGGCGGGGAAAAAGGAACTCCCCGTCCAGCTCGCCCTCGCCTACCGAGCCGCCGCTGTAAAGCCGTGGAGCGAGATCGACAGTCTCGTCCTTGGAGAATTGCAGGCGTTCAGCCTCGCTTTTGACGCCGATGGCGACATCGAGCGGAGCGCCATGCTCGCCGCGGAAGCCAAGACGTTCGCTGGTTCTGCGGATTCTGCAAAGGCGGCGCGCGTAGGCTTTTCGGCAGACTATTCACGAGTTGCCCCCTTTGATCCGACGTCTACCGTCGACGGATGGGCCCAGGCCAAGGTCGCCCACAACGCCCCGAAGAGCAAGAAAAAGGCTGGAAAGAGCCCCTACGCGCTCCCCGAAAACGTACTGGCGCTCCTCCGTTCCGACGAGAAGCAAGTGCGCGCGGTGGGCCTTGATCGAAAGGGGGATCCCGATCGCGGCTCAAACAATTGGGTTGTCGGTCCGAGCCTTTCGGCCAGCGGCCACGCGATGGTCGCCAACGACACGCATCTTTCGCTGGGGCAGCCGTCGGTGTTCTGGCTCAATCACTTTGTTGCGAGCGACGAGAATGTCGACGCCATGGGCGTCCAGTTCGCAGGCATTCCTTTGATCATTCTTGGAATGAACAAGAATATGGCCTGGGGATCGACGGTGAACTACGTCGACGTGACCGACGTCTACGCGGAGACCGTGAAGGACTGCGCGGCCGGAGGCGGCAAGTGCGTCATGTTCAAAGGGGCCGAGGTCAAGCTGGTCGAACGCAAAGAGACCTTCAATATCGGCTCGTCGGAGGCGATCTCGGCGACGAAGGAAATCACGATCTACGACGTGCCCCAGCACGGCCCGATCATCGTTCGGAGCGCCGGAGGCGTCCCGGAGCCGCTCGGCGCCCAGGAACTTTCCATGAAGTACACCGGTTACGAACCGGCCCCGCTGCTCGCCGCGATCTACGGGCTCGTCACCGCGAAGAACGTCGACGAGGGGCGCGCAGCCCTCGACGCGAACTTCAAGTACGGCGGCCAGAATTGGGTCATGGCCGACCGAAGCGGAAGCATCCTGTGGACACAGACGATTCGCATTCCGAAGCGCCCGAAGGGGGCCAAGCCCTGGCTCGTCCTCCCCGGCGACGGGAGCGCAGAATGGTTGGGCTACTTCGATTCAACGGTCGCGCCAGCTGCGAAGAATCCAGCAAAAGGCTACCTCGTTACGGCCAATGCAGATCCACTCGGTGTAACCGCCGACAACGACCCAGCGAACGAGCCTGAGGTCGACGGCTCGCCGACCTACCTCGGCTCCGAATACGATCCCGGCACGCGGATCGGCCGGATCACGAAGCGCATTCAAGCCGGGACGAAAGACGGCAAAAAGCTCTCTTTGGACGATATGCAAGCCATCCAGGCCGATGCCGTCACCGAGTGGGGCCAGGCGCTCGCGCCGACGTTCCTCGAAGGCGCCAACGCCCTCCTTGAGGAGATCGCCGCCCCCGGAGCGCACCCCGAGCTTGCGACAATGCTCGGTACGGCGACGCCCGAAGCGCGCGCCGCTCTTACGCCCCTTCGTGATGTCGTCAAACAGTGGACCTTCGACACTCCCGCCGGGAACAATGGGGAAACTGCGCAACAACTCGCCGACTCGCGGGCGACGCTCGCGATGGCGCTCTACACGACGCGCCTCGCGAAGTTCGCGATCGGCGACGAGACCGCCGCCCTCGGTATGGCCTACGGCGGCTCCCAGGTGCTCAAGCTCCTCGGGACGCTGATCACGGCGCCGAATACGTTGGCCACGAAAGAGGCGCTTTGGGACGATCTGACGACGGCGAATCGGACGGAAACGCGCCGTGAAATCGCTGCGAAGGCCGTCCTCGACGCAGCAGGTTTCGTGACGAAGACCGCGAGCCTCGGGACCGACCCGGCCAACTGGCGCTGGGGCAAGCTCCACACGGTCTCTTCGACGTTCCCCTTCCCGGTCGGCCTCGACATGCCGGCCATCGCTCGCCATGGCGGCGATGGCACGGTCGACGTCGGCAATCACGGCTTGATCGACGATCTCTATACGTATTCTTCGGGTGCTGCGATTCGGTTCGTCGCCGAAGTCGACCCGGACAAAGGCCCGATCGCACGGAATGTGATCCCGGGCGGCCAGGTCTTCTACAAAGAATCTCCCCACTTCCAGGATCTTTTCGATCTTTGGACGCAGAACAAGACGACCGATCTCGCCTTTGACACGGCGACGATTCTCCCGCGCGCACAGGCCGAATACGAAACGAACAAGAACGGTCGCGTGCTGTTCAACCCGAAATGAGGGTTCCGTAACGTTCTGACACTCCACGCCATTCTTTTGGCGTTCGGGCGCTCTCCGAGGAAATCTCGGGGGGCGCTCGCCGTTTGTCGGGGAAGACGCGGCGCGTTGATCTACGGTCGCCGCGTGCACGTCGAAACGGAATTCCATGCGGTTCGCCAGGTCCCCAAGACCGGGGTGATTTTCGTCACCACGGAAGCGGTAAAGGCCGGGTTCTCCCCCCAAGACCCCGACTGGTGCAACCTCGGCCAAGGGCAGCCGGACACCGGCGAGATCGCCGGTGCTCCTCCGCGCGTCCGTGAGGTCCCGGTCCTCGTCGACGACCAGGAGTACGCCCCCGTCGCGGGACTGATGGAGCTGCGAATCGCGATCGCAGACCTCTACAACCGCCTGTATCGTAAAGACAAATCTTCCAAGTACACCTGGGAGAACGTCTGCGTCTCCGGCGGTGGCCGCGCGTCGCTGACCCGCGCCGCGGCGAGCCTCGGGAGCATCAACCTCGGCCACTTTCTCCCCGACTACACCGCCTACGAAGAGCTCCTCGATATCGTCAAGGCCTTCACGCCGATCCCGATCCTCCTGGAAGGGGAGCGCGGCTACTCGTTTACGCCGGACGACCTTCGGCGCGAAATTGAAGGGCGCGGCCTCTCGGCGCTGCTGCTCTCCAACCCGTGCAACCCGACCGGCAAGCTCGTTGCCGGCGCCGAACTCGACGCCTGGGTAGCGGCAGCACGCGACCTCGACTGCTTGATTTTGCTCGATGAGTTCTACTCCCACTACATCTACCGCGGGCGTCCGGGGCAGCTCCCCGTCGAAAGCGCCGCGCGCTACGTGGACGACGTCGACAAGGACCCGATCGTGGTCTTCGACGGCCTCACGAAGAACTGGCGCTACCCGGGCTGGCGCGTGACGTGGGCGCTCGGTCCGAAGGCGATCATGGAGAGTTTCGCGAGCGCCGGTTCCTTCCTGGATGGCGGCGGTTCGAAGCCGCTGCAACGCGCGGCGATCCCGCTATTGAGCGAAGAGCATGTGGTTGCGGAAACGATCGCCATCCAGAATTGTTTCCGCGAGAAGCGCGACTATCTGCTCTCCAAGCTTGAGCGACTCGGCGTCCGCTTCGATCGTATCCCCGACGGAACCTTTTACGTCTGGGGGGACGTCTCCCAACTCCCCGAGCCGCTCAATACGGGAATGGGCCTATTCCGCGCAGCCCTTGAGAAAAAGGTGATCGTCGTCCCCGGCGACTTCTTCGATGTCAATCCAGGCAAGCGCCGCGATCGCCGCTTGAGCCGCTTCCGAAAGCACGTCCGCTTCTCGTTCGGACCGGCCCTCGAAACCCTCGAAAAGGCGGTCGCTCGGCTCGAAGAGCTCGTCGCCGCTCATTCCTAGCTCTTCAGGTCGTTCAAACAAGAAAAGGTGCCCCGTTCGTGGGCACCTTTCTTCGTTTGGCGGCCTTTACGACTCACTTCGGCTTCTTGATCCAGAGCTCGACGTTCCGGTCGGCCTTCGTCCCAGGGCCGTCGTTCGCCGTCCAACCAGAGACGACGTCGACGGTCCCCTTCTTCCGCCCCAAGGCGGCGACTGGGTCGTTCTCCAGCGCGAAGTCGACGCACGTGGCGCGGAGCATGAGCCAACCGTTGTCCTGGTCGTAGAGCTCCAAAACCCTAAATTCATGAGGATAATCAGCGATCGCCGACGTCATAACTTCCCAGAAGCCGCTCCCCGGGTAGCCGCGGACGCGGTGCTCGTGGGAGTGACCGACGATGCTGAACACGACATTCGTGTAGCCACCGACGAAGGCCTCCCATTCCTCCGACTTGAGCGCGTCGGGGGCCTCTTTGCCGAAAGTCCCGCCGTTCGTCGAGAGGCTTGAGACCGCGTGGTGGGAGGCGAGGAAGACCCACTTCCCTTTCGCCTTCGCGTCGTCGAGAGCCGGCTTGATATAGGCATCGACATCAGCTCTATGGATGATTCCTTCCGCTCCCCCCGTCTCCGCGGCGGTGTCGAGAATCACGAAACGAACGTTCGTCCCCTCAATATCAAACGAGTAGATTGCCTTCCCGGACTTGACTTGCGCATCCCCAATCCCATGCCCATCGCCGTGAGCCTTCACCTGCGCCATCACTTCCGGGCGATCGAGGTGTTTCCGTCGCGCGTCGGGGATGACGAAGTCGCCACTCTGGGAAGGAGCACCCTTTTCTTTATAATTACGAGTACCTGAAGGTGCACTCGCGCCGAGCACCTGCTTCTTGTACGTGTCGTCGAGGGCGAACGTTCCGACCATGTTGATGTCGTGGTTGCCGTTCACCCACTTGAAGGGGAAGGCTAGCCCCGGCGCAACGAAGGGGTCTTTTCCGTCATTGTTTGGACCAGAAATCGGGTCATCTGCGTCGCCAGAGTCACATTTAACGTTGGCGCTTCCGCCGAGAATGTCGAGAACCCAACCGACCTCGTTCTGCTGGGCGTTGTCGGCATTGTCACCGCCGAGCAGGAGGAAGTTGAACGGATCCTTCGCATGGAGGGCGTTCATCGTGCGGACCGAGGCATTGACCATGCGACAAATCTCGCCGTCTTGTGGGCGAAGGGCTGAACTCGTTGCGCCCGCGCTGTCGAGTTCGGTCACGCGAGTCGGCGACTCATCGTCCATGAGTTGGAGATCGGGCATGTGCGCAAACTTCAGGATTCTTTTGGCATTTGCGCCAGGCGCCGGAGGCGTCGAGCCATCGAGGCTCCGTACGTCGTAGGGCTCCCCCGCCTCCTCGACCTCGTCCCCCCAGCCCTTTGCAAGGTAATCGTCGAGCGCTTCTGGTCCGGCGGGATTCAGGGTGTCCTTGAAGCTCTTACGCTCGGTCTTCGGGCGCTTGAAGACCTCCGTCGTCGTCTTCACGCTCGTCAGCGCCGGGAGAAGAACGGGCGAATAGGCGACCGGCCCGTCGTCCTTGGCGCAGGCGGCGAAGGCGACCGCAGCGAGCAGCGGGGCGAGGGCGAGGCGAAGACGGGGTGAAAACGCGAGAGCTGTGGGCCGCATGCCAAGCAAGGTAGCGGAAACGGCCTGGCGATTTCGCGACGATTTGCTCCGAAATTCCGCCAAAACGTGCCGACAAGGTTAACGCTTTGCGTAACCACGTGCACGATACACCCACCGCCCGAACCCCTCGCGGAGCGCGGCCGAACTCACCTCAAACGCGCTCGCCCGCGGTGCAAAGGATGCGAAGGTCACGGCAAATGGGTGAGTTCTGACGTCGACAGGGAAGGTGTCTGGATGGAGACCGACGGCAGAAAAACACTCGCGACTTCGCTCCATGTGAAAGGCAGAAGTCACGATCACAAATCGCTCAATACCGCGCGCCTTAAGAATTTCCGCTGAGAAGACGGCATTCTCCCGGGTATTCATTGCCCGGGGTTCAATCACGATGCGCTCGCGTGCAATCCCCCACGCCTCCAGCTGGCGGCCAAGGCGGTGGGCCTCAGAATCCGGGTCTCGATCCCCCATCGATCCGGAGAGAATGGCGACCTTCGCCCTATCGCTTCGGAGCAGCTCAAAGGTACGAAGCAAGCGCTCCACATTATCATTGTAGGATGCACCATTGGCCACGACGACCGAGGGGTCAGCCGCTGGATCGACCACTCCGCCCAGGAGGACGACCGCCTCCCACCGTGCCTCGGGGGGCGGTGGTGGCCCGGCGTCGCTCTCGAGAAAGCGCCACATGCCGTTCGCGACCGGTTCAAGCCCAAATATCCACAAAATAGCAATTGAAGACGCGAGAAACTTCTTTCGATGTGCTTCAAAGCGACGAAAGAATCCGGCTGCGATCAGCACGAGAACCCAGCACAGCGGACTGATCGCGAGATCAAGAGTCTTCGAAAGAAAATAAAACACTGGGGTGGGTCTCCGACCCCGTTGCTAGCACGCCCCTTCGCGACGGCCGACGCCGACCTGCGGTCGGAACGCCCCGACAGCCAAAAACCGAGTAGAGGCGCCGCGTGGCACCGGAAACAAAGGGGCGAGCTGGAACGCAGACGCGCTTGCTGGGAGTCGTCCTGGTGATCGCGGCGGCCGTTCTGTGGAGCGGTGGCGGCATCGGCGTGAAGAGCATCGACCTCCCCCCCCTCGCGATCGCCGGCTACCGCGCGCTGTTCGCCATTCCGGTGATGGCGCTGGACGCCGTCCTCCGGGCCCGCCGGAACAGGGCCGTCCTCGCCCCGCTATTCCGGCGGTGGCGGGTGTGGGGCGCTGCCCTGTCCTACGCGCTGATGGTGGTGACGTTCGTCATTTCCGCAAAAATCGGATCGCCATCAAATGCAATTCTCATCCAGTATTCTGGGCCAATTTACGTAGCCATCTTCGCGTGGCCGATCCTCCACGAGAAACTTCGTTTTGCGGATGGTTTCGCGATCGCCGGCTGCCTTGTGGGCCTCGCGATCTTTTTCGGCGGCAAGCTCGCACCGGGGGAATTGGCAGGGAACGCGTTTGCCGTCCTCTCAAGTTTCGGATTTGCCGGCCTCCCGCTGTTCATGCTGGCGGAGGAGCGCGCGCTCCGTGAACGCCCGACAGGCTCGACCGAAGGCACCTCGATATCTTTGGCAGAAACGACGGTTGCCCCCATTGTATCGATGACCTTGGGAAATGCCATTGCGGCATTGATTTGCGCCCCCGCCGTCGCGTCCCACCGCCCATCGGGCGGAGATCTGGGGGTCCTCTTCCTGCTCGGCACCTTCCAGATCGGTGTACCTTACATCCTCTACGGAATCGCTGTGCGGCACCTGCGGGCCGTCGAAAGCTCGCTCCTCGCGACGGTGGAACCGTTGCTAACCCCCCTCTGGCTCTTCCTTTTTCAGGGAGAAATTCCAGGAAAATCTGCGCTTTTCGGGGGAGGAGTGATCGTGAGCGCGGTGGCGATTCAGAGTTTGGCGTCGGCACTCGGCCGCCCCGCCGACGGCGAGGCGGCCGCTGGCCCGTCGCGTGTCGGGCCCGCGACGGAACCGTCGGCTAAGGGCGCCGACCCGCCTTAACGATCATGATTTTCAGCGACTTGCGCACAAATACCGCGCGACCTGCCTGGGCCAGTGTGCGCGAAGCTGCGACCAAGCCTCCGAATTGAACGTACATTTGTTCGATTTTCGAAGACGGTTCGGGACGGCCACGTATCGTCGTTCGAACGCCATGGTGGTCTCCTCCCTTCCGCCGCCCGCGCTTCGAATCCTGTCGCTGCTCGATTCGGACGACCCGTATGCCGCATTTCTCGAGCAAGCAACCAATGGCGCCGATCCGCGTCTCGTCGGTCTCGCGCTCGCCGCGACGATGGCGGTCGACGAGCTTGGGGACACCCCGCTCATGGAGGCAGAGGTTGCAATCGCCCGCTTTCGACCGGGACTTTATACAAAATTGCAACGACTTCGGCGTGGCCTGCTGGTCATCTTCGTCGGCCCTCACCTGGCCGACGAAGAGCTGTTGGAGGCGAGCCGCGGAGCGCCCTTTGAGCACACGGCCGACATCCGCGAACTCACGACGCTTCTCTGGACCCTCGCGAAGCCCCGCCACCGCCTGCCGCGCCGTGACGCGCGCATGCTCCGTTTGGTGCTCCCGGCGACCGATGCAGATGGCTTCCCGGGAACACACGCTGTTGCAGAAATCTCTACCGACGAAATCTCCTTCTTTGCCGAAACCGGCGACGACATGGAGCGTTTTCTCGTCGGTTCTATTCTCGAACCAGCGTCTGTAGTTGTTGCGAAAGATGGCTCAGAGGCGGTCGTCGATCTTTCGCTACAAGTCCGAACCGTCTACCTGGACGACGGCCGCTACCGGATTACGGCGAGCTTCGGCCGCCCACGGGGCCCTGCCGCCCCTCCCCCCTGGCAACGGCAAGTCCTCGGGTGGCGCTGCCTCGCACTTTTGCGCGGCGCGCTCACACGTGGGGAGGCGCTGACGGTAACCGCCGAGGGGGACGGGCACGAACATCGAGCGGCAATGGTCGTCCCTGCGTCTCGTGTAACCTGCAATGAAGAGGAGCTGCACTTTTCCGGGGATCTCCCCTTTGAAGCGCTCACTCCCGTCGTTGTGAGCTTCCGATTTCGAGAGTGCTTATCGCGCTTTACAACGCTCGTTTTACGAAGAGAACGTGGAGCTAGCGCCGGGCTTCTGCTGAAGCTGCCTTCGCTGATTGAAGAGGTCGATGCGCGGCGCACGGTACGCCATGAAACGGCGTCGCTCGCCGAGAGTTCTGCGGAGCTCCAATCGCCGCTGTTTCTCGAGAAGGCGACCGGCCGGGTTGTCGACGTCGGAGCGAACGGTTTCCGCATGCGGTGGTCGGTCCCTAACGGGATGCCGATTCCGATCGGAACTGTATTTGATCGCGTTTCGCTGCGAATCGATGGTGCCACCCTTCGCGGCCGGGCGATCCTCAGGAACCTCGCCGTTGACGACGATGATGCGCCCTCAGATGGTGGAACGCTTCTCGGTTTGTCTTTCGAACCAGATCGTGCATCAAGCGCGGCACTCCCTGCACTGTTTGCTCGACTTGCAGTCCCGGGTATCGTCGACGGCTCAATGGTGACCTTCGAAAATTTACTCGAATTGTTCCGCGGGTCCCATTTTCTTTCCGAGCAGATGGAGACGCTGATTGCCCCGCTGATGCCGCAGTCTGCGCGAACCCATGAGGCGTTGAGACACGCACCAGCAGACCTCTTTCGTGCGGCCGCTTTTCGCGGAGAAGCGGAGATTCTTGCCTACATCAGCTTGGTGCGTGGCTATCGCCGAACGCTCGTCATGCAACATCATGCTGCGCTCCCTGGACGCGGCTTTGGTCGACGTGTTCAATCAGGTATTCTTCAATATCTCGAGGGGCAGTCCGACTACGAGTACATTCGGGCGTTCTTCTTCGTTGGGAACGCCTTTCCCGAGAGTCGCTTTGGGGATTTTGCGCGAAAAGACCACGACCCAAACGCAATCGACCTACGCGTCTTCGCTCACGTCGTGTTGCCGCAAGCGACCGAAATCCCGCCGTCTCCAGGTGTCGACGTGCGCGAAGCGACCGATGCCGACCTGGAACGGGTCGAGCGTCACGTCCTCGCGACCGAGCGCGGTCTCCTGTTGCGCTCCGAAGATCTCGGCGCCCGTTGGCTCCGCCTAGGACCGATTCATGAGCGTTTCTCAGCGATTGGCCTGGAACGGAGGCGCATCGTGTTCGTCGCCCACCGCGACGGGGTTGCCGTCGGGGCGGCGCTTCTGGAGTGGTCGTCACCGGGAATCAACTTGTTTGAGGGGTTCACGACGTTTCGATTGTTCATCTTCGAGAACGGCGACCGGGACGGCGACGAGGCGATCGTTCGTGCACTCCTGACGCCGATGCTTGCCCGCGTGCGTGCGGCAGGTCGCCCCTTCCTTTTTGGTCTCGTCCCAGCGCCCGTGGTCGAGCGCCTCCCCTACCTTTTGCGTCATTCAGACCACCGGAGCTGGTCGTTCACGGTCCGCCGCGATCACCTCCGCTTCTTTCTGCAGCACCTGTTGGGCCCCTAGCGAGCCGGTACACCATTGGGAGGGAGTCATGAAAAAACCTGTTGTTTTCAATGCTTCGGTACAATCTGACGA
>ERZ724520.1552-NODE-1552-length-11343-cov-5.202162_pt1 | contig 11343 bp, 8 predicted proteins | sample MGYA00376053_ERZ724520 | MGnify/ENA primary metagenome ERZ724520 (study PRJEB28724, sample SAMN07190886) | activated sludge metagenome | isolation source: activated sludge of sewage treatment plant in Hong Hong | place: USA: Christiansburg, Virginia | collected... | reverse complement strand
ATCTCCACCATGCAAAAACTCAACGGAACCTGTCAAGGCATGGACGACCCAGTCTTCAGCTTCGCCCCCAAAGGAACATCCAGCTACTAAGTCAAAGTCAATTTCCACTGCGGCCTCGACCTCAGCATCAACACCTCCAGATTGGTCAATATCGATATCGTCGTCACCTATGAAGTCACGCCCAAACTCAAGTCCAAAGTTCTAGATTTCGTACTCACAACAATCACTGGAAAACCAAACTTCAGGGAGAGCGGAAATTTTAAAATTTAGTATTTAGAACTTGCTGAGTTTATGGTAGCATAAACCATGAGTCTCGCCAAAGGCGGAAATGTTATCGGAAGTGACTATAAATCAGTCCCTCGAAAATTCCCAGGAGCCGAAGTCAGAAAAAACTACCTTCTGATGTTTGATTCATCAGCTAAGCTTCCGAGAAAAAGTAAGCAAAACAAAGTTCAATTAGACCTCTGATGTTAACTATTAGTTCAAATAAATCAATTAAAATCAACGAATCTTCTTAATTTACGAATGTTTGAGAACTGATGGCATTTGCTTCTTTGAATGCCTCGAAACAGTTATTTTTTAAGAATTAGTCTAAACTGTTGATTTCATTTGATTCTTACGAGATGCAATGGAAGGTTAATTTGGTTTCAAACTGTCCAAAACTTTCAGCATTTTCATTTTATTGTTATGCAATTACTAAGCAACCTCATCTCTTAAATTTTTACTGTCTTCCTACATACGAACTCTCAACTATTTTACTTTACTCTTCATTTTCGCACATTATTCCTCAGATTTGCGATACCAAAAAGCCACTGCCTTCCGAAGAGTAGAAATCCTTTGATCATAGTGATAAAGCGGAAAATAACTCTTTTCCGCAATCACTCGATCTCTTGCCTCCACCTTCTCCTCCAATCTCAAATTTTAAAGCAGTAAATTGGCATACTTCTCCTTTAACGACTAATCAGTCACCGTTTTTATTTGAGGAACATTGCCCTTCGAAACCAAAAGCAACTCTATTAGCGTCTTTGCCTCAAATAGTTCCGCCTCGATATCTTGCCGATTCCAATTATCGCTCTTCTCCTATTAAATTCTCTTCTGATACTCAAAGTAAGTCATCACCTTCTCTTGAACCAAAACCTCATTCTATTTGGTTAACCTCTACACTTTCTCGTTTAGCTGCTCAATATTCAATTCCAACAAAATCTATCTTTTCCTCAAATTAGTTGCAGTCGTCAGATGTTCCATGCAGTTTAGACACTGCTTTGGAGAAGTTTCACGCTCATGCGCATATGTACTTGGGGTTGCCTTCATATTCAAAGCAAAGTCGCTAACCAGCCTACTTTAATCCATTAATATTTAAATTATATCCGTTACCATTCATTTTGTCCATCTCTTCCCCTACCCTACTTTATTCTTTTATCCTTTTCCCTTTCCCTCCTTCCATAATTGTGCATTGCCGTTTGTAACTGGACACAGACAATAATATTAATTCAATGACTAGCTACATCCAAACAACCATCCACTCCAAAATAGCCAAGTACCACTCCCCCCACCCAGACAAGAAAAGACCAGCACTGATGGCATTGGCAGCCTCAAACGCGGACGAGTCGCAGGCGGACGATCATCCTCAAACAAATAGTACGAACGAGACCTAGACCTCACCAAAGAAATAGAAATAGTAAACAACACACCACTCAGCTACCCAAAAGCAAAGTCAACGTCAACCGCAAAATGAGGAACAAAGTCATACCCGCACAAACCAGAGGAGAATAAATCATACTCATGGAGTCAGGCGTATTCCCAGCCATCTACTTCAAAAAAAGTAGCATATCCCCAATACAGCCACCATGAGGAACATCCTCAAGGAATTCGTATACCCCGACAACGTCCGCGCACTACCACCCACCGACGATCGCACTCCCCTCATCTACCAAATCGTCAGCAACCTTTTTAGCGAAATCACATTCTACATCTTCAATATCCTCATAGGAGAAAACACCATCACTGGCTCATTCTACATCTTCTTCTCAGGTAAATTGCAAACAATACAGACTCGGAAACACTCCCTTTTACCAAATGCTGCAACGCACCCGTCTATGTAGAACTTCAGTCTAACGGGTCGGGGAAAATACTGTGTAACGCCCTCAAATGCCCACACTCCAACATCGCCGAATTTCTTATCAATTTCGAAGACGGCAGGAAACTATGGAACAACATTACCTATTTCGCATAGGCTAGTGATAAAGACAAATAACTACGATCAAAAATATCAAAAGTTATCATCAACGGACGTTTCAAAAAAACCAATCTTGTCGGATTAGTTCAATAGACTTCAAAGTAAATAGTTGATCTGTTTTACAGTGTCAAAAAACAACCTCAAACTTAAAAAGCTGAAGAGGAGTAAGGAGAAACACCTTTCATAACAGCAAATTATAGAAGCCAACAACCCCTAGAGGAGGATTAGTAAAATCCACTCTAATAGCCTTCAGACTCGCTATAACAACTTTTAGCCTACTAATAGAATGACATTGGCGTATTAAAAATGAAAATCGGATTGATGTCTCGCCAAAACAAAGACCTCAGCCGCAAGGTAGCCCGTTCTCTCGTAAACGAAGGTAAAGTCTTCCACAAAAACTTTGAAATGATCAAACGAATGGATGAATTTATGCTCACTCAAAAAAGCTCCAAACATTCCACCAAGTTTAACTTCCCTCGACTCATGGACCAACTACGCAAAACCAAAAACAGAGAAGATTAAAAAAAAGGGCGTTCAGTTTCCAACTCCTTTGCCTGATCAGTTTTATTCTATTACTCAAAAAAGTTATCTCTTGTTTACTGATTAACAGATAAAAACAAGTATCATTTGAAGATTTTGTATCCTCCCCTCTTGCCTCTTGATTGCTAAGATATAGGCACATTGTTTATTTGAATTTGAATAGCTGGCTGCTCAGTATCAGGACGGGAATCCTCCCCAGCCCAATTCTCCCGTTTATCATTGTGCCACACACCCTAACGAATCTAGCCGTTCTTACTAACTTGCTTGCCTTTCCCCTCACGCTTCCCTAATACCCACTCGCCTTCAAAGATACGACCATCAGGCCATGTATACTTTCCATGTCCGTGCTTCTTGTCGTTCATATACCCTCCTTAAAACTTACGCCCATCCTCCCAAATATGCGTCCCTTGCCCGTGCATCTTGTTGTGCAACCATTACCCCTGATAGCTCCTCCCATTTTTCCACTTATACTCACCATATCCGCTCAGTTGGCCTAGCTTCCAAGCACCTTTATAGTTACTTCCATCTATCCAAATATAGACTCCCTGTCCATGCTTTTTTCCCTCTTTGAACTCCCCCTCGTATCGACTGCCGTCTGGCCAGAGCTACACCCCCTGCCCGCACTGCTGATTCTCAAACCAATAACCTTCATAAACTGACCCATTATGGCTTATATACACTCCAAAACCATGAGCCTTATCGTCTTTCCACTCCCCCTCATAACTATCTCCATCGTCATAGACTATCTTACCCTTTCCGTTTATATGATTAAACATCCAGTGCCCCTCGTAAGTACTCATGTTGGGAAAAGTCTGTTTACCTGTACCCTATCGCTACCCATAAATCCACTCTCCTTAGTAAGTACACCCCGATTTAAACGTAATAACAGGCAACTTCTAGCAGTGATCATTCAAGATCTCACTTTTTATCAGTTGGAAAAGTGAGTCAGCATTCTGGTTCGACTACTACATCGGTCGTCTAAATCTCTAATATAAAACCTCCGGTGATGAGCGGGCTGATTCAACGCTAGCGGCATATTCCTCAAACGTTATCGTGGATTCTCCGTAAGAATACCCTCACAAAAGGCCTGACAGTTATTATCGTTTCCCATAATTATTTGATAACCAACCGCCTCAGATTGATCTCTAGACCTCTATATAGAAATTATCATACTACCCAAATACTATTTCTTGTCATAGAATATAAATATCAAAGGGAGGAGCCATACTCATCGTTCACTACTGCAGCAACCCTAATAACCTCGAACTAACATTGAACTCGCTAGGATTTATAGTCTATCGATGGTTCGAGTAGATTATTGACCACTTCTCATCAGCCGCCAGTTCTGCCGGCTGCTCATGGATAAAATTGCATCGCTCGCCATAGCAGCAATAGCCCTTCTTCGCAAAGGCATGACAACTCTTCGTCTTATAGGATCGATTATGTTCCATATTAATCCTCAGTTCCTCCGGCCCATGCGCAAACTGGCACTTCTTTCCATAGGGACAGTACCCTTTCTCCGTAAAGTTCTTGCACAAGGAAGTTTTAGTCTTGCAAGCGACCTTCCCATTCTTCCCCTGATGGTTTAGACTCTAATTGTAAAAATCGTTTTCTTCCCCTTCCGTAGAGGTTTCACTCTTGAGATCAAACGATCGTCTCGAGTGGTAAAGTTAAGAATAACTGGACCTGACTTGCATCATCTTGGATTAATGAATATTGATTATAGCCCTGATAAATAGGTAAAAGATTTATAATGGATTACCATCATTCAATCAAAATACACAGATACGCCGTTATTATCACCAAATGCTCACAAAAAGAAAGGGAAATTCACCATGATATAGCCGAACAAGGGAAAAAGTCGAATTTATATATTGTATTTGCAATATCAAATAGCATACAAATCTTTGAAGATTAAAATACCATTTCCAGATTTTTACACCACCAATTACTACACAGCACTGCCTTGAACCAGAAAAATGAAGATTTGGCGTCCATAAATCATCCAAAAAAAATATACGTGTTTTTTCTTAATGCAATGCATTTAGACTGCCAAAACACATTACTTCTCCAAAATGATAAAAAATAATAACCCCATTTTAATATTTACCGATTTAATAATTCAACCTCATAGTTGAAACAGCCATCTAAAATTCCATTTAACGCATACTTATTAAGTTACTTTTATCTTTAAATTATCAAACTAAGCATCCCTTCCTCCCACAACCTACCCCTAATACTAATCATAGCCCCTCACCCAAAAATAATGAAAGAATTATAACCACGCCTATAACAAAATATCTAAATATATCAAACATTTCTTATGTTACAGTAATAAGACTTATCCATAACCGTATTCTTAAAGATCTCTTCCACCTATTCCTCAGCCTGGTGATTCCTCATCAAACTATTCCCCTTCATAAAATTATCAATATCGACCACATACCAAGCCCCAAATCGGTACTTACCCAACCACTCCACCAACGTCTCCAACTTATACCTCGACTACAAATGAGGAGGAGCCTCCATTTGGTTCTCCATCACCACCAAATGCTCATAAGTGTTCAACTAAGGCGAAATCGGTATCTCAGGAATAGTCAACCTCAAAGGAGTCTTCACTAACAACAACACCCTCAGTATCATCTTCTCGTAACCCTGATAAATTGTCTTGTTAGTCTCCGGATTTGCAAATTTTTAGTTATCAGAGGTAAGATGGTTGGGCGTATATGTAATGAGTCCAAACTCTTTCTCCTCAGAATACTTATGGTACTGAGAGGGATGTTCGTTCTCACTACGATTGACTGATAGCCCTCTGATCATCAATGCATCTACAATTCTGCAACTATCCGTCATTTCTTCGAGATACTTTTTTTCCTGCGTCAACTTTACCGTATACCCCTGCTCTTTCGTTTTCTATAAAGACTATAATACCTTCTCCTTAAGTCCCTGCTCCCAATACTCATTCATAAACTACTAATTTTTGTCTATCATCGCGTACAGTGACGCCTTGTAAATCTTTAACAAATAGTCTGTTATCGTCGTCGGGTGAATACGGTAGTAACTCATCACCCGCTCCGGAAGATAACTGTAAGATTCAAAATATGTTTTACGATTCACTCCGCACAAAATAAACGGAATATTCACCTTCTTTGACAATTCGATCCGCAACAACTGATGCCTTTTTTTCAACTACTATAAACGCTCCTTCAACTACTGACTCACCTACTCGCGCTGCATCACTCTTTACACCGAATAAATGCCTCCATCGGTTTAATGTGGTTTATTTATTTATGGGATAATGCTGTCCAAACCGTTGCCTCCCTTCGATATCTTCTCCAAATTTGTTTTCCCCAAATCAGAAAAACAAACACTTACTCTCTGTCCTGATCCTACCAAACCCTTATTCCAAAAAATAGATCGCCTGGCCAATGTAGCCAGTTTCCTGTTGAGAATCATAATATAATACTATAGGATTATCTCATATCACTACTCCGGTTTCTTATTCTATTCGTCAGAATCAGGCTCAAGCTCATCAGGAGGATCCTTTGGATTAGGCTCATGGCACTCATCCACCTCGTCAACCTCAACACCGATATCCTCCGGTCCGAGAGGGTGAAACGAAGGCTGAGAGGATTTCAGACCGTACCCAATGTAAATCGAACCGAATTCTTTTGGAGAAGCTATTGTCACCCAACCAGGCCAATGGGGATTACGCAAAGATACCACACCATAACAACTTGTAGTACCCTCCTCCTTACCGACATTATTGAATTGCTGGGTACTTCCGAACACTCGAGCTATCCAACACCCTTCCAATCCAAATTTCTACAAACCCTTGTCTTCATTTATTGCCTTCAGACGTTCAATCTTTGGATCAGTTTCACCTAACTTTGCCAAAACCTACTATTTTTGCTCTTAAGGAATTTTAGGATCTACGTAGTAATTCGCCCTTCCAAGCTTAATAAATCTATCAATACCTTAAGGATATAAGGATTAAAATGCACCCAGTTTTAAAGATTTGACAATTCAGCGAATTCTGGCATTTTAAATTACTCTCCAAAATCAACCTCATCAGGATTGTCCTCTAGAGGAGCATACAAACCCTTTGGAACAATCTAACAATTATGAGTGATTCGAACTATCTGAGCCTTAAGTAAATGCTTCTAAAGTCCATCAAAAGGTGGACTAGAAACTACATTATTATTGATATTTCCTGTAAAAGTGTATTTAATTAGCCTTGCTGCCCTTATTTGTTTAGGAGACACCAATGGAAGTTCATACCATTATCCTTTCACTAAATCAATAATAAAATACGTAAATCCTGAGTCACCCAATAACAGTTGTAATTAGCACCTTCTTTAAGTTTTTAAGTATCCAACTCAGCATCTCCAGCACTACTTTATTTGGTAAAACCCTCAGCAATAAAATAGTCTTTCGTTCTCGTCAATATTTTCCCCCAAAATCGCACTCTCGTCACCTTCTTCGACTCTGCCAATTTTTTAAGTGCCAAATAAATAAGAAAAGACTCCTCCCTTCCAAATCCAACTCCAATTTTAGCAAACAATTTTTAAGCTTGTTGATCGAAATTTTGCACCAAAATATCATTTGTATTCGTTTTGATCGGCTCCGCCAGCTCGGCTTGATACTGCAACCATTATTGATATTCAATCTTAGATTTAAGGATATGCTCTAACTAAATTGACAAGCTAATACTTCGCGCTGAGTCAGAGGCGTCTGAGGCTTGAATTGATGCTTTTTAAGATATTCAGAGATAAACTCGAGATTGGTGATTGGAGGAATTTTATCTTATTCGAACTGAGGAAGTTGCTGCAAAAGCAAGGAAAGATGTTGGTAGAGATTGACGTGTTTCTAATTGAGCAAATAACTACATCTTTTTCTGATAAATTCATTTCCTTTAACCGATTCGTTACGAGATGAGCTTCCATCTTTGAATATTAATATGTCAGTTTTATAAATATTTAACAATTCTCACTTGATTTTCAGAACTCTTTTGATTTACCAACAATGATCATATAGAATGATTTTTTTATCCAAAACTTTTATTATAATTCTTGTGATTAGATATTTAGATGAACAAATAACAAGCCATCAAATACGTTAATGAGCAACTTAGTAAACACGAAACATATATTTTTAAAGACCTTCTCCAAAAGCTTGTCGTATTTTGACATCAATTTAGGATGCAGCTCTCGATTAAAATCACTAACTCGTTAAGATACTAAACATACTTATTACCGAAACCTACAAAACTCTCACAGAAAAAAAGATTAAATTAGATCAAAAATACATCAAAAAATTAAGAATATTATCAATTTTAACTTGCTTTTATGGGCAAGAAAGGTATAGCCTATCTCAATTGTAAAAAGAATTGATTTGCTCAAGATAGGAATGCCTAAATTTGCTAATGGAGGCCAGCATTTCTAAACTTATTGTAGTCAAAATTGAGGAATCGAGAGGCATTATCGTGATCGAAAGATGCAAAGTACGATAACGTGAGACTGCAATCGATATTGATCGAGTTATAAACAGCAAAATCATACAAATGTATTTTTAAAATTACTTAGACAGTAAAAGAACTCAAAACTTGAACTCAATCTAAAAGAAGTTTTAAGCAGCATCGGAGGACGATCATAGCCCATAGAAAAATAAGAGGAATCAATCTTTTCTACAAATTTTAGGAAAAGAATGGACGACCTCGACTATTGATGCTAGATGTGTTGCAAACATATACAAATAGATTTATTATTTCATAGAACTCTGCCCTTATAATGGGAGTATATTTGCCTTTAAAATAATTTTTATTGTAGTTGATCCATGAGTCTAATTTACGCTAGCGAAGGAGAACGCGAAATGCATCACCTAAAACAAAAGAAACTTAAAAGTGTTCTCCAGTACAATTTACAGGAAATTGAAAGAAAGCGCTACCAGAAAGATGAATAGAAAAATAGATTCGAAAGCTCGTATCAAAGCCTCACTCATCAAGCACAGGAAAGTCTTGCTGAGGAAAACAGAAAACGCTCCCTTAGACGATAACACGAACGTAACATGCTAAAAGAGTGCTATGACAGACAAATTCGAGAGAGACAAGAAAGGAGCAAATACGATAGAATACGGGATCAATAATTTTATGAGAAACAAAGGGAATACCTTCGTTATGAAGAGTAAAGAAGAATGATAGATCTCCAGAAGATGTTCAATCGAGTTACTTATGAAGCCGTACCCCTAAACAGTCGTTATCGTTCTAAAACTGAACCCTCTAATGAAGAATAAGGCACTTACAATCCAGAGCCCAACACTGTCCACTTACCAAACCTAGCTCAAAAGTCGAATCGATCAATATCAAGACCTGTAACATTTTCAGGTGAGGGAAACCCAAGCAAAGTGTCTTTGCCCCCTGTTGGAGAGAGACCCTCTTTAGACGATGTTAAAGTTGAAACTTTCCAAAGACCTAGAGGATCGTAACCTCGTTACCTCAACTGATTGATGCATTTCTCTCTGATAGTCAGGCTGACAAAATTATTTAAGACCAATTTGTTATACTTAAAACTTCCATATTTGATAAAATAAGAAAAATTAAGGAATATTTTTTCATTTTTATATGATAGAGCTACTTTTATCATATTGTACTTTTATTTTTTTATTATAGTCATAGTCAATGATACTGGAAAACAACTTTAAATAGATTACTCAACTTTTCTACAGTGCCTAATATGAGCTCGGAAATCAACAAATATCTACTTTAATCAACGAAAATCCCAATCTTTCAATTCTCTACGCCAATCGAGCACTATTTTTATCACAAATGGGAAAAGAATAGGCCGCTACCCATGACTTGAAAAGGGCAATAGAGCTCAATCCGATCAATTATATTGCTTATTTCAACCTTTTCTCCATACAAACAAGCAACAATTATGACGAAGAAGCCTTTTCTAATTTATGCTGCTCACTTTCAATTATGTATCTCATCAAAGCAAAGCTGACAAAAAATATTGAATATGCCCGAAAATCTCTAACTTTTGCCAACAACAACTTATAAGCTCGTATACTATGTGGACTGATTTATTTAGAAACTTGCCAATACGAAAAGGCAAAAGAATAATTTATTGCCGCTCTAAAACTCTATCCAAGAAAAACCCTGCTGTATAGATTACTAGGATAAGTTTCGAAAAAGATAGATCCATAATTTGACGATTCTGATTTAAAAGGGATGTATGATAAAGATGAGCAATTAATTTCAAATCCTCTTAGGGGTTCCCTCGTCCTTCCTCCAAACGCCGATTTGATTCAAGAAATTAATAAGAGAGTTGATGAATTTGACCAACTCTACAATGAAATCAATAACTAATTTCTTGGAGTAACAGAAAAAGTCCCTCAGTAGCCTTCTATTGTTAACAAAATTGACGCCTTTATACTTGATAAAAGTAAATGCAGTAAATCAAATCATGAATCTGTTATTGCGATCCTGTAAGATGAATAGTACTTTACTAGTAAGTAGCAAAATTGTGAACTAAAACATAATTTTTAAAAATTGACCTCATAAAACGATGGTGATGGTGTTGAATCTACAGTGACTGCAGTCCATTCCACCCATGGAATAGAAATTATTTAAGAGGACGATTAACTTGGAGATATTTCTAATGAGTAGATGTCTGAATCTAACAATCAAATCACTAACCACTAACCTTTGCAGTGATATATTCATTCTGCTTTAACAAATTTAAAATAATTGTTAAATTAAATGTCATTTAATATTAATCTAAATTAATTCCAATATCCTTTCAATTTTCAAAAATTATTTCTGATTTAATATTTTGAATTTAAGCTATTAACCAAATAATTATTATAAGAAAAATAAAGAAACAAAATCAACTATCGATGCCCCGTTTTCTTCTTTTATTTTCACTACAAAAACACTCCATTATCGATTTGCGAACGTAAAAAATAAAATCAAAAATCGTATTGTCCGCCGTTATCTCATCCATCGCATGTCCAAAGTAACATCCTAAATTACAACCTGTACATGTAATTAGAATCACAGTAAACACCCTCCAAGCCAAAGTCGTAGGAATTCCAATAATTGCTATGTTGACTGTCTACTAAATAACCAAAATGATCCCACAAACCAACCCAGTAATCAATCCAAAAACTAAGCCCACCGATTTATTGTCCTGATTTATTCTTTAAAACATATTTTTCTTCTTAGGAACCCCCTCCAAATCGTACTCCTCTTCTTGGATATGAGTAGATTATGATGAACTCGTCATTTCTTTATATTTGCTCAAAAATTGATTATAACAATCGCTCCCGACATTAAAAATTATGTTATTCCCGATAGACACAAAATATCAATTTTCATTAAATGGAGAATCATAATTCGATTTCCTGCACTTTCCACTCGTATAAATTTCATCAGGAAAAACTATATTAACGTTTTAACTTAAATAAAATAATCAAAAACACTATTGCATTTCTCAAAAAACAAAAAGCTTTCTATTTTAATCCCTCAATTAAAAATGGCTTATGGAGGTATCTTTGAACCACACATT
>ERZ724520.1551-NODE-1551-length-11344-cov-4.318097_pt1 | contig 11344 bp, 5 predicted proteins | sample MGYA00376053_ERZ724520 | MGnify/ENA primary metagenome ERZ724520 (study PRJEB28724, sample SAMN07190886) | activated sludge metagenome | isolation source: activated sludge of sewage treatment plant in Hong Hong | place: USA: Christiansburg, Virginia | collected... | reverse complement strand
ATATATAATATTATTTTTGAATTATTTTTAAAGCAGATTCTCCAATAACTTTAAATGCTGTACGTCTGTTTTTTTGATGTGCAGCTTCAAATTCTGGACTTTTTGGAACCATTTTTGCAATTTCTTCATCGCTAATTAATGGTTTGGTTTCGCCATAACCTGTAGGTTTTAAACGTTCTGCTTTAATCCCTTTTTTAATTAAATACGTTACACATGATTGCGCTCTTGCTTGTGATAATCTTGAATTTAATAAATCACTACCACGTGTATCAGTATGAGAATTAATTTCAATAGAAAGGTTATCATTTAAAACTAATAAGTCATAAATTTTATCTAATATTTCCATTGATTTAGGACGTAAAGTTGCCTTATTTAAATCATATTCAATCCCTTCAATAACTATATCTCCTTCTGGAATTTTACTTAAGAAAAAGTCTTTTTCTAAGTGTGTAGTTTCTGTAAGTCCTTTTGTTGTAACACTGGCTCCACTAGCGAAGTACCCTTTTTTTTGTGCTTTAACAAAGTATTCCATGTTTTCCTTAAGTGGTGTTGAATAAAAACCTTTATCGTCTGTAATTAAGAAAATAGGTTCTTCGTCATTATGCACATCTTTTAAAGTAATTAATGAGCTTACAATTGGTTCATTAGTTTCTGCATCAAATACATACCCACTTAAATCAAAAAGAATGGGCTCATTTTCAAATTCATATAAATCATAACAATTTCCACCAGGACAATCTTCTCTATCACTTGCTAAATAACCTTTTGTTTGAAATCTATCTAAAATAAAGTAAGCATCATCTTTGCTAGAATTTATAGGTCTTCCTAAATTTTTAGGCATTGCGTAAACAGAATCATCAACATTTAGCGAACTCTTAAATACATCTAAACCACCAATTCCAACGTGTCCATTTGAACTGAAAAATAATGTATTTGAAATTGTATGAAAAAATGGACTTACTTCATCTAATGGTGTATTGATAATTGGACCTAAATTTTTTGCTTCACCAGTTAAACCGTTTTCATCTACATTACAAACATAAATATCAAATCCACCATTTCCACCGGGTTTATTTGAAGAGAAAAATAATTTTGTACCATCAAATGATACGTATGGTTGCATAGCCTTATAACCTTGTTTATTTACAGTTTCACTCAATTTATAGGCTTCAAAAAACATTCCGTCTTTCATTTTAGCCATATAAATATAAGATTCATTTCTGTTAGCATCACTCCATCTTGTAAAAAACATTACGTCATCAGCAGTTACAACTGATGAACCTTCATGTAAACCTGTATTTACTGGTCTACCAAAGTTTACTGGTTTCATCCAGCCACTATCTTTTAGTTCAGTGTAATATAAATCACATAAATATCTTGAATCTTGCTTTTCTGGATCTAATAAAACACCACCTTTGCGAGCACTTGTAAATAATAGTTTTGAAGGGCTTCCGTAATACATTGGAGCAAAATTTGAAGTTCCAACATTAAATACAGTAGTATCCATTTTCTTTAAAATAATTTTTTGCTTATAACTATTAGAGTCTAGAGCAAAATAACAAGAGCTTATATTTTTTTGTATTTCTTTTTTAAGAGAATCATTTTTAATAGTTTCTAGTAAAATCTCAAACATAAATAAAGAAGATTTGTAGTTCTTTATTTGTAATAATGCCATAGCATAATGTTTAGTATCTCCTGGATACGCTCCATTATCAACTACTTTTTTGTAATAAGTAGCTGCATTTTGATAGTCATGAATTAATCTGTAAGATTCAGCTAATTGATGATTAACATAATCTGAATTGGAGATAACAGCTTTTTGAACGTTGAATGATTTTTTTACGGTATCAGGTTTAAAATCTTTTGTTTTAAGATTTACAATTTGTACTTCATAGGGTAAAACTAATTCAGCAAGAATTGTTGTATCATCAAATACTTTAGTATAGTAATTAATTGCAGTTGCATAATCCTTTTTCTTAAAAGCATCATCACCAAATTTTAGCCAAAGTTTTTTTGATTGACCAAAAATAAGTGAACTTAATAGAAGTAAAATGGATAGGGAGAAATTCTTCATGTTGTTATAGTCTTGGACAATGGCTTACTTCTTTTGCTTTTCTTGGTTTAGATAAATAGGTAAATGATATTTCAAATGCCCCTCTATACTTTGATACATCTTTTAAAGAAGAGGTATTTGCATCGTAGGCAATTTTTGCAATGTAATTGTTTTTTCTAGCCCCAATGTAAACTACACTTGCATCATTATATCTATAATTTAATCCACCTAATAAATAGAATTCTTCTTGTTTAAAAAAGTACCCTGCATCTACAGAAAATAATTGCTCCGAAGCATTTTTCTGCAACATTATTAAAGCTTTAGGGATTACATAAAATAATTCAGTAATGTTAATTCTAATACCAGCATGCGCGTAATGCCTTATTGGTAATTTATTTGTAGTATGGTAATAGGTTTCAACTGGATTACTTAAGTTAAAGGCAGAATAACCAAAAAACGGATTTAACCTAGCTTGTTGTCTTGAATTATAATATAAAAAACCAGCATTAAATTGTGGAGTAATAAATGATTGTCTTATAAAATTTTCTCCAGTTGGTAATGAATTATCAAAAGAACCTCCGTTTGCAGAAGTATATTGATTATTGAAAGTATATAAACCTGCCTCAATTCTTTTTTGTGTTACCCCTGCTTGTAAACCAAATGAAATGTTATTAAATTTATTTTTATCTAATGGTACACCATAAGAAACAGAAAGTAAACCTTGCAAAGCATTGTAATTACCAATACCTGCTCTCATATTTATAATTTGCCCACCAAATCCCCATTTGCCTTTTGGAGCATCTAAACTAATTAATGCTGTGCTATAAGGTTTAAAAGCAACACTGTTCCATTGATTACGGTATTGTGCATGTACTCTAAATTTTGAATCAACTAAACCAGTTAATGCAGGATTTAAAAACATAGGTGCCGCATCGTACATTGACAAATGAAAATCTTGCGATTTTATTAAACCTGTGCTTAATAAAAGTATGCTTAAAATAATATTTTTAATTCTATTTTTCATATCTATCTAAGCAGCGTAACATCGCCCGTTTTTTTAATTCGTTTCCCCGTAAACATTTCTACATCTACAACCCAAACATATACTCCAATTGGTTGTTCTGTCCCATTAAATGTTCCATTCCAGCCATCTAGTTGATCATTTGTTTCAAATATTAATTGCCCCCAATTGTTATAAATTCTAACATTAATTGATTTAAAAGGGCCACCTCTTACTAGGAAGTAATCATTTTGACCATCATTGTTAGGACTAAAAGCAGTAGGAATATCTGGTAATAAAACAACTGATATTTCTTTTCTTACAGTATCAATACATCCATTAATATCTTTTACAGCAAGGGTAATCATATAATTACCAGGATTATTATAAATATGTGGTGGATTTTGAATATTACTAGCCGTACTATCACCAAAATACCAATTCCAATTTGTTAAAGAGGCTGGTCCAGTTGATAAATCAGTTAAATTGGTTTGTTCCAGAGCTTCTACTGGGTTTGGATTTATACTAAAATCAGCATTTGGACCAGGAATTACGGTAACAACTTTTGTAACAGTGTCCTTACATCCAAATGATGATGTTACAATTAATGAAACTGTATAATTTGTTGCAGCACTAAAGGCATGTTGAGGATTTTGAACACCAGATCCTGTTAAATCTCCAAAGTTCCAATTCCATGCTATAATGCTCCCCGAAAGTGTTTTTGTAGAATCTACAAATTGAGTAATATTCCCAACACATGGTGTGTTTTGGTAAAACATTGCATTAGGTAAAAAATAAATGGTAATTGGCTTGTAAATAGTATCAGTACAACCATTACTAGAATTGGCTACATGAGCAACTGTGTAACTACCAGGTGTGGTATAAATATGATTTGCATTACTAGAAATAGCAGTTGTTGCATCCCCAAAGTTCCACCACCAACTTGTTATAGTTCCTACTGATGTAGTTGAATTATCTGTGAATATAGCTGCTTTTTTAGCACATTCATTATTAGAAATAAAATCTGCATTTGGAGCAGGTTTGAATGTAATTTTAATAGTATCTCTAACCGCACTACATCCTTTATTATAGGTTGATGTGAGTAATAAATTTACAAATCCATTTGAAATATCTAAAGGAGATGGCTGATAATAGGTTGTAAGTAGAGAATCATCTGGAGTAAAAATACCCGTACCTAGAGTGGTCCATGCTCCTGTTGTCGTTAATCCATTTACTGATCCATTTAATAATATACGTTGGTTATCACAATAAAATCCATTTGGACCTGCATTAACTAATGGTGATTTGGCAATTGTAAGTAGTAATGTGTCTGTTACAGGTAAACAATCACTACCTGTAGAAGTTAAAACAATTTTCACTTGTCCTAAAAGCGTATCAGCGCTACCTAAAGTATAAATTGTATTAAGTGCAGTTGTACTTCCAAAAGTTCCATTACCCATCGTTGTCCATATACCAGCACTTGCACCTCCAGTAACAGAACCATTTAAATTGTAAAAAATATTACTAGAACAAATTGTATCATTTATACCTGCATTAACAACTGGAGTTGGTGAAACAGTTAATATTAAACTATCGAATACTGCTAAACAGTTTCCATTTAAAGTTGAAGTCAACTTAATAATTACACTTCCACTTGAAATATCTGCAGGTGTTAATTGATAAATTGAACTTAAACTTGTTGTTGATGGTGTAAATAAACCAGTACCACTTGTTGTCCAAATTCCAGTAGTTGATCCTCCTGTTACTGTTCCACTAATTGCAATTGTTGGATTATTAGCACAAACATATGCATCTGGACTAATTGCAACAGTTGGTGAATTTGTAAAATTAATTTTTAAACTGTCATATGTATTTGGGCAACCGGATAAACTACCAACTGAAGTTAAACTTAATGTAACACTACCAGCTAATAAATCAGCAGGTGATGCTAAGTAAGTTGTAACTAATGCACCTGTACTTCCAAAAGAACCTGATCCAGAGGAAGTCCAATTAGCTCCTGCAGCAAAGTTAAGTGTTCCACCTAAAGTTACAGGATGAATATTGTTTTTACAAAGACTAACACTAGCTCCTGCAGTAACAACAGGTGATTTAAAAATATGTAATACCATTGTATCTCTTACTGGATTACAATTGCCTGTTGATGATAATACAAATTTAAGTTCTGAAAGCCCTAAATCACTTGGACTTAATGAATAGGTAGTATTGAAACTTGTTGCACTAGCAAATGAACCTGTTCCACCAATTGTAGTCCAGATTCCAGTTGTTGCTCCACCTTGAACTGTACCTGTTAATGCAATTGTTGTTGTTGCAGAACAAATATTTTGATCAGGACCAACGGTTGTATAAACTCTACGTAAAAACGAAGACATATAATGATACAAACAACCTTCAGTTGGTGCACCATTAATAATACCTAATGCAAAAATAGAGTCAACAGGATTGTTATTTGTAATTAAATTTGCAGAACCAAGAGGTACGGCTGTTGTATTATATTGAATTTGAGCACCTTTCCATATACCTCCAGTTCCAGGAACAGTTGTAAAAGATGATGCAGGTACTAATGCAGCACTACCATTTAATTTAAAGTTCCCTTCACTTCCAGATTTACAAAGTACATTTATAAAAAAAGATTGAGTTGTACTTGTATTTCTACTAAATGAAACTTGGTTCGAACCTGCACAGTTAATTGGTGGTAATAGAGCTTCACCTAATTCGCAACCAAAACCAGAAGCGTGTAATAAGTATACATTTTTATCAGCTTGAACGTAAGTTAAAGGTTGTGCAGTTTTGTAAAAGTATGTATCACCTTTATTTAAAACAGTGTATGTAGTTGCACCATCATTAATTATTACACCAGTGAAATTTTCGGTTGCAACAATATAGGCTCCTTCAAATTGTGAAGAATTTAAACCTCCTTTGTTAATAATATATTCTTTTCCAACAATGTCAACAGGTACAATTTGATCTCCCATTAAATCATAACAACCGCCAACACCTCCTACAGAATCATCAGAAACTGAAACGGTAATTGGTTTATTAGCAACGATAATGGTTCCACCTAAATTTTGACCAGCTACAGAAGCAAAACGTGTTACATTTTCAATACCATAACTTTGACCAGCATTTAATGATATTGAGTAAGTAACACCTGCTAAATGGCCAATAACATTACATCGTGGGGTTATCCAAATTACAGTAGCATTTTGAGTTGCAACAATATCAATTTGAGATTTCGGCGTTGGTGAATAACCGCCATTATCTCCTTTTGTTTGAAAAGGACAAACAAATTCTAAACCCATACCATTTTGTCCTTTTAAGGAATACGTTTCTGGGTTATAAGGAACAGGGGTAATAAAATCCCAAACAACAGTAATAGGATAATTTGAAGTGATTTTTAAACCACGATTTTTAATTCTATCTGCTGGTATATTTTCTAAAGAGTCAACAATATGATTTAAAAATTTGGTAAATAAAGTATTTGGTGGCACAATAAAAGTTGTGTCATATGAATTTGCAGGTTGCCTAACTCTAACAGTAGTAGTATTACTAAATGTAGAAATTCTTAAGGCTAATGGTTTATTATCATTATGGCCTTTAGTTATCCAAGGAGCTGCAAACCAAAAAACGGTATCAATTTGAGCAAATAAATGCGAGCTACCTGTTAACAGTAGTATAAATAAAAATTTATTTAGTGCTTTCTTCATTCTGCTTTTTTAATTTTGATTTAATACTATTATCTATATCATTTAATTCTTCTTCATCAGAATCAAGTTTCTTTTTCTTTTTAATAAAATTATAAGTTAAAGATATTTCATGCGTACCAGAATTATACGTTCTTAATTTTGAAACAGAATAATCATATGAATACGCAACTGTAAATTTGTCTTTAATTATTACCCCAAGTAAGCCGCTAGCAGCATCATTTAAACGGTAAGAGCCACCTATCCAAAATAAATTTTTATAAATTCCTCTTACACTAAATTCGGGTTGAAGTGGTGTAGGACTATTAAATTTAAGTAACGCACTAGGTTGAATTACTAATTTTTTTGAAACATGAATTGAATATCCAATAGTTGAATAATAATGTTGTGATAAGTTACTTTTAGAATCTTTCCAAGTGATTTTATTCCCTAAATATTGATAAGCTGATATTCCGAAAAATAAATCATCACTATATAAATACAAACCAGCATTAGAATCAAATACATTATTAGAAAGTAAATTTCCAGTAAGCAATTCATCACCTGCATCAGCTATTTTAGCATCGTATAGTTTTATTCTATATTGCACCATGCCTGCAGATACACCAAAACCTAATTTGTATTTTTTATTTAATTTAACATGGTAAGCAAAAGTTAATTGGCCAGACGTTTTACCTAATAAACCTGTATTATCTGAGTTTATTAGAGCCCCAACACCAACTTTTTTTTCTTTTCCAACAGCACTATGCAAACTTATTAAGTATGTTTTTGGTGCATCGTTAAAACCTGTCCATTGATTTCTGTAACTTACTGAGGCTACTGCAAATGGTTTATAACCTGCTACTGCAGGATTATATGAGTAATTGTTTAGTATATAGTTTGTAGACAAAGGCAGTTGCTGTGCCTTTACAGATGCAACAACACAAACTAAAAATAGTAATCTTATTATGGTAGTTTTTTTAATCATATTTATCTAATTAATAATACACCACCTTTAAATGGTTCTTTAATTGTGGAATCATTTAAATTTATTACATAGTAATAGGTACCAACTGGTAAGAGTTGTCCTTTATAAGTGCCATCCCATGGTGTTTGATATCCTTTTGATGAGTATACATTTTCCCCCCATCTATTATAAATATCAACTTCGGCATTAGGATACAAAAGAGATAAGAATTCTAATTTCCATACATCATTTTTACCATCACCATTTGGTGAAATTGCATTTGGAATTAATGTAGAGATTTCATTTGTAACATTATTAACTTTAATAACTGCCCTAGCTGTATCTGAGCAACCATAAGAATCATAAACAATTTGAGTTACAATATAAGCGCCATTTGCATAATAAATATTTGTTGGATTTTGAAGTAAAACATTTGAGCTTCCATCACCAAAATTCCAGTTCCAATTTGACGAATATTTTGAAGTATCAATAAAACTAACTGTTGTACCTACGTTAATTCCTGTTGAAATAGAGTAGGCGAATCCAGCAATTGGACGAGGATTTAAAGTAGTAGACTTAATTAAGGTATCTTTACAACCATGATTAGATGTTGCAATTAAAGATATATTATATAATCCAGATCCTGGAAATAACTGAATTGGATTTTGCAAATTACTGTTTCCTGCACCACCAAAATCCCAATACCAAGAACTTATAGTTTCTGGTGCTGCAATTTTACAACTATCTGTAAAAATTAAATTTAAAAATGCCCCAGTACAAATTCTATTAATTGCAAAATTTACAACTGGTAACGGATAAATAGTAGGTGTTTTTTTAATAGTATCATAACATCCATAAGTGTTTCTAACAATAAGCTGTGTAGTGTAGGTGCCAGCTGCTGTATAAGTGTGAGCTGGATTTTGTAAAGATGATGTACTTCCTAAATCACCAAAATTCCATTGCCATTGGTCAAGAGTACCAACGCCTGGTAATGAGAAATCAGTGAAATTTGTTTGATTATTTAAACAAACATCAAGGAAATTAAAATTAGCAAACGGTTTTTGAACAAAAGTAATTTTAACAATATCAGAATTAGGATTACAACCTGCATTAAATGTTGATGTAAGTGTAAGATTTACAAAACCAGCAGATAATTCTAAAGGGGAAGGTGTATAAGTTGCGTTTAAAACGGAACTGCTTGGGTTATAAGTTCCAGAACCTCCACTCCAAATACCAGTTGTTGTAGGGCCAGATACTAAACCATTGAGTAATGTACTAGAATTGTTTTTACAAGAAAATACATCTACACCAGCATTTACGGTTGGGGCAGGGGTAAACACAATTTTAATACTATCTCTAGCTTGGCTACACGTTAAATTATTTGTTGAATTTAAATATAGGGTTACAGACCCTGCAGCAATATCAGATACACTAGGCAAATAATTTGTAGTTAAAAGGATATTACTAGGGCTAAAACTTCCAGATCCACTTGTTGTCCATTTTCCTGTTGAAGTAATTCCTCCAATTGTTCCATTTACAGTTAATGTTGGATTATTTGCACAAACAGAATAACTTGTAGGGCCAGCATCAGCAGTAGGAGCATGTGTTATTGTAACAACCATTGTATCTCGCTCAGCTGAACATATTCCAGAACCTGTTGAAGTAAGTATTAATTTCACAAACCCCGCTGCGGTATCTGCGGCACTTGCAATATAATTTCCAGTTAAAGCTGTACTACTTGGAGTAAAAGTTCCGGTACCAGTACTTGTCCAAATACCTGTAGTGGCACCACCAGCTACAGAACCATTTAAAATTATTGTACTATTATTAGCACATACTATTTGGTCTACAGAAGCATTGACAAGAGGAGATGGATTAACCGTTAACAATAATGTATCTTTTGAAACAGGACATGGCCCACTAGAAGTTAAAAATAATTTAACTGGTTTAATAGTTGTATCTAATTGACTTGGAATATATGTGTTAGATAAAGCTGTAAGTGAAGAACTAAAGGCTCCAAAACCATCTGTTGACCATGTAGCTGCAGTATTACCACCCCCAACTGTGCCATTTAACACTAAACTTCCATTAGCACAAATTGTGGCATTTGCACCAGCAAATATTGTTGAATATGCAGCAAATTCAGATACATAAGCATATGCACTTCCTCTTACAGATGAACCATTTATTACGCCTAATCCAAAAATATCTCCTGAATTTGTAACTGTATTATGTGAACCTAAAGGAACTTGTGTAGTATTAAAATAAATTTTTGCTGATTTAATTGCACCTCCTGAACCAGGAACTACCGAAAACGATGAAGATGGAATTAACGTTGTAACCCCATTTAAAGCAAAGTTACTTTCAAAACCAGTTCTTGTGAAAACATTAATACCTAATGAATCTGAAGATGATCTGGTAAATGATGCTGAAAATGTACCTGCACAATAAAACGCAGGAACTTGAGCACCACTCATTCTACATCCATAACCTGAGGCATGTAGTACATAAACTGGTTTATTTGATTTTATATAAGTAATTGGCTGTGTTGAACTAAAGGTATGTGTTTGACCAAAATTTAAAAAAGGTAAAGTAATGGTCATCCCATCATCAATGGTTAATTGAGTCCCATTTTGAGTAGCCAAAATAAAAATCCTATCATTATTTCCAGCTCCTTTATTAACTATGTAATCTGTTCCAATGAAGGATGAATTTGTAATTTGATCTCCAATTGAACTTAAACATCCTGATTGAGATAAACCACTTGATTGAATCGTAACTGCAACTGGTTTATTTGAAGAAACAATAGAACCTGCTAAACTAGTAGTTGCTGATCTTGCTGTATCTTGACAAGAAAATGTTTCCCCTTTTTGTAAAACAATGGAAAATGAAACATTTGCAAGATGACCAATAATATTTGTTTTTGGTGTAATTAAAACTGTTGTATTGGCTTCAGACGCAACAATATCAAAAGATGAAAAGGATTTTGGGGTTGTTGCAGGTGTTTGATTCCAAAATTCCTGCATAGGTACATAAAAGTCAACACCTAAAGCTTTTGGACCTTTTAACGAAAAGAATTCTTTATTAGACGCAGAACGGATAGAGTACATTAAAGATACTTTTTCTGTAGACGAAACGTAAAGTCCTCTATTTAAAACTGTATTTGGCACATCGTTTTCAATACTTGCAACAAATGCCGTTAAATTAATTGAGTCTGTTGAATTAGCAGGAACTACTTTTACAATAGGCGCAAATGCAAGATTAGCGGGTTGCCTGAGCCTAACTGTGGCAGGTTGGTTAAAGGTATTTATATACAAAAATATAGGTCGATCACCTAAACTTTGAGAAATATCTGGTGCAACAAACCAAAATGAGGTATCAATTTGGGACTTAACATTTGTGAAAAATGTTATAAAAAACGTTAAAATTATTATCTTTTTTTTAAGCATCTGGTTTCCAAAGTTAGAATACTTTTTAATATTAGCAAAAAAAATATCACATTTATAAATGTAATATATTGTTTATTAATGCTTTAATTAAAATTGGAGTATTTTTGAATTTGATGATTTTTATGTTTTTTTGTATAAACTAAGTCAATCTAAAATAATTTAATAAAAAATATT
>ERZ724520.1550-NODE-1550-length-11351-cov-4.148194_pt1 | contig 11351 bp, 14 predicted proteins | sample MGYA00376053_ERZ724520 | MGnify/ENA primary metagenome ERZ724520 (study PRJEB28724, sample SAMN07190886) | activated sludge metagenome | isolation source: activated sludge of sewage treatment plant in Hong Hong | place: USA: Christiansburg, Virginia | collected... | reverse complement strand
CTAAACTATTTATAAAAGATCATAATCATGATTTTTCTTTCTTTACCCATTATTATTTTCGTGATTAGCCATCATCAATTTGAAACGATATCGTTGGTTAATAATACTAATAGTCTCTTATCCTTGTATTTTTAAACTTGCATGCAGGTTGGCGACTAATAACTAGGAATCGGCATCGTTATCGTATTCTTAATACTCCTACTAGCCCTCATCGGCAACATTCTCCTCTTCCTACGCGGACATCAGTCCTATTCCGTCAAGTACGAAATCTATCTCAACTCATAATTCTTCAGACATCACCCCAAACTCTGCGAAACAGTTGAAGTTATCTATCATATCTTTTTTGCAGTGCCCTTCGCGCTACTTATTGTCATTGCCGTCATGCGAGCACTAGTGCAACCCATCGAGTTTCTGACCATTATGGTCAATGGACTGATTGTCCTTCTGACTATCTACCCAACCAAGACATAGTTTTACTATATCAAACTGGCTGCAATATGGGTGTTGGCGGTAGTCTCGCAACTCAACACTCTGTTTTTGCATATGAAAGGTAATTAAACGGATGTATACACTCAGCTTTGCTCAATATTCTACCCCATCAACTGCATTCTTTTCGCTTTGGCCATCTTGGCTCACGAACAGGATTATTGGGAACTGCACCAGGCAATCGGACAGTGCGAGGAGGAACTCAAAGCGATACGACCTGAGTTTGCGCAATTGAAGGAAGGAGCAGCAACAGGGACAGCCGAAGAGAGGGCTGAAGCCTATGCGGGATAGGGCAAAAATGTAGTAAAACAGTACAATATTCCCTTCATTTTCGACGGGGGTCTTTACGGAAGTTTGTGCCGCTATAAAGGCAATCGTGGGCTGAAACGGGGAATAATGTATGGTTTAAGTTTGGTGATATTGGGTTTAAACGCCTATTTGGTGTGGTTGGGCAGTGGTACATCTTTGGGCGTGATCGGTCTAATAACAAACTTCATTTACGACATTTTCATTATGGCTTTCAGTTCTCTCAAAACATCCTAGCGTTCGGTACGTAACATATTTTTTCTGATATTTTTGGGTCGTTTTATGAGTTTCGTGTTTGGGACGCAGTTGTGGCTGTTCGGGTACTGTGTGCTTTACTTCATCGTTGGTGTGTTCGTTGGTCGGATCATAATAAACCGGCGGCTGCCTCTAAGGGCAGAAAAAAAGAGCAAGTTGGAGCGACACAAACGTCAGGAACAGAATGCATTGAAGACACCCTAGTTTGTGTTGTTCGTGCTGACGGCTGAGGTATTTCTGCTGGTGCTGGCTTCTTCGTTCGGGGTGGGCGTGTCTGGTGCTTCTTACAGCTACAGTGCAACAGTGTCGATCCCGTTGTGGCAGTTCGCTGTAATCGCTGTGATCGCCACTTGGGTGATAATTCTGTTCCTGGCAAGTGTGCGCATGTTCGCCCGAGAGAAGAGCAACATCCGTGACAACTTAGAGTACTATTTCGGACTGGTAGGTATTCGTGAATTTCACGTGTATATGTTGGTAACGTATGGCTTAGTGGTGGGACTAGGACTGTACTGCTACTTTTTTATTCTGGAGAGCACTGCCTTCTTTTCGAGTCTGTTCCTGCCGATAATTTTGGTGTTATTGATGAAATTGGAACATGAGTGGGTCAAGAACGAGTACCAGATCCTGGCAGATATCAAAGAGTACAATGAGCGAGTGTCCAAAGCGAGAAAAACCATCGAGAAGAAACGGAAGGCCTTGGACAACCAGCAGGTAAGGAAGGTGGCCAGTTTGAAGGATACCGATAAGTTAATGGTACGATCGGGGTCGGGACGCAACTTAGCTTTTGAGAACAGTGGGACAGGCTTGATTGTTATGGACCAGAACGACAACAGTGAGACATCAACGCAGATGGAGCAGTAGAATGCGATAAAGCAGGAGCTGCGGAAGTTGGACGAGGAGTATATGGAGCAGGTGGAGATCGAGTACAACTGGCGCACTTTTGAAGGCAGAATAGGCCTGCAGTAGTTTTTCTTTAAATTTTTGACATCCAGCGACAGATGGATCTTATGTTTAAATATGGCAATAGGAGTTTTATCGGTGGCATACGCAGTGATAACTTACTTCGTGGCTGGCACAATATTCGGTATCCTGATCATTCTAGGGCTGCTGGCGTTGCTGTCGATGAGTCCGTTCTACCGTTACAGCCGCACGCTGAAGGAGTTGTAGTGGCCGTAACATGTGTGGTTCTACTTCGGGTGGGTGACAGGCCTGATCTACTGGGGCTTCTACCGGAGTTACACGACCTACGCAGTGGTGTGGTCGGGCTGGCATATCCTCTGTACCGCCGGGGTGCTTTCCTTGGGCCTGGCGAGGGGAATAAAGAAGCAGTGTATTTACCAATTACTGGCCAGTATTACACTCACTGCGGTCTACATATGCGCAATGCTGTTCGCCACTGTGTCCTCCCTAGCAGCTACTATCGTTACGGTGGTGATTGTTATGCTGGCGATAGGAGCAGTGCCGATCGCTTACAACCAGCTAGAGGGAAGTACTCCCAAAGTGGTGAAGGGGGTGTGCGGATCCATAATAGTGGTGGGCGTGGTGGGTACGGCCATTTTGGGCAAAGTATCAGGTTTTGCAAGCAACTTCGCTATCTTTTCGTTTGTAATGGGTTCGCTATACGTGGTGATGTTCGTAGTGGCTTCGATCTTGTTTTACGAACGTGAGTCGAACAAATACGCCACTCCGCACGTATATTCAGCCTACGGGGTGCCGGTGTACAAATTCGAGAGTGGGGAGTAGAAATTAAAGTCGAGTGTGAGTCACAAAGTGGTGTACGAGTGGTCGGGCATGGTGGTTGTGATTTACTCTGCGATAGTTACACTGATTTTCGATCAGAAAGAGTTCGCAGTGATGGCTTTGGGGTATTTCTGTGTTGTAACCTTTTTGAGTGAGATGCTGTTTGCAATTAAAACGCATAACTAATTGGCAGAACTAAGGGAATATGTGACTCCTGAGTTGGTAGGTCGTGCGTTGCGTGATTTGAACGGTAAGTACATGGTAGACTTCAAACTGAGTGCATCTTCGCGTGGGGTGGATGAGTAGAAGAAGAAACTGAAAGGAGAGGCATAGGCAGTGAGTGAGGAGGAACGACTGAACTCAGTTTACAGCGCCCTGGCGAGGAAACACCAAGAGTGGGTAAATGCTTGTGAGGAAGAATAGAAATTTCTATTTTTCTGGATCGTGCTGATTGAATTCAACGTGTTCACGGACCGGAAGGCAGAGATGTTGCGGGTGGTGATTTAGGCTAAGGAGATCGAGACCCAACTGATGGACTATGGAATATACCTGTAATCGATCAACTACCCGATCACTGACTTCGCGGCCAAGTACGAGCTGGTGGTGAAGGAGATCGACGAGCTGCACCCCTTCGACTTCATCAACTACCAGGACCTGCTGGCCAAACACCAGGCCCTCTCGCGGGAACGGTCATAAGAGCAGCGAAAGAAAGCAATCGCCGAAGAGGAAGAGCACCGGAAGCGGGAACAGGAGGTATTCGACCAGTTGCAGGCCCAGAGTAATAAATCAGGCGATCAGAGAATCACCGAGTTCAACGATATGCTCGCAGCAATAGAGCCCAAGAAGAAGTACACCGACCCTGAGTTCGCAGCCGATGAGTCGACGCTGGGGAGTCTGGGCACGTTCGCCGAGAAGTGGCGGCGGCCGCGGCGGGGGGAGACGCTGGTGAAGGGGGAGATAAACGGGTACGACGTGAAGCAGGGCAACATCGGCGACTGCTACCTGATCAGCTCGATGGGCGTGCTGGGCGATGGCTGGATCAGATCAGCGCTGGGCATGGTGGAGGCCGAGGGGTGGCGCAACCAGAAAGGAGCGTATATGGTGCGTTTCTTCAAGTTCCTGAAGAAGGTGTACGTGATTGTCGACGACCAACTGCCAGTTGACAACCACGACGACTTCGTTTTCGCTCGTAGTTAGGATCCGGAAGAGATATGGCCCTGTATTCTGGAAAAGGCATATGCTAAGCTATACGGCGGATACCATCGGATAGTCTAAGGGAAGTGTCACAGGGTGTTTGCGGAGTTTACGGGAGGGTTTCCATCAGAACTGAACCTTGAAGAGTATAAGAGCAACCCGCATAGTCTCTGGGAAAGGATCACCACTGCGAGAGATAACAAGTATTTGATGGCTGCCGGGTCGCCGTCACATGCCGACGGGGATAGGGCCCATTCGGCTAGAGGAATTGTTCAGGGGCATGCATACTCGATCCTGAACGCGAGGGAGGTCGAGGGGCATAGATTGTTGGAACTGAAGAACCCACACGGAAGCGGAGGAATTTAGTGGTCGGGTGACTTCTCAGATGGCTCTTAACTGATGAGCAAGCGGCTGATGCAGTTGCTGGGCCACGAGAACAAGGACGACGGAGTCTTCTGGATGAGCATCTAGGACTTCATCCAGTAGTACAAATCGCTGTACCTGTGTGCAATTTTCGACGATAGTTGGCTGAAGGTGCCTCCCATTTCTGGTCGTTTTACTTAATAGAACTCCTTCGGGCTGCCAACCTCTTCCGACTAAACTTTCCGCAATCCCCAATTCGGTATTCGTGTAACAAAAAAATGTTCCTTTTTCGTTAATATGATCCAGTAGGCCTAGAGTTCGATAAAGGGAGTTAATACGATATACTTGCGAATTCAGAAGAACGAAGGCAAACGTATTTCTAAGCACAATGTGAAGAGCGATTTATTGTGTGGGCGGCAGCTGAGGCCGATCAACTCGATTACTTTGAGCAACGAGGCAGTGCTCGAAGCAGATAGCTACCCCTATGTGTTTACCGTGTATATTAGCTGCGAGTCGGAGGGGGATGAGGGGGACTATGTACTGGAGATGTACTGCAACGATAAGGAGATGACGGTGATTGGGGATAAGGAGTTCGACCGGGAGTTGTTTTCGTGATGCTGTTTTTTGTTGTTCATCATAAATTGGCTTAATTATGGGAGAAAAGAGATTGATTTAGAAATAGGACGATATAAGTGTAAGGGTGAATAATAAAAGAAATGCCGATCATATTGTATCGCTGATGAGCGTCTAGTTTTTGACGTGTGCCAGTTCATGTTGTGTCTTGTGCCATGTCTTTTTGACTTATTCGATGTAGAATGCATAGACGGCGATTTGAGTCGCCATGAAGAGGAGGTAAAAATCTTTGATTTCCCCCTCCACCTCAATGGCCTGAGCAGTCTGCACTGCATAGAAGAAGAGACGAACGATAGCGCATGCCTGTACAATCACATACTTGGGAAGTGTTAGTTGCGTGAGAGTGAGGATGGAGTAGATGAGGGAGCAGAAGAAGAGAGTGAAGTAGGTGACGAAGGCCGAGGCGGAGTACTCAACGTGGTCAGCGATGTCGAAGATGTGCCACGAGAAGAAGATGTTGAGACTGATGAGGGCGTAGCTGAGCAGGTACTCGCTCTGCTGATGCAGGACTTGTTGGAGAGACAATTTCTAAGCGATTACCAGGAAGACGATAGTAGCCAGGCTGACGAAGGGGTAGATATAGAGGATTTAAAGTGGGTAATCTTCCCAGAAGAGGAAGACCATGGGGAAGACCGCCTGCTGTAAGACGAGACCAGTGTAGGCGATAGCAATTGGGTAGTGCATGTATTGATTTGATTATGGGGCGGTGGGTTTATAATGGAAGACAACGAGACCGAGAGCTACGACGAGGGACGGGTGTAGCAGTTGCGGCGGGAAGCGCAGGTGCCCAAGGCTGAGCTGCTCCAGCTGGTGTATAGTGAGTGTATGTATGGGCTGATGCAGAACTGCTGGCGGCCAAGATCGACCAGCTCAATACCCGCGGGTGCGAGTACACGGCGCAGCAGATGTACTACGAGGCGCTGGTATACCTCGCGGAGGCAGAACGAGTGTTGGAGTACGCGGCCAGCTGCGGACGAACAATTGACCGCGCACTCATCGTCACCACCCTCCACAACCAGGCTGCTGTGTACCAACGGATTTGGGAACTGGTACGGTCGGCGGATTACATCGAGGCGATTATCTACAATGTGAGTGCGTTAGTGGAGGGGGAGACAGTGCTGCCGCTGAGTGCGGATGCGGGGGAGGAGGGGTCACCGGGGTACTTGAGGCTGTCGAGCTACCTCAGTAGCAAGCTGAACCTGGTAGTGTATCACCTTCAGTACTGCGCGGTGAGTTCCCAAATAAAGAACCACAGCAACGCATTGGGTTCCGCATGCCAGGCATTGACGCTGCTCAAGACTTACTGCGAGTAGTTACTAGCTTTCGAAAAGCTGGGACGTGTAGCCGTCAGTGCTAACGATTTCTAGCGCAGTTTCCTGTTCGAATTGCAAAGCATCCGTGACTTCCAAGGGTAGAGCGCAGTGGGCAGCGAGGCCTTCATCTAAAAGTTGTTGTACAAGGCACGCCGTTCGCTGGTGGTGCTCTAGAAGCGGGCAGCAGGCGGATCAGGGGGTTTGGCGGGACAGACGCTGGCGGAACTGGAGGGATTTTCGCTGGGACAACTCATGCAGATCGGGCCCACCAACCTCAAAGAAGTGCAGCGGCGGGTGTAACTAAAAAAAGAGGTGGCGATGGGCAGGAAGGTGTACCTGGCACTCTACATATCAATCGCTCACTTCACAATGGCAACAGAGCTTCGATTGATTGCCAATGAACGGTACGGGGCAGAGAGCGGTTTTCGCAAACAGAGCAAAGAGTTCAGGGAATCACAGGCGCACCATTTGGTAGCGATCATTACCTGTGCCTTGTACGTGCCTTGCAACACCAAATACTTTGAACATATTTGCAGTAGTTTCCGCAACCACTACCAGATCGACCTAGCGGAACGGTCAGGACGGGGGGAGGTAGCGGAGGAGGACGATCTGGTGCATTTGGAGATCAATAGCGTGTCCAACCAGGAGTCCGAGGGAGGGGGGCTAAAAGAGGGGACGATTGAGGAGTCGAAAGAGATGAACAGGACGGGGAGAATGTCCAAGTTTGAAGTATCAAGGCAGACGGGCAAATCCAGTCTGTACGCCAGCGAAAAGGATATCAACAAGACTTCACAAGAAATGCACAAGTTTGCCAGCGGATCGAGTTCGGAAAATTCTAAGTTGAGGCCGATGAACAGGACGGGCAGCGGGGGAAAGTCAGATGTGAAGGGGAAGAGCAGGAAGCGACCGGGACAAGAGAAGCGTGGGTCGGCCAATGTGGTGATAACTGAGAAGGTGTCCAAGAGCAAATCAAAGGGGAAGGGGAGTATGTAGAAACGTAGCAAGTCGCGTAAGAGTGTACACGAGGAGTAGAAGGTGGTGCACTACTTCCAATACGACAACTATAGTCGGCGGGTGGTGAGCAAGAAGGTGAAGGGCAAAGGGCCATCTGAACTGCTCAAGAAGAAACAGACCAAGGAAAAGAAGTCGCCCGAAGCGATGATCGGCGTGCATCTGAAGAAACTCAATCAAATGGCGCAGTCGAATAAGGATCTGATAAGCGGGGAAGTGCAGGGGAGGGCGTTTAAGAAGTGCAAGAGTCCCGAACTGAGCACCAGTCGTTCACCCAACCTGCTGAAGAAGCACAAGTGAGGGTTACTGATATTACTATACTTTTTTGATTATTATAGGAGATGGTATAAGATAATAAAAATGGAAATATCTAGAAGGATAATGATAATGAATAATCATGCAAGTCTGCTTTGTATTTTGAGTTCGAGGTAGTAGTGCGTTGGTTTTGTGCTAATTTGCCCGAGTTCTCCGTAGTCATAGGATTGACTGATGTAGTTCATAATTTGCGGTATTTGTTCGTACATTTGCTTCATGGATTAGATTTTCCTCAGTTCCAAGACCTGAGTCTGATGTGTGCTACCTTATTGATAAAGCTGTCGAGCAGTTGCTCTTCGCGTTGGGTGTACTGCGGGAGTTCCCTCGGAGCTGTTTGTTTGGGAGCGGGTGGCTGTCGGTGATGGGTTTTGATGGGAGTGGAGAAATGTTGTTGTTGTTTGTGAGTCTGTGGCATTATTATGGCGGTAAAGATGCAGAGATAGATAGAGTAAGACAGATAGTAATTAGTGATCATTTGTGTGTGCAGTGCGTCAGTACTCAAAGGAGCGGTTGTGAGTATTCAGTTCCTTTTTAAGCGAGTTCCAGTAGGTGAGAGTCTGTTTGGGCAACATTTTTGATGATTGATGGCTGTTCCTGGTTTGTGAGCAAGGTGGCTGTGCGTGAGGTGGGTGTGGTGGGTGTGGTGGCTGTGGTTGGAGGTAGGTGGTGTAGTTGGGGGAGGCGTGCGAGTGTCGCAGTACGATGTCTTTGCGGGTATAACAGTGCTCTACGTTTCTGAACAGTAGTTTCATCTTGAGCGCCGCTGAGATCTGTTCAGTGTGAAGCTGTTGCGATCTTTTACTGGGGGCTATAGTCTCTTTCTTCTCAGTTATGCATCGACTATTTTCGATCTCCGCGTAGAGTTTCTTCTTCTTTATGGTGCGGACCGGTTCCACCCGCAGCGAGTTTTAGAGGTCTTCCTTGAATTTAGAGAGAGAGGTCTAGTGGTTGCCTAACATGTTGATCGAGAGCCGTTCGGTGAGCCGTTTGTGTTTTAGTTTGCGGCGCCGCAGTTTAAGCTGGATTGCGTTCATTGTAACTGTCCGTTTGGTACCGCTGCAGGAGTCTCTGTTTGGAGTTTGGTCGTTGAGAATCAGGGCAAGAGGGCTGTTGTACTTTTCGGGATCGATAAACTTCTTCTATAACAGCGTGTAGGCTTGAGGGGACATGTTTAGACCGATTAGGGCTTTGACGAGAAGGCAGTAAAGTTGTTGGTGTATTTGTGGGGTGAGAAGTACGTCGGGGAACGTTTCAGCCAGAAATTTGTTGGTGAGTTTGGTGGCGAGTAGTAGGAAGTAGTCGAAATTGAAGGGGGAGTTGAGTTTGTGGTTAAGTAGTGCGAGTTGGTAGCGTTGTTTCAGTTCGAGGTCGTAGTTGAGCAGGCGCGGGAGTTCGTTGAAGGCCACGAGGAGGGGGAAGCGAGCCTTGAGCAGGAAGAGGATGGATATTTGGAGGAGGGGGATGGGGAGCGGCAGGAGAGGATGAAGCGGGAAGCGTAGTGAGAGTTGCGAGGGAAGGCTGTCAGGATCGAGGGCGTCCAGGAACTGCTGCAGGAGTGCCTCTGCCAGTTGCTGTGTGAGGGGGACTGGCGGGGTTGGGGCCGACATTTTTAAGAAGAAATAATATCTGTTTGGTTGTTTGTTAAAAGAGTTTTTGTTTGAGGATGATGGTGTTTGTGGATGTGTAGGGCGTGCGGGGCGGGTGCGGTGTCAGAGTATATTATTATTTGAATCTATGGTGCTTACGGTGAAGCAGAAGTAGCAGTTGAACAAAGACATTCTATAGTATCTGGTAAAGAACGAGTACGTTTAAGCTGCCCTCAAATTCGCAGACCAGATAGCGGTCAGTTTGACCGACGTGGACCCCGAAGGCAACCGACTCGAAATCAAGTGGAAGTCCATTCTCACCCTCCAAAAGAAGATAACAGCCTTAGAAGAAGAAAATGGCAACCTACGCAAGGAACTCGAGAACGTACCGAACAAGAAGGGCTCACTGCCCATCAACTCGTAAGACCTCTATCTGCTCAAAACGCCAGCGAAGTGGGACCTCAAAGGCCACAAGGGCAACATCACCTCCCTTGCTTTTCACCCGCAGTACACACAACTAGCCACCTCATCGGAAGACGGCTCGATCAAAATCTGGTAGTTCTAGACAGGCGACTTCTAGCGTACACTCAAAGGACACACAAGTACTTTTGATGTAATCAGACCCCGTCAACTTCGTAACCTACGATTTACAGGGAAGATTCATCGCATCGAGCTCATCCGACCTAACCATAAAGCTCTGGGACCTCAACAACGACTATCTCTGTTCCAAAACACTCTTCGGGCACAACCACAATGTATCGCAGCTGGCGTTTAACAATGAGGGCGATATGTTGCTATCGTGTTCGAGAGATAAGACGATCAAATTGTGGGAGGTAGCAACAGGTTACTGCAAACGTACCTACACAGGACACGAGAACTGGGTGCGGCGGGTGTTGCTGGCCCAAGACAACCAGACAATAGTGTCGGCCTCTGACGACCAGAGCGTGATAGTCTGGAACATCAACAAGGAAGCACCGGTACTGCGTTTCTTTGCTCACGACAACGTGATAGAGGCGTTGTTGCTGGTGGAGGGCGAACACAGTGGCAAACTGATGGGTTCTGACTTCCTGAAACACAAGTTCACGGGCGAGTCGAAGCTGAACGCGCTGAAACAGCTGACCGAGAAAGGCTCGGAGGGACTCGGAAACTACTACCAGTCATTTTTGTTTACGGGTGGACGCGACAAGGTGATCAAGCTGTTCGTGTTGCAGACTGGCGAGCATCTACATACTTTCTTCGGACATGACAACTGGGTGCGCTGTCTGAGTCTGCACTCTTCCGGGAAGTACCTGTACTCCTGCTCGGACGACAAATCGATAAGGATTTGGGATCTGCAATCGGGGAAGGAAAAGAAAAAGTTTGACGCAGCCCACGACCACTTTATTTCATCAGTTAAGTTCAACCCGAAGTATGGAGTGGTAGCGAGCGGGGGGAACGATATGGTGCTGAAGTTGTGGCATCTAAGAACGGTATGATATGTATAGCAATGCCTGCTTGAACAGTCTCATTATTCGCTTAGAATTATGCATAATATTTATTGTTTTGGATATCCTTTTATCATATTGCTTTTCGATATGATTATCCTATCCAAACAGTCATCCATAATATCCATAAACTTATCCAAAGTTTACTATAATTGATAAGTTCGCTTTGATCTAAAGAGGCAGTAAATATCAATCTTCGTCTGATGAGGAACTGGAAGAGTTGGACTGTTGTTTTTTTTCGAAAGTTTCCGAGTGTAGTTCATGTATCGATGGTGTTTCTGGTCGTATGGCTCTGTTGTCTTTCTCCATGCGTCCGTAACGGATACCGAACACGCAGCCAGTCAGGGTGCCTCCGATCATAATGGCCAGCAGCACGAGGCAACAAATACCGAACTGTACAGATGTGTAGAGGAAGTTTTTACAGAAAACATTGTTAACGAATCGGAGGTTGCTGGCGAGAGTGGTACAGTTACTGGAGGCTGTCAGACCGTTGACTTAATTGGTGACAAGACTCTGGAGAGTGGAAGTGGCAGTGAGGAAGGCATTCAGGTTGTTGGTGAAGGTGACGAGGTTGTTGTTAAAGTTATTGTTAGCAGTAAGGAGTGCATTGAGTTGGTCTTTGATGTTCTGGTAAAGGTTGGTGCGTGAGTCTCGGTAGTTGGCGA